>Ga0214247_1000003_pt1 | contig 301836 bp, 259 predicted proteins | sample TroBogypolimnion_18_FD_153085 | JGI IMG/M metagenome (GOLD analysis project Ga0214247, IMG submission 153085) | Freshwater microbial communities from Trout Bog Lake, WI - 03JUN2009 hypolimnion | ecosystem: Environmental > Aquatic > Freshwater > Lake > Hypolimnion/Profundal zone ... | reverse complement strand
AACCGAAGATTCTGGGAGCCGCAATTGCCTTTGAGATTACTCAATGCTTGCCTAGCGCATGTTCCCTTCAAAGTTGCTGAGTTTCATTAAGAGGCACGATTAATAAATTAGGGCTATTGTTATAAAAAAGTTGTTAGAAACAAAGGACAATCCTTTCAGGAATAGTGGGTACTGATGGGAATACGCATTGAAGCTTCAGAGTATCAAAACGGACGTCTTAGGACAAATAACAATGAAAAGGCGCAGAGAGAGTTCCGCGCAGTCTTATAAACAGGAATGGACTAATCAAGAAATTAAACTTGGTGAAGCGGGACCTCTTTTTGGAATCCGTATATTTATCGAATGAGCGTGAAGTTACAATTAGTTATCCTATCCTGACTTAAATTATTGCGTGAAGGAAAGAGAGGGATAGTTTCTATTGCGGTAACATCAACGTTCGGAAGTTTGAAACAGTAGACCAGAAAACACGGTATTAAATTCGGTATTGACTGAAATGGCTCAATGAAAAATAGTGAAATACTAATTCATTAAGGAATAAATTCGATTCCCATGCACTCCGCCATGCTTCATCCGTCAACATCCTGTTTTGTCCCGTCCGATCCCCGTAATGCCGGAGTTTTCTCCTTTCTCCCTTTTTAAGGGACTCGTACGTGAAAAAATTGTATTACGTATTGTCGTTTAGTAATGTCAGGTCGTGTTGGATATGGAAGAAGATACGCAAGGCCCCCTTCCTTTTTGAGTTCCCCTCTAAAGGAAGGAGATATCAGTAAGGCGTAACTTGCTGATATCACATTGTGTAATGCTAAACCAAAAGAAAACCCATATAAACTACCGGGTGCCGGACTATACCTACTTGTCATGCCGAACGGCAAGAAGTTTTTTCGATGGGATTTTAAATTTGAAGGGAAACGAAAAACCTTGGCCATAGGCCAGTAGCCAGAAACACGTCTTAAAGAAGCAATCGCAATCCTTGCAAAGGCAAAAAAGCAACTCATTCTACCACGCGATCTGCATGAACAGTAAGAGGAAAATCGTACATATCGACATGGACGCTTTTTTTGCTTCCGTTGAACAGCGCGACAACCCCGACCTCCAAGGCAAGCCGGTTATCGTCGGAGGCAGGCCAGACAGCCGTGGTGTCGTGGCTGCCTGCTCGTATGAAGCCCGCAGGTTCGGCATCCATTCCGCCATGCCCAGCGCACGGGCCGCAAGGCTCTGTCCCCATGCGGTTTTCACTCCACCAAGAATCAGTCGCTACAAAGAAATATCAAACCAGGTAATGGCCATTTTCCATGACTACACCGACCTGGTGGAACCGCTTTCTTTGGACGAGGCATTTCTCGATCTTACCGATAACCATTTCCTGGAACCATTGGCTTCACTCCTGGCTCAGAGGATCCGCAAGCAGATTTTCGACATCACCGGTTTAACCGCTTCCGCCGGTGTCTCCTGCAACAAATTTTTGGCCAAGGTGGCTTCCGCTATGAACAAGCCGAACGGCATCACGATCATCCGTCCTTCGGAGGCGATTTCATTTCTGGCTACCCTGCCGATCGGAAAATTCTATGGAGTTGGTAAGGCGACAGAGGATAAAATGCTGAAGATCGGCGTGAAAAAGGGAGAAGACCTTCTACGCTTTTCCCGGGAAGAGCTCACCTCTCACTTCGGCAAATCCGGAGAATATTTTTACAGCATCTGCCGGGGCATTGATCCCAGGCCGGTCGTAAGCAGCCGAGTCCGCAAGTCGATCGGCAGCGAAACAACCATGGCTGAGGACATCCTTGACGTTGAACTGATTGACGATATCCTGCGTCAGTTGGCTGTATCTGTAGCGGCAAGCCTTGATAAACATAATTTCGGCGGGTATACATTGACACTCAAGGTGCGTTATCAGGACTTTCTGACCATTACTCGCTCAGCTACCTTTAAAACACCTCTGTTCACCACTGCGGATATCCTTTCCTTTCTGCCCCGGCTGCTCCATGATACCGAGGCTGGCCGACGGAAGGTCCGGCTGCTTGGGGTTACCGTTTCCGGTCTTATCGCCAGGAGCGGCACCCCTTATCAGCTGCGGCTTCCATTCGGGCTTGGCGGGGACAGCCATATTTGTCAAGAGATGCAGGCATCGAGGGAGCGAATGGTGTACCCGTCTGAATAGTCTGATCGTGCAGGAGAAGATTGCCAAGAGAGGAAGAAGTCTGATCTTCAAATTTCAGGTCACCTTGAAAAATTGCCTTTTCGCCCGATCTCGGCGTTATGCTCAAAATTTTATCCTCGGAGGTAAGCGGAGACTCCGATATCCTGTATATACCTGCGGTAAAATTTTTCACATGCTTTGATCTCGAACGAAAATTCTAATTTTTCGAAGTACCCTTCAAACGTACCTCAATCAAGGGAAGGAAAAAATGCCAAGACTATTTGAATCAACAGAGATAAATGGGATGAAATTAAAAAACCGCTTTGTGCGGTCAGCAACCCATGAAGCAATGGCTGAGCTTGATGGAACGGTGAAAAATCAGTTATTGGATTGTATGGCCGAACTGGCCCGTGGCGAGGTCGGGCTCGTGATTACCGGACATGCGCATGTCTCACGGGAAGGGCAGGCCGGGGCTCGGCAGATGGGCGTGTATTCCGATGCAATGATTGACGGCTTGAAGCGGGTTTCTTCGGTTGTTCACGAAAATGGAGGGCTTGTTGCCATACAACTTGCCCATGCTGGAAATCGGGGCAAAGGAAAAAATGAATTTGCCGCACTCGGACCTTCAGATCTCTTTATTGAGGGCGAGAAAAAGGCCTCCGCTATGACGGTTGCCGATATCAGGAGAACGGTGCAGGCCTTTGGCGATGCGGCAGTACGATCTGTCAAGGCCGGATTTGATGCCATTCAGATTCACTCTGCTCATGGGTATCTGCTGAGCCAGTTTTTATCGCCCTCTTATAACAAGAGAGATGATAACTATGGCGGAACCCTTGACAATCGAGCGTTGTTTCTTCTTGAAGTCTATGAAGAAATCAGGAGCAGGGTTGGAAAGGCATTTCCGGTGATGGTCAAGATTAACTCTGAGGATTTCCTTACCAACGGTCTGACTGTGGATGAGATGATCAAGGTTGCCCATATGCTTGAAGATCGCGGAATGGACGCAATTGAGATCAGTGGCGGAACCTTTGAATCCGGCAAGCTCATTCCTTCGAGGGTTGGGACTTCAAAATCGGAAAAGCGGGAAGTCTACTATAGGAAAGCGGCTGAAGCATTCAAAAAAGAAATAAAGATTCCGCTTATTCTCGTAGGAGGTTTCCTGTCATTTAAGAGTGCAGAGGACGTTGTACATTCGTGCCTTGCCGATTATGCGGCGCTTTCACGACCGCTTATCAGGGAACCGGATCTTGTTGCGAGATGGGCGAGGGGCGATAGGAGAAAGGCATCGTGCATTTCGTGTAATAAATGTTTTTCTACCCTTTTTATGGAGGAGGCTTTACACTGCCCTGTTGAAAAAGAGTTGAAATAATGGCATATACCCGGTTTAACTGGATCGGGTATATCGTTGAAGGTCTAAGCCCTCTCCTGTTCTCACCTTGGGGGAAACATTATGATCTTCCCCCTGCCCGTACAATATTCAGCGAATATCTGCATTCACCTTCCATTCCTGTGAGGCGTACGACATAGGTGTCTTTTTTGGATACAGTGAAGGGAAGGATTGCAGTCTCAGTGCCGCTATAGCGTTTGAAGGGGTCTCGGTATACCACATTTCCAGACGAATCAAAAATTTCAACATTGTACTTTCCCTGATCCCCCGTTGCCGAAAAGTTCAGACGGATCGGGGTATATGCCTCCAACTCAAGCCGGTACTCCGCGACAGCCCCTTGGGCAAGTACGCCTTCGACAGTATTGCCGCCGACCTGTATAACATTTGCCTCACTGCGCAATTGAGAATTCAACGCAATTGAGGTTATCCTGACGGCATACCGTCCTTCTCCTTCTGTCCCGAGAATATGCAGCGTATAGGTATCATTTCTCGGCGGCGTAAAGGGAAGATGGACGGATTCCGTCCCGGAATAGATTTTTCCTGGATTGCGATATACTGCTTTTCCCGTTGAATCCCGGATTTCGACAGTGTATTGCCCGGTATCCCCGGTGGCAGGAAATTGGAGACGGACGGGGCTGTTCTCCTCCAGACTGGTCCGGTACTCGGCGACGGCCCCCGGGGCAAGTATACCTTCCTCTGCCTTCTCGCCAATCCGGAGTATATTTTCCGGACTGCGCAATTGAGAATCACGGGCTATCGTTTGCACCTCGACGGCATACTTCCCTTGGCCTTCAACCCCTATAATGTGCAGCGTGTAGATATCATTTTTTGGCGGTGTAAAGGGAACACTGAAGGATTCTGTCCCGGAATAGATTTTGCCCGGATTCCGATATACGATCTTTCTCGTTGAATCCCAGATTTCGAGACTGTATTTCTGCATATCTCCTGTGGGGGAAAACGTCAGACGGACAGGACTGTTTTCCTCCAACGTGACGGAATGTTCCTCAACGGCACTTTCGGCAATGGTTCCGGAAAATGCCGGTTTCACGGCCGGGACTTTTTCCTGAGCGGGAGGCGGTGCCGTTGTTTTTCTGTTCAGTTGCTGTGCACCCTGTTTCCCTGCCTGATCGGTATCTTTAAAAAACAAGGCAAGGGTATTGGCCAGTGCATCCTGACGGAGAACAATGCCCGTATCATCTTTGACGGAAAGAAGCATGCCGGAAAGTTGACCGGAAATATACAGGAGGCTCCCGCTCTCACCCTTCAAAATTGCATCCGATGCATGTATCGGACGGACATGAATGTATCGGTATGGATCATAGCCGACAATATCAACGGGAGTTATGCGGATACTTCCGTCAGCAAGCATTGTGCGCAGTTCGCCCTGATTAACCTTTTCCAGCAGGGCGTTTACAGTACCCGTATTGGACCAGCTCCCATTCCGGCAGATGGCGGAATCAGCGTTCTTGATCCTGAGAACGCTGATATCACCAGGAAATAATTCAACAATCTCTGCTGCATATTGTGTTTTGTCGGCAACTGTCACGTCGATCTTAAAGGCGTTTTCCACAACATGGGCAGGGGTTATCAGCAGACATTCAAAGCCTCGCTGACGCAGTATTCCTTGCCCCAGTCCGTTATCATCGACTTTTATATAGGCATCCGACGAAAAGGAGGTCTGCGCAAGGCTGAGACCGAGAAAGAACAAGACCGGACAGAGATGAAAATATCGACGCATGAAATATCTCTTTTGATTCAAAATTATAATGTATTCGACATTGAAAATATTTTGCTGGGAAAAATAAGCATTGCAGTTGCTTCTTCTCTCTTACGATTCCTCGTGGGATTTCATTTGCAGATGGTGATACATTAACCGGGTAAAAAATACTAAAAGACCCGGAACAATGAGCATTATCGCCCAGGTGAGCACCAGTTCCTGGTCTTTGCCGAGTTTAGACCACAGGTTGTTTTGAATTTTGAAACTCGTATCTCTGAATTTTTTTATTGTCGCTGATTGAGCCTCGACAATTGCGGCGACCAGCATTCCCCGGTCACCGTCGAAGGTCACCAAACCACTTGTCTTTGGTTCTTCGGGCACGCATTGTATTTCGTCACCTAACTGCAGCGTATACGGTTCCACTTTATATTGGTTTCCCGACAATACCTGTTTCGCAATCATCTGGATCTCACCTTCAAGGAGGAGTCCACTTTGCAGCTGCAGGCCATATGCCGGAACCCGCCCTATTATCAAGGGTCCGTCAATGTTGTATTTCCAGGATATACCTTGACGTATTAATTGATCAGGATCGTTCAGCACCAAATCAACAACAGCTGGAAGAGAAAATTGTCTCTGGTCATTTTCATCATAGACAATGGTGGGGTTCTTGCTCTGAATTTGAATGTGCAGCGGTCCTTTCCCTATCCTTGAGAAAACAATCTTTGACTTTCCTTGAATCTGCAGGGAGCCGCTGCTCTCCGGAGGCAATGATTTTGATTGTGGTGAGGTCGAAGCCAAAGGATCAAACTTCCCATCGCTGGCCTCATCCCAAGAGAATGTCGCATTATGAAAGGCTATTCTTGGGGGATCAATGCTGTCAGGTTGATATTCAATTCGTTCTGTTCTTGCAGAAATAATAAAAGAGCCGGTGGTTAACGAATTAATGACGGCTTTGGTTATGAGAAACATTAAGAATAAAACGTAGATGCAGAACATTATTGCTATACAATGCAAAAAACGAGGGTGTTTTTTTGATAAATTGCGGAAGTGATCCTTTTCAGGTTCGGATACCGCGGCTGTGAGAAATACATTTCCTATTACCGTAAAACACCGTGTTAATATCCTCGTAATTTTCACCGGTCATCTCACAGGAAACTCTACATTTGGAAGCCTGTTGCCGAAGTTTTGTCTCACCAGGAAGATACTTTTCGGTTCTTCAAGGATATCTTTTGCAATTATGCAGCGTGTATCATACGCAATAGTGCTGTCGGCAATAATCTTTGAGCACTGGATCCTTGCCGTTTGTCCCGGTATGCCGATAATCGTATCTGTATTCCCTGAATTTACATAAAGGATATAATCGGATTTGGCAACTTCTCCCCAACTGGTCGGGACATATTTCATTTCCCCGGACGCACAATCCTTTTTGGCTATGCCGGCCAGTACAACCAATGCATCTGGCGAATAACTCGATACCTGTTCCTGATATTTTGACGGCAAAGAGACAGCGATTGAACCGGCAGATTGTTTCCCAAGGGCATACTGCCACGATGCTGAATATCGACCGTCGCGGCTTACCATGTTTACACACAACATGGCATCCTGATCTTCTATATCATGCTGTAAATTCACAAAAAGTTCATGGATATCGACATGGTCCATAGGACTCTGATACATGAAACCGGCACGAATGCCGCCTGAAACAGTGACCGTATCAAGGAACGATTCTTTGAATTGTTCGTCATTGAGAACGATCCGCCGCTGTTCCTGCGCCACAGAATGCTCCGCAAAACAAAAGATGATGGCTGCCGCATACAGGAAAGGTCTGAAAAAATATTTTGTCATTTTAATATCCTCTTATAATTGCAGAAAAAACAGGATCTTTGCCGTCTGAAGCAGATTGAGTGAATTTCCGGACTGAAACTCTCCGGAAAAAAAGATCCCTCTCCAGACTATGTCATTTATTTACATCGTTTATCGAGAAAATACCGTTGAGAATTCGATTCGTGTATTGTATCTCTGGCAACATTGGGACAGATGATATCGCAACGGTGTGGTTCCGAGGTGGATTGCAAAAGCGGCGGGAGGGAAAAAGGTCGATGCTGTCATCAGAGAGTACCGTACTGCCCCAAAATATGTCTTCAGTTCAATGGCCTTCTCTCCCTGCAGGGATTTACATTGCAAGAGATCGAGGCCGGCATTATTCCCATGCCATTGATCTACCGGCAAGGGATAACCGAACGAAACGTATCTTTGGACCAGATTGTCTGGCCATCCGGTGTCTTGCCATCGGTTTTCCACTTATCAACAACGCGCAGACAGTAGGATCCCATATTAACAATCTCCGGATCCGTGTTCTCCGGTGCAGCGCCGCCTATACGCATCAAATCAGGATTTGCTGAAGTGTAGTTGGGATTGATCGTGGCCTTGTTACACCCGGCTAAGCTGACGGCAATAACCGCATAAACGAAAAACGCGCATAACTTGTTCATGATATGTTCTCCTGCCCGAATATTTTCAAAGTAATAGAGTGAAATAGTTGAACGTCATACAGTATCCCGGTCTCTTGTGTTGAGAAAAAGAAACAGCAGAGACCAGAGCAAACCCGGACAAAAGATATCATGGTTAAGGGGAAGACTCCAACAAAATTTATTTCCCCTGTCGGATGAAGCGGTGAAGATCGCGGCACGAAAGACTCCGGCACAGTGCATTGCCGGAAAACCGGACCGGCATTTCCTCTGTCCTGTACGTTTCCACGGAACCAGGTTGAGAACAAGTCTATATCTTGAAACTATCAACAACCTTTTTGAGCTCTTTCGCCATTCGCAAAAGATCAGCACTGCTTGTATTGACCCCGGTGCTGTTTTCCGTTATCTCGTCGGCTGCCGTGCTGACCATCGAAATATCCTTGGTAATCGTTCCTGCAACCACTGTTATTTGGCTGATATTCTCGTTTACCTCGCTCAACCCTTGTGCTGCTTGATTGATATTGTTCGCAATTTCCTTGGTGGCGGAAGACTGCTGGTCAACTGCCGTTGAAATGGTGGCGACAATTTCATTGTTGCGATGGATGATTTCGGTGATTCCTTTGATCTCATGCATATTGATTGTCGTTGTTCGCTGAACATCGTCGATCTGTTTTTTGATATCCAATGTGGCCATGGCGGTCTGTTTGGCCAGTTCCTTGATCTCGTTGGCGACAACTGCAAAGCCTTTTCCAGCGTCTCCTGCCCTTGCTGCCTCAATGGTGGCGTTAAGGGCGAGCAGATTCGTCTGTTCGGAGATCTCGGTAATAGTCTCCGTCACCTTGCTGATGGCATTGGCAGAAACACCGAGCTCTGCCATTCGTTCCGTTGTCATCTCTGCCTGGTTCACAGCTTTTTCAGAAATAGTGCGGGCGTTTTCTGCATTTTGAGCAATTTCGGTAATGGTCGCTGTCATCTCTTCTGCGGCACTTGCGACCATAGTGGTACTCGTTGTGGATTCTTCCATGGCCGCCGCCACGTTGCTGAGATTTATACTCATCTCTTCGGCGGCTGTTGCCACTTTGATGGACCGTTCGGAGGTCTGGCCGGCATTTTCATCAAGTTTTCCGGCAATTCCAGAGAGATTTTGAGAGGCATGTTCCACGGAGGCAGTATTCTGAGCAATGATGGAAATTATCTTTTGAAGCTTTTCAATGAAGATATTGAGCCATCGCGCCAGATCTGCGATCTCATCTTTTGTATTGATTGTGATTCGTTTTGTGAGATCGCCTTCCCCTTCGGCGATATTCCTGAAATTATCGATCATGGCTCTCAAAGACCTGGAAATACCCAAGACAATGACCATGCAGAGGGTGATTATGCCTAAAAAAATGGCACTGGCGACAGTCAGCATATAGACAACATTCTTTCTTGTCTCAGCGGTAATCGCCTGGCTTGTCTCTTTAATATATGTGTCGATATTATCGAGATAGACACCGGTACCGAGCCACATGTCGGTTCCCGGAATCATTTCGGAATAGCTCAGTTTCAACACATCCCCGGCTCCGGGTTTTGGCCAGATATACTGGACAAAGCCGCCGCCTTCTTTTGCCCTGTCTCTTAAATCCCTGACAATGTTCACTCCATTCTTATCTTTAAAATCGCTGAGATCCTTCCCCTGGAGCTCTTTTTTGGGAGGGAGCGACACATTGACCGTCCCTTCATAGACCAGGAAATAACCTGACTTATCCTGTTCATAGGTAATATTATCATTCATCTTGCGGATCATTTCAACTTGAGCCGTTTTATCGGGGATACCTTCAAGGGCATGGCCTATTGCAATGGCCATCGCATGACTTGCAACCTGAATTTTTGCCTTTTGGTCATCCAGCATTACCTTGTCAGCTCGGGCAATTCCCATATCTCTTGAGGCGGATCCTATCCTCAAAGCAAAAAGAACCATTACAATAAAAAGGAGACAGATTGAAACAATGATAACATACATACGATGTTTTATACTCAATTGGCTCAGCATGGTAATCTCCCGGCAGTGATTTCAATTGTGCACATTCCGTTCCGTGATTGAAGGCGGATTGCACCCCAGTGCTGTTAAGGTGAAGATGTATTTCTGGCCATCAGACCCTGAATTTTGCAACGATGTCCTTCAATTTCACCACCAAGGTGTTCAGCTTTTCTACATTTGAATCAACACTTGCACTAATTGTGGATATCTCCGTCGCTGATTGGTTGACTCGCGCGATATCACCAGCAATCTCTTCTGCTACCGCCGAACTTTGAGCAACATTTCCGGTAACTTCATCAATTCCCAGGGCGGCCTGATTGACATTGCTGGATATTTCTTTCGTGGTGACTGATTGTTCTTCGACCGCGGTTGCAATGATTGCTATCATATCATTGACCTCGAAGATGATTTTCGATATTCCTTCTATTTCCTGAACCGTTCCGGCAGTAGTATCCTGGATACTTTCAATCTTTTGTTTTATTTCCTGTGTTGCATTTGCCGTCTGTTTGGCCAATTCTTTAATCTCATTGGCAACAACCGCAAATCCCTTTCCAGCTTCACCGGCCCGCGCGGCCTCGATGGTTGCATTCAAAGCAAGAAGATTGGTTTGTTCGGAAATCTCCGTAATGGTCTCGGTAACCTTACCGACTTCACGCGCAGCCTTTCCAAGATCATCTATTTTACGTGAGGCACTCTTCGACTTCGTAACAGCCTCTTCACTGATGGAACGGGTTTTCTCGGTATTCTGCGAGATTTCGTTGATGGTTGCAGTCATTTCTTCTGTGGCCGACGCAACAATACCCACATTGGTGGAGGCTTGTTCCGTAGCAGCCGCTACGGAAGACATATTGGCGCTCATTTCCTGAGCAGCGGTAGCTACCGTATGAGACCGGGCGGATGTTTCTCCGGCGCCTGCCGACATCTGCCTGGATATTGCGGAAAGTTCAGTGGACGATTCGACAAGCATCTCATTACTGTTGAGAATTTCCCTCAAGATATTTGCCACCTGCCGTTTCATCATGGTGAGCTGCTGGGCAATCTGTCCGAGCTCGTCTCCACTGTCTACAGTTATCGAGGAAACGAAATCACCTTTGGCCATTTCAGCGACAAAACCTGATATTTTAATAACATTTTTCTTGATCCCGCTGCTGACTGCAAAGCTGATAATCGCACACAGCAATCCAATTGCAATAACTACGATGCACTGTATTCCCGTGGTGGAAAGAGAGGCCTTGTCGACTTCGATTTTTGCCTTTTCACTCTTCTTCATCGAATCTTCCCCAAGCTGATTAATCGCCGAGGAAATCGGCCTGTCCATGCCCTTGATCAGGGCATCAAGTGCGGCAATCGTTATCTCTGGATTCTCTTTCCGGGATGCTGTGACTTTTATGAAGGCATTTTCATATACCGCAGTCCCTTCAGCCACATCCTCCGCCAGCTTCTTTTCTTCCTGTCCAGAGGCGAGATCGGCATATCTTTTGGTATCATCTTTCAATTTTTTCAGGGCATCATTGTATTCTCCGATATACTTTTCATCATTCCTGATCAGATAATCCTTGAGTCCCTGGACTGCATGCCCAAGATGGATTCGAGCATCTTTTGCCGCCAGTGTTTTCGCTCCCTCCTGCCTGTCAATCCTTTGATAATTATCAATCAATGACATTTGGAAGTACAGGGAAACCAAGGCGGCAGCCAAGACGATAAAGACCAGCACGCCAACAATACCATTCATTTTTTTTGAAATGCTCAGCTTTGCCATTGTCCCTCTCTCCCTGGGTAAAAAGTTGAGACCTTTATCCACCGGATTCTCGTCTGTGGCCGTTTTGTTGTATTGTATTGGACAGTTAAAATGAAGAGGCGTTTCATTTTATTTGAACAGAATTTTTTGAACAGAATTTTGTCATTTTATGGATACCTTCTCCTTGCAGGCATCTCCTGCAGAGTTTGATGCTCCCGCTGAAAAACAGATTGACAGCGGATAGCATGGCAATAGAGTTGACTGAATACAGAGGATGGAGGTAAAAAAATGCATTTGTTGTTCAATAAATGACAGTGGAATTAAATAAAGATATGCAGTAATAGTGCACGGTTTCTAAGGAACATTTCTCTCTCAACAAAAGGGGAATGCAGGGGTGGGCGCGCAGAGCCGTTGGCTGCTGCCAGCGTATTGATAGGAGCAGGGCATGCCTCGCTTCCTGCTGTTGAGAATTTTCGTAAATATGCTGTTTAATCCTATCAGGGGATAGTGTGATGAAAACCACTGACAAAATCAAACAGATCGCCATGGCAGGCGTTCTGGCAGGTATGCTCGTAATGTCCGGCTGCAAACAAAACAGCTCAACCAGTGGCGCGACGCCTGCCAAAAGCGCCCCGGAGGTTGGAGTGGCGGTCATGCGTTCCGAACCGGTTGCTCTGACCATGGAACTGTCCGGCCGGATATCGCCGCATATGGTGGCCGAAGTACGGCCGCAGGTGGGAGGAATCATACAAAAACGGATGTTCAACGAGGGTGGCGATGTTAAAGCCGGGGAAGCGCTCTATCAGATCGATCCGGCAACCTACCAGGCAGCCTATGCCAGTGCCGCCGCCGCGCTGGCCAAAGCGGAAGCCAATCGTGTTACTCTCCGGCTGAAAGCTGAGCGGTACAAGGACCTTGTGACCATCAATGCTGTCAGCCGGCAGGACAACGACGACGTCCAGGCGGCACTCAAGCAGGCCGAAGCCGATGTTGAGGCCGCCAAAGCCGCAGTGGACACTGCTCGCATCAATCTGGCCTACACCAAGGTCATAGCTCCGATTTCCGGGAGAATAGGCCGCTCATCCGTGACTCCCGGGGCATTGGTAACGGCCAGTCAGGCATCGGCGTTAGCTACTATCCAACAGCTCGATCCCGTTTATGTGGATGTAACCCAATCCAGCGCGGATCTGCTCCGCTTGAAACGCGATCTTGCAAGCGGTGAGATCAACACGAAAAAGGCTGATCAGGCCAAGGTGAATCTGCTCTTGGAAGACGGGAGTTCCTATCCGTTGGAGGGGATATTGAAATTCAGCGAGGTCACGGTGGATCAGGGTACCGGTTCCATCACCTTGAGGGCCCTGTTTCCCAATCCGGATCAGCTGCTGCTGCCGGGGATGTTTGTTCGCGGCATTGTCCAGGAAGGGGTTAGGGAACAGGCATTGCTCGTACCCCAGCGGGGGGTCACCCGCGATGCGACCGGCAATGCCGTTGCCCTGATTGCGGGTGAAAATGATGTGGTGGAAAAGCGTATTTTGAAGACGGAAAGGACAGTAGGCGATGCCTGGCTGGTTACGGCCGGAATCAAGGCCGGAGAACGTGTAATCGTCGAAGGAATTCAGCGAGTCCGCCCAGGCGTCACTGTGAAGGTGGTGCCCTTTGAGGAGAAGGCAGCCGACCCAGGCAGCCAGCAACCCGCTGTCAAGAAACCCTAAGGAGTCGAACATGCCCCGTTTTTTCATCAATCGTCCGATCTTTGCCTACGTGATCGCCATTATGGTCATGCTGGCGGGCCTTCTGTCGATAAAAACACTGCCGGTGTCCCAGTATCCGGCAATCGCACCGCCTCAGATCGCCATCAACGCCACCTATCCTGGCGCCTCGGCTCAGACCGTCGAGGATACGGTCACGCAGGTAATCGAGCAAAAGCTGAACGGTATTGACAATCTGATTTATATGTCGTCCACGAGCGACTCCTCCGGCGCTGTATCCATCACTCTCACCTTCAAGGCGGGAACCGACCCGAACATAGCCCAGGTTCAGGTGCAGAACAAGCTGCAGCTGGCCGTTCCGCTCCTGCCCCCTATCGTGCAGCAGCAAGGCATAGCGGTGGTGAAATCCACCAGAAATTTCCTGTTGATCGTAGGACTTGTATCGGAAGACGGGAGCCTGGACCGTAATGGCCTGACCGATTATATGGTCTCCAACCTTCAGGATATCATCAGCCGCCTTGATGGAGTGGGTGAGCTTATGCTATTCGGCACGCAGAATGCGATGCGGATCTGGCTGAATCCGGCGAAGCTGAACGACTTCCACCTGACCACCAATGATGTGATTGCAGCGCTGCAGGCCCAGAATGCCCAGGTATCAGCCGGTCAATTCGGCGGGCTTCCCGCAGTCAAAGGGCAGCAGTTGAATGCCACCATCACGGCGCGCACCCTGCTGCAGACCCCGGAGCAGTTCGACGCCATTATTCTGCGCACCAACAGCGACGGTTCAACAGTGAAGCTCAAGGATGTGGCCGAAAGCAAGATCGGCACTGAGAACTACGATCTTCAGTCGTACTATAATGGAAAGTCTCTGGGTGGTATGGCGATCCGGCTGGCGGCCGGCGCCAACGCCCTGGAAACAGGCGAGCGGGTGAAGGCCAAGATGAAGGAATTGTCAAAATACTTCCCTCCCGGCATGCAGGTGGTCTATCCCTATGACACCACGCCTTTTGTCAAGATATCCATCGAGGAGGTGGTCCGGACCCTGATCGAGGCGGTCTGCCTGGTCTTCATCGTCATGTTCCTCTTCCTTCAGAATATCCGGGCGACCTTGATCCCCACCATTGCCGTTCCGGTGGTCTTGCTGGGGACCATGGGGGTGCTGGCCGCGGCCGGGTTTTCCATCAATACGCTGACTATGTTTGCCTTGGTGATTGTCATCGGCCTGTTGGTGGACGATGCCATTGTGGTGGTGGAGAACGTTGAACGGATCATGACCGAGGAAGGGCTGCCGCCCCGTGCTGCCACCATCAAATCCATGGGGCAGATCACCGGTGCCCTCTGGGGCATCGCCACCGTACTGACGGCGGTGTTCCTGCCCATGGCCTTTTTCGGTGGCTCAACAGGCGTCATCTATCGTCAGTTCTCCGTCACCATCATTTCGGCAATGATCCTCTCGGTGATGGTGGCCATGATTTTGACCCCGGCCCTTTGCGCCACCCTGCTCAAGCCGGTCCAAAAAGGTCATTCAGCGGGTGAGTCTGGATTGTTTTTTGTTTTTTTCCGATGGTTTAATAAGTGCTTTGACTGGTCTAGATCAAAATATGAAGGCATAGTCGGCCGCTCCTTCAGCAGGCCGGTACGCTATCTGGTGGTATACGGCACCGTTGTTGCCGCGATGGTCTTTTTTTTCCTGCGTCTTCCGACATCATTCCTGCCGGATGAGGATCAGGGATTCCTTATCTGCCAGGTGCAACTGCCGGCCGGATCCTCTCAAGAGCGGACCATAAAGGTTATTAAACAGCTTGAGCAGCATTTTCTCAAACAGGAAGCCAAGACCGTGGAGGGGGTGATCACCGTTGCCGGGTTCAGCTTCGCCGGTCGCGGCCAGAACATGGGGCTCGCGTTTGTGAAACTCAAGGACTGGAAGTTGCGCAAGACGGCGGATCTGAAGGCGCCGGCCATTGCTGCCAGGGCAATGAAAGAGTTTTCGCACATCCGTGACGGTTTGGCCTTTGCTTTTTCGCCGCCTGCGGTTATGGAACTGGGGGTGTCAAACGGCTTTGATTTTGAACTGGAGGATCGCGGCGGTTTAGGGCATGAAAAGCTGATGGAGGCTCGCAACCAGCTGCTGGGCATGGCCATGAAAAATCAGAAACTGGTGGCTGTACGTCCTAATGGCCAGGATGATTCGCCTGAGTTCAAGCTGGATATCGATGATGTACGGGCTGGTGCTCAGGGTGTGTCGGCGGCGGACATCAATAACATTATCTCCACGGCCTGGGGAAGTTCGTATGTCAACGACTTTATCCAGAATGGCCGGATCAAAAAGGTCTATCTTCAAGCGGATCCCCGGTACCGGATGCTCCCGGAGGATATCGGCAACTGGTATGTCAGCAATAAAAACGGCGACATGGTCCCGTTTTCGTCCTTTGTCACCGCACACTGGCAGTATAGCTCACCCCGTTTGGAACGGTACAACGGCATTCCCGCCGTCGAGATTCTGGGGCAGGCCGCGCCGGGCGTAAGCACCGGGGAAGCGATGGACGAAGTGGAAAAGATGGCCTCCGGGCTGCCGGTCGGAATCGGCTATGAATGGACGGGTCTTTCCTACGAGGAAAAGAATGCCGGCGCCCAGGCCCCGGCTCTCTATGCCATCTCGCTTCTGGTCGTCTTTCTGAGTGTGGCTGCCTTGTATGAGAGCTGGACCATCCCCTTTGTCAACCTGTTGATGCTGCCGCTGGGGCTGGTTGGGGCAGTGACGGCGGTGACCCTGCGGATGCTGCCCAACGATGTCTATCTCCAGATCGGGCTGTTGACCACGGTGGGGCTTTCCACCAAGAACGCCATCCTGATCATTCAGTTCATCAAGGCCCAGATGCTTGAAGGCCATGAACTTGTCGAGGCAACGCTGGCTGCGGTAAAAATACGGCTCCGCCCTGTCATCATGACCTCGCTTGCCTTCTTCTTCGGAACCCTGCCGCTGGCGCTGACAAAGGGAGCCGGAGCCGGGGCCCAGAACGCCATCGGCACCGCCGTCACCGGCGGATTGCTCTCGGCAACCTTCATCGACCTGCTTTTTATCCCCTTTTTCTTCGTCCTGATCTCACGGATTTTCGGAAAGAAGTCGCAACGATCGACCGTCTTATCGTCAGCGTCCGATCATGTTTCGGAGGTATGATATCATGAAAATAATGAAAAGAATGACCCTTGCCATCAGTCTCTCTCTTGGCGCATGTCTCGGCCTGGCTGGTTGTTCCATGGCCCCTGCATACATGAGGCCTGCCGCCCCCGTTTCCGACAGCTGGCCAAACGGACCATCGTATAAGACAGAAACCGACAGAACATTGGGAAAACCATTGGCTGCCGATACAGCCTGGCAGGATTTTTATCTGGATGGAGCCCTGCAAAAGGTGATCGCGCTGGCACTCGAGAATAACCGGGATCTGCGAGTTGCGGCCTTCAACATCGAAAAACTGCAGGCCCAGTACCGTATTCAGCGGGCAGCTCTTTTCCCTGAGATTGATGCAGCCGCAGTCCGCAACAACATGGAGGCGCCCAATGATCAGTACAGCGTCGGTGTCGGCGTCAGCTCCTATGAGCTCGATCTTTTCGGCCGGGTGCAGAGCCTGAAGGATCAGGCCCTCGATCAATATCTGGCAACCGAACAGGCGCGGCGCACCGTGCAGATCAGCCTGATAGCGGAGGTTGCCACAACCTACCTTACCCTGGCTGCTGACCGCGAACGGTTGAATCTGGCGCAGGAGACCCTGAAGACCCAGCAGACCACCTTCGAATTAATGCAGCGCCGCTTTGATGCAGGCGCCTCATCCGATCTGGATCTGCAGCAGGCTCAAACCCAGGTGGATTCGGCCAAGGTCGATGTTGCCCGCTATACGACCTTGGCGGCTCAGGACAAAAACGGTCTCACTCTCTTGGCCGGCGCCGAGGTTCAAGAAGAATTGCTGCCGAAAGCACTCTCTGAAACACTTCCCGCGGTAAAGGAGATGACTCCCGGCCTGCCCTCCGGCGTCCTGCTTCATCGTCCGGATGTCCTTCAGGCAGAGGACCTGCTCAAAGGATATAATGCCAGCATCGGCGCGGCGCGGGCCGCCTTTTTTCCGCAGATTACCCTGGTTGGCGCATATGGTACTGCCAGCGGAGATCTCTCGGGCCTTTTCAAATCCGGGACTTTCGGTTGGACGTATTCCCCGCAGATCGTTCTGCCGATTTTCGATGCCGGCAAACGGTCAGCGCAGCTGAAAGTAGCTGAAACGGATAGAGATATTGCTGTTGCGCAATATGAAAAGACGATACAGACCGCCTTCAGGGAGGTGGCCGACGCTCTTGCCCAGAGTGGAACGATTGACGGACAATTGGCGGCGCAGAAGTCGCTTGTCGCTGCCACCGGCAAACGATACGCGCTTTCTCAGGCACGTTATGAAAAGGGGATAGAGAGTTATCTTACTGTGCTTGATGCGCAGCGTTCGCTCTACAGCGCCCAGCTGGGATTGATCGATTCGCGATTGACTCGGCTTGTCAATCAGGTCACCCTCTACAAAGCGCTGGGCGGAGGTTCAAAGGAGAAGACCTGATGGCGGGCAGCTTCAGAATCGCGTTCGGACAACCGGAGCCGACTCTCTACCATACTTCATTGTAGGCAACGTCAGTGTAGAATTTTTCCATTTTCACTTTGTGCCCCTGTTCCATCAGCGCCAGGCTCTGAAAAAGTTTCTTGAATTCCTCAGAGGGTGCATCGCCTGCGAGCTGCTGGTACATTTTCATAGCCTCTTCTTCTTTTTTCATGGCAATGGAGAAGACATCCGCCATGGTCATTTCATCTTTCAACCTGGTCGCATCCACGGTTTCAGAAATTTTATAATCAGAGACTGGTTTGAATTCGAGTATTGTCTCTTTACTGTTCAGGACACCTTTGAGCATTTCCTGGTGGCGTTTTTCTTCTGCCGCAAAACCGACGAACATTCCTCTCATGGCTTCTTTGGTTGTTTTAGCGGCAATTTCCAGATAAAAGGTCTCAGCTTCAATTTCACGATCGATAGCAAATTGGATAATGTCCGTAAAGTAGTTCATTGATGATCTCCTGTTGGTGTTGTGTGTTCCCCTCACTCATCCTATGAGCATAGGGTATAAAGAAAATCATGTCAAGACCGCTTTATACAGGTCCCAGGCCCATTCGCTGCCCTCCCGCGGATGATACGGATCTCGGCGCCAGCGGAGCGTTCCCTGCTGTGACTATGGTTTTCTCGCCCATCGCGGATACGATTGGCTTCCAGGAAAAGAAAAAAGCTGTCGCTCTAAGGTGCCGTTTTTCATCATTACATAAATTTTATAGAGTCCGCCGACCTGTTTTGAGAAAATAATCTGCTTTCCGTCCGGAGACCATGCCGGCTGTTCATCGTTGGTTAAATCCTTCGTTATCTGGGTCGGTTCGGCATTTGCTTCCGGTTTGATGGTGAATATCTGATAAATGCCGTCCACGAGACTTGAGTAGACAATAAGGTCTTCCTTAGGCGACCAATCCGGTTCCGCATTTTCCAGGCCGGTGTAGGTAAGCCTCTGCGCCTTTTTACTTCCAAGGTCCATCAGGAACAGTTGCGGTCTGCCGCTTCTATCCGAAACGAAAACGAATCGGTTTCCGTCGCTGGAGAAGGAAGCCGAAACATTTACTCCTTCATCTTTTGTCAGTTGTTCAAGTATGTTTCCCCGGTTGTCCAAGAGGTAGAGATCAGGATTCCCGTCGATGGAAAGGGTCACTATCATGGTTCGCCCATCAGGCGCCCAGGCCGGGGCCAGGTTCATTCCCCTGCGTTGAGACAAGGGCCGGGTCGTCTGGCTCTGTCGTAAATCGGTTATGTACAGTATCTGATTTTCCGTGTGATAGGAGGTGTAGGACAGGAACAGGTTGTCCGGGGTGAAACGAGGAGAGACCACCAGATTATGGTGCCGGGTTACCTGTCTGAAGTGATTTCCGAGAATATCGGTGATAAATGCTTCCTTGACCATGCCATTTAATGAAACAAAGGCAATCTGGGATGAGGCAATACCCTGCTCGCCTGTAAGTTGCTTAATAACGCTATCGCAGAATCGAAAGAGCATCTCGTCCTTCTCACTCAGGGGTCCCTTAAACGCTCTTCCTATAATCATGTTGCCGCTGGCGGGATCTATCAATCTCAATTCGAGACGAAGAGTCTCGGAAGAGAGATCGTACCGGCCGAGAATGGCATAATCGGCATTCAACTGCTTCCAATCTGCAGTCTGGGAACCGCCATAGGTTTCAGGTGGAATTATTGAAATAATTCCATGGAATTGTAATGCGCTGCTTAAAATCTGGGCAAGCTCTTTGCCGAGCGGTTGCTGTTGATCGTCAGAAGCCTCGGCCACAAACCAAGGAACCGCGAGAGAAACTTTTCTGGCCTCCGGCGACGTGATATCCAGATATACCAGTCCCTCGGCGGAAAGCGGCTGCGGGTGCAAAAGGCCCAGGCATGTGAAAACACATGCAACGAAGAATACTCTTGCTGTTTTCATATGATAAATTGTTATTTGTCGGTAACTTTTTATCTTGACCTTATGCCAAGGCCGGATTTTCCTTGCCCATGATCCGTAAAATGTAATCAGAACGGGGCCTCTATGCAAGCTCGGATGAGCCTGATTGTGCGATGAAAGTATCAATCCTTCTTCGCTGATATTTACTGCCCTGCACCCTTGCTTCGGCGATCATTCTCCAGTACCATGGTGCTTCCACGACCGAGTTGAAGGGATTCGTTGATACAATCAGGAAAAACAAGTTCGGAATCATACTCTTACCCCTTGATGTCAGCAGAAATTTGAGGCATAAAGGATCGCGATGCGGAGGATCAAATGAGAAGAAACGATCGGCAGATTGAGGCCTTAGAAGAGATTATGGCTATTTTGCAGAAAGCCGATGTCTGCAGGATAGCCATGTCAGATCAGAACGTACCCTATATAGTAAGCTTGAATTTCGGTTTCGGGAAGAAGAGGGCAACCTCTCTGTATTTTCATTGCGCCTCCGAAGGTAAAAAGATCGATATCTTGAAAAAAAATAACCTCGTCTGTTTTCAAGCCGATATTGAAAGTGAGTTTTTTTTACACAGCATTGCCTGCGGCTGCAGCACGAAATATCAAAGTGTCGTTGGTATGGGGAGGATATTCTTTGTTACTGATGGAGCGGAAAAATTAGAAGCACTGCAGGCAATCATGACGCACTATACGAAGAAGACCGGCCATGTATTTAATGAAGACATGGTTGCGCGCACTACAATCATGCGCTTAGACATAGAGGAAATATCAGGAAAAGCCCTTGTGAGACCCGGTCATCAGGTATAACGGCCGGGAGAACGCCTCTCTTGATTCATACCCTGTTTCTCTTGAGGGACGTGCTGTTTTGTTTCATTGGGCCTCCGAGGACCGAGACAGCCGGAGGGCAGGGCCACCGATTCGGTTTCAACTCCCCTTCTTCCTCACAGCAGGCGGCGGTGATCCGCTGTATTTGTCTGGAGGAACGGGCAGGGGAGTGCAATGCAGAACCCGGCTCAGCGAGACTGTTTCTTCAAGAGAGGATAGCCCATCCGTTCTCTCTGGGCCACATACCGTTCGGCTACCTTTCTGGCAATATTCCGTATCCTCCCGATGTAGCGGGTGCGCTCGGCAACGCTGATGGCCTTGCGGGCATCGAGAAGATTGAAGGTGTGGGAACACTTCAGGCAATAGTCGTAGGCAGGAAGGATCAGGTCTTTTTCGACCAGCTTCAGGGCCTCCTGCTCAAACGTTTCGAAAAAGGGAATGAGCTTTTCGACATTGGCTTCCTCGAAATTGAAGGTCGAAAACTCTATTTCCGCCTGATGGAAGATCTCTCCATACGTGACTGTATTGTTCCAGGCTATATCGTAGACGCTCTCAACACCCTGCAGGTACATGGCAATGCGTTCAAGCCCGTAGGTGATCTCAACGGTGGTCGGCTGGAGGTCAATGGAGCCTGCCTGCTGGAAGTAGGTGAACTGGGTTATTTCCATACCGTCCAGCCAGACCTCCCAGCCCAGGCCGGATGCCCCTAGAGTGGGCGATTCCCAGTCGTCTTCGACGAACCGGATGTCGTGCTCCAGCAGATTGAGGCCAAAGCGCTTCAGGCTTTCCAGGTAGAGTTCCTGTGCGTCCGGCGGCGACGGTTTAAGCATGACCTGATATTGATAGTAATGCTGGAGGCGATTGGGATTGTCGCCGTATCGGCCATCAGTCGGGCGTCTTGACGGCTGCGGGTAGGCGGTTCGCCATGGCTCTGGCCCCAGGGAACGGAGCAGGGTGGCAGGGTGAAACGTTCCCGCCCCTACCTCCATATCATACGGTTGCTGAATCACGCAGCCTTGATCAGCCCAATAGGTACTTAACTCAAAAATTATATCTTGAAAATTCATCGGATTTCCTTGTTATTCACGCAAGCAGCTGTTGAGTATCCGCAGAGGATGTGCAGGAGATACATGAAGGGACCCTCAGAGGAGATCTTTCTCCATGCCAGCTTGACAATCATACACCGGACCATCATTATATTCTGTTAAGCTACCATAGTGCAAGTCCAGGGTAAATCTTTTTCTCTTTTCACCTCTATGGAGGGAATACGGTTGGCTGACAGGAGCGTAAGCATGCAGAAAATTGTCAATATGAACGAAATCAAGAAAATACTGGAAGAATCGAAGGTGATCGCTCTTGTTGGTTTTTCTCCAAAAAAGGACAGGCCCAGCAATATGGTCGGCCGGTATCTGATGGATGCGGGGTATACCGTTATCCCGGTCAACCCCGGCCAAACGGAAATTTTAGGAAAAAAATGCTATTCAAGCCTCTCGGAAATCCCTGAAAAAGTTGATATTGTCGATATTTTCAGAAAGTCGGAGGATGTCGTGCCCATAGTCGAAGAGGCCATTGCCATCGGCGCTCACGTGATCTGGATGCAGTTGGATGTGGTGAATGAGAGGGCTTGCACCCTGGCCGAAGAGGCGGGGCTTGCGGTCATCATGGACCGGTGTATAAAAATTGACCATAACAACCTGTTTTGAAAGTCAATAATTTGCATATCATCATAACGGGTTGAGGTAGGATGGAGCCAAAAACACTGAGCATCCGCGGTGCCAGGATGCACAATCTGAAGAATATCGACCTTGATCTGCCGCGAAACAGCCTGGTGGTCTTTACCGGTCTGTCGGGATCCGGGAAGTCCACGCTTGCCTTTGATACCCTCTACGCTGAAGGGCAGCGCCGGTATGTCGAATCGCTCTCCACGTACGCCAGGCAGTTCCTGGGCCAGATGGATAAGCCCGATGTGGATTCATTGGAAGGGCTCTCGCCTGCCGTTTCCATCGAACAGAAGACAACGAGCAAGAATCCTCGCTCAACAGTGGGGACGGTGACCGAGATTTACGACCATCTGCGCCTGCTTTTTGCCCGGTGCGGGCATCCCTGCTGCCCGAAATGCGGGGAGGAAATACGTTCGCAATCCGTTGAGGACATGGTGAACAGCCTGCTTGGCCTTGAAGAGGGGACCAAGGTCATTCTTCTTGCCCCCCTTGTCAAGGACCGCAAAGGCAGGCATGAGCAGGTGCTGGCCCGGATCAAAAAAGAGGGCTTTGTCCGGATCCGGGTCGATGGACTCATTGTGGATGCCGACGAGGTCGAAGCCCTGGAGAAGAACAAACGGCACACTCTTGAGGTTGTCGTGGACCGCATTGTCCTTGGGCCATCGAGCCGCAGGCGTCTATCGGATTCCATCGGCACCACAGTCAAATTGGCAGAAGGGTTTCTGCTGGTCCTATTTCCGGATACAGGGAAGGAGGTGCTCTTCAGCGAACTGGCTGCCTGTCATACCTGCGGGATATCCATGCCGTCTCTGTCGACGCAGCTTTTTTCCTTCAATAATCCGCAAGGGGCCTGTCCCGAATGCGGGGGCCTGGGGGTCAATCAGTTCTTCGATCCCGTCCTCATCATTCCCGATGAGACGAAAAGCATTCTCGAAGGCGCCATTGCCCCGTGGGGATGGCGGAACGACACCACATATACCGGGCAGATGATGGCGGCAGTGGCCGGGCATTATAAATTTTCGCTTCGGACGCCATTCAAGGACCTTCCGCAGCGATGCCGGGAGGTGATCCTCTATGGGTCCGGACAGGAGGAGATTTATTTTCAGTATGAGAAAGACCGGAGGGTGCTGACCTCCGAGAGGACCTATGAGGGCGTCATTCCCCAACTTCTGCGCAGGTTTCATGAGACGCAATCCAGCATGATCCGGGAGGAATTGAGCAAGTACATGGCCGAGCAGGTCTGCTCTGCCTGTAAAGGAGCCCGTCTCAAGGATGAGGCCCTTGCCGTTCGTGTCGGGGAGTGGTCCATATACAGCCTGACCTGTCTTTCCATCGAGAAGCTGCTTGAAATTCTTCCAATTCTGCCCTTTTCCGAGAGAGAGCGCAGGATCGGTGAACCTATCCTGAAGGAGATCGTCGAGCGGCTGTCTTTTCTTGAAGACGTCGGCCTTGGATATCTGTCACTTGAACGGCGCGCAGGAACCCTCTCGGGCGGAGAGGCGCAGCGGATACGGCTGGCATCCCAGATCGGCTCCAGGCTTGCCGGTGTCCTGTATATTCTCGATGAGCCCAGTATCGGGCTGCACCAGCGTGATAACCAGAAACTGATCAACACCCTTTTGGAGTTGCGCGATCTTGGCAACAGCGTCATCGTCGTCGAGCACGATACCGATACAATTCTTGCGGCGGATCATGTCCTGGATATGGGGCCGGGGGCTGGGGTGCACGGCGGCGAAATCGTCTATAACGGTGACGTGCAGGGCCTGCTCGCCAGTGAGAAATCGGTGACTGGCGCCTATCTCTCACGGCGCATGACGATTAAGCTCCCTGATCACAGAAGAAAAATCGGGAAAGGGCCTTCCCGTAATCTGACGATTAAAGGGGCCTCCGTCAATAATCTGAAAAACCTGGAAGTCTCTTTTCCGCTGGGGGTTATGACCGCAGTCACGGGGGTGTCAGGCTCTGGGAAAAGTTCTCTGGTTATTGAGACCCTATTTCCTTTAGTCAAAGAGGGTCTGCGCAACAGGGCGGCTGCCTTTCAGGTTAAGGGCGCATCTATCGCGGGTCTTTCACGTATCGATAAGATCGTGGATATCGATCAAAGTCCCATTGGCAGGACACCTCGGTCGAATCCTGCCACCTATACCGGACTCTTTACCCCCATTCGGGATTTATTTGCAAGGCTGCCGGAGGCAAGGGCTCGCGGGTATAAACCGGGACGGTTCAGCTTCAACATCAAAGGTGGACGATGTGAGGCCTGCGAAGGAGAAGGCGTTATTAAGATTGCCATGCATTTTCTGCCTGATATTTATGTGGTGTGCGACGCCTGCCAGGGAAAGCGGTACAATCTGGATACCCTTGATGTCCGGTACCGTGATAAAAATATTCATGAAGTCTTAGCCATGACAGTGGAGGAGGCCTTGGAATTTTTCAGCCGCATTCCGCCGGTGAAAAATCGCCTGCAGACGCTTTTTGATGTGGGGCTGGGATATATCACCCTTGGCCAATCGTCGGTGACCCTCTCCGGCGGTGAGGCGCAGCGGGTTAAGCTGGCGCGCGAACTTTCGGTTCGAAGCACGGGGAAGACGCTGTATATCCTCGATGAGCCGACCACCGGACTGCATCCGGCAGACATTCAGCATCTCCTGAACGTCTTGAACAGGCTGATAGATTCCGGCAACACCGTGATCGTTATTGAACATAATCTCGATGTCATCAAGACCGCCGACTGGATCCTGGATATCGGGCCTGAGGGCGGTGATGGCGGCGGAAATGTCGTGGCCAGCGGCACTCCTGAGCAAATTTGCAAAAACCCGGGGTCGCATACCGGGCGCTATCTCTCACAGGTTCTTGTTGAAGACAGAAGAGGGTGATTCCTTTTGAAAGGCTTGCTTCCTGCAACTAATTGCTGTTTAATGCTGACCGGTTGACTGATGCGGGCGGTTGCTATGATAAATGGCTTAAGATTAAGAAACATATTGAAATTTAAAGAGGTTATAAAATGTCTGAAACGAGTAAACCTGAGGAAAAGAATGCTGCTGCCAATCCTGAATTCAGGATGGTGAAGATGTTTATCAAGGATCTTTCTTTTGAAAATCCCAACTCCCCTGATATTTTTCTTTTGCCGCAGAAGTCCGAACCGAAGGTTGAAGTCAATCTCCAGATAAAGAATAAAAAGGTGAGTGATGATCACTGGGAGGTTTCACTGGGGATTACAGCGAAAATCATTGCCAAAGGAGAGACGGAAAAGGTCATGTTTATTCTCGAAATTGAGCATGGAGCCGTCTTCTTACTGAAAAATATTCCTGAAGAACATATCAACATGGTGCTGGCTGTAGATTGCCCGACCTTGCTGTTTCCTTTCACCAGGCAGATTATGAGTCAGGTCTCGGTTGACGGCGGATTCATACCGTTCATGATGGAGCCTATAAATTTTTTGGGTATATATCAGAATTCGAAAAAACAGAAAGAAGGCACAAACTGAAAGGTATCGATGCAGATAAAAAAAAGGCCATACTCTCTTTGGGGAGTATGGCCTTTTTTATTTGAAGGGGATTCAGATTGCGGTTTTTTTACATCCCGTAGGTCACAAAATTATTAACAAGAGAGCTTATACCCTTTTCAATGGCCTCGTTGAAGAGAACATCATATTGGCTATCAGCAAAAACGGACTCTGGAGAAATCTGCACCTGTACCCTATTGCTCCATACGACTCTCCCGGTAGCAGCCTCCTGAACAGTAACACTGAGCTCCACAACAGCCTGGTCGATTCTGCCAATGCTGGGCGGACCTGAATCAGGCGTGTTATCCGGGTCATATTCATCAGCCTTGATAAAGCCTATCATCATCTGTTCACCCATTCCACCAACCATTGGTAAAATGCCCTTTTTCCAGGGGAGCCAGCTGACTTCCTGCCTCTTCTTATACTCAAGAATACGTCCACGTATGATATACGCAGCCTGAAAATTGCTGCCGATTTTCATAATGGCTTTGGGTGAAAGGCCGTGGGTGCCAGGACTTGCAGCCAGACTGTTGTTGTTGGTGACCTGCTGCGCCTGAATATAATTGCGGATCTGTTCCTTCATTAAATCCGACCAGTCACCGCTGAGCTCGTTGGAAAGCGAATTTGCACCTTTATCATATTGGGCAAGGCTGATAAAGTTCTGCTCAACCATATATTGAAAGACATCTTCCTGGACCGGCAAAGAAAAACCATATGCCGTCAGGCGGTTGTTCAGGCTCTCATTAACTTTTAGGTAGCGGCGATGAGCTGAGTCGAGATTATCTGCATAGGTATAGTCGGCGAAAGGAAGAACAACAATCACCCTTCCCCTGCCGACCCCATTATAACCGGGACCGTTAGGAACATTCAGCGTTTCTATCACCGTATGACCACAACCTGCCAGGATGAACGCCAAAACGCTAAATATCAAAAATTGCAGCCTCTTCATAATGATCTCCCTGCTAAATAATATTTGTTAAAGAAACTACGAAAAGTCGGGCTCATCCACCGGCAGAACGCGTCAAGCACTCCGTTTTGACAACTTCCCGTGAGCGAACGGGATTCGGTGCAAGAGACTTTTGGCATAATCATACGGTTTATATTGAGAATCATGATTGGAAACCTAAATGACTGTCGGTTTGAGCAATATAATGAGTTCCTGTTTCGTGACTGATTTTGAAGAACTGCTAAAGAGATATTTAACAAGAGGTATATCGCCTAAGAGCGGAATGGAATTATTATCATTTTGATTCGTATCATTGATAAGACCGCCGATCACGAGCATGTCGCCGCTTTTCACGCGAACGGTGGTACTCATTTCGCGAACATCGACTACAGGAAGCCCGACCTGGGCGCCGTTGGCGGAAGTCCCGATCTGCACAGTTTGTACGACGCCATTTAAAAGCCTTGATACCACCGGAACGAGGTTCATCACAACCTCATTATCATCCATGACATTGGCGGTCAGGGCCATGCCGACACCTGACAGAACGCTTGAGGTATCAACCGTAAAGGTTACCGTATTATTGGTCGAACCTGTGGTTTGGGTGGAGGTTACCTGGCTAATATAGGCCGTATTCCGTCCAACGGAAATGAAGGCCGGCTGGCCGTTCAAAACACTGATTTTCGGATTCGAAAGGACTTTTGTGTCGCCGACATCCTTCAGGGCGGTCAACAGAACATTGAAACTCGATGCACTGAGTGTAAAGGTTGAAAGAAATTTACTGCTGCTAGATATAGGACCAGTACCACTAACAGTATCAGTGTAGCTGGGGGAAGTCCCAGTTATATTGCTCACAGTATTAGTACCGGACAAATAATTACTTGTTGGAAAAACTTGACCATTTGCACCAAAGCCCGCAGTACCAGTTAGGGTCAAGGGATTGGTCCCAGTCGGGCTAAGCACATTCGACCAGTTAATCCCCATACTATTATTGTTATTTAACTGGACCTCGATAATCTTGGCTTCAATATTGATCTGTTTGTACATCTGCTTCTGTAAGGAAGTAAGATAGTTGTCAACTCGATCAAGAAGATCCCTCGTGGCGGTCACCGTAATGATGCCAACGGGTTTATCAATAGTGAAATAGGAGCCGGTCTTCGATGTCTGTCTGCTGGTTTTAACGGTTTTACTATTCTCGGGTTTCTTTTCGTTTGCATTGGCTTGGCCGTTATTCGCCTGTGCATTGCCGCCGTTGTTCTCATTCGTGTTCATTGACTGTCCCGTACCGCCAAATTCCCGCTCCTGGCTTGATACGGTCGTCTCCGTGGTTTCCAATATATCGAGAATAACCTTCAAGTTCGTCTCGATGTTCTGCCACATATCGAATTCAGTCTTCTTGGTGTTGTTTGCCCCAGCGGCTCCACCTGTGCCTATAGAGGTTCCAACAGGACTGCCCGTAGCGTTGAGATTAATCTGTCCTTTAAACGTATTTGCATTATCTTTATTGCCGCCCAGAACATCACCGCCCGTATTGGTTGAATAGGCCTGGGTTATAAAGGGCATGGCAACGCGAAATTGCCGCGTCTCTTTGTTTTTGATAATGATGGTGTTGCCTTTTGTCTCATGGAAGTAATTGATTTGACGCAAGAGCTGGTCTATTGCCTCCTCAAAGTCGTCATTTGCGTTGATATCAACATCTACCAATGCGTTTTGATCGACATCGCTTGCCCAGGAGATATTCATTCCTTTCAGGGCTGCAAGACGTTTCACTATATCCCGCAGCGGCTGTGGCCCGACTGTTGAGTGAATAGATGCTCCAACCTTGATAATCACATCCGAACGGCCCAGATCCTTATCGTCCTGGATCTTGTCATTGGCCGGATGCTGGCTCCCGACAACATACGATGGTTTCTGGTATTCCACCGGCAGCATTGTAGAATCCGCAGGCTGAGCCTTTTTTGCTGGCGCTGGCGTTCCCGTTGTCGTGTCAAGGGGCATTTCTTCAACTTTTTGCGGAGGTTGAGAACTACATGATGAAAAGACCAACAGGAGCAGCAGAAGGCCGCTGTATTGGATAAACTGTTGAATTGACTTCATGAAAAACCTCTTCGAGTAGAGTAAACAGCAATGCAAATTGAAGGGGATTCTTATCCTTTGCACCACAATATGAATGTTGCTATCTTAAAAATTGCCGGCTTTCAGACGTCCCTCGATATACTGTTTCAGATCAGGGGGGATTTGATAACCAGAGCTTAATATCGCATTATACTGGGACATTGCCTTCGCGGAATTTCCCATTTTGTCATAAATCCTTGCCTTCGAAAGCATGGTTTCGAGGGTTTCACCGTAGTTGGCATTATATTTATCAAGGAGCTTCAGGGCCGCTTCGGGTTTGCCGAAATTTTCATTGAAGGCGGCATAGCTTATCAAAGCCTCTTTCAGAGGCGGAGCGCCGCTCACGCTCTGATTGAAATACTCCATGGCCTCTGGTAGCCTTTCCATATTGGCAGAGGCAATAGCGGCATACAATGCTGCGCTGTCATTGCCATGTTTGGCCTTCAGGCTCTTCTGGGCATAAAACAACGCCTTGGCGTTCATATGGAGATTGACGAGATAGAGGACAGCCAGTTTATTCGATAACCGTTCATTAGTCGGCCATAATGTGTAAGCCTGCTCATATAATCCAACAGCATCCTGAAAATCTTCCGTTTTTTCCTTTGCCTGAGCCTTAACGATCAACTCCTTTGCCTGAGTAATCTCTTTGGGCTGGGTCGAGGTCTGCTGGACGATCAATGCCTCCTGTTGAATGACATTCTTGTCGGTTTTAATCGACAGATTATCAATGGGCGAGGCGGGCCATTCAACTTCTTTCTTCTTTGGATAAATGACGATGGTGTTGAGGCGTTCTTCTTTTTTCAGGTCCGCAAGATTACAGATTATGTCAAGGGCGAAGTCCCACGGGACATCGTTAAGGGCGATGGTTATTGAGCCTTTGACCCCTTCGTCTACGATGATATTCTCGTCACTTACCTGACGGAACAATCTGAAAACATTATGAAGATCAATCTTATAAAAGTCGACGCTTATTCGTTGCTTGTTGTATCCGGCATTGGTAAAGGGATCTTCCACGCCTGAGGCCCGGTCCAGAGCCTGCCCTGCTACGGTCGCTTTCTTCTGCTTCTTTTCCAAAGCAGCCACGGATGAATCTATAAGCTCGTCCAGAGTTGCATCAGAGGCAGTTTCCTTGCCGTTTTTCGGGCTTGAAGCTGAAGCGCCCTTTTTGGTGTCGGATGAAGTGAGCAGCCCAGAGCCTGCTGGAGGTGGCGGAGGGCTCATGGAAGCCGCTGTTCCCGGTGCTTTTTCAGAAGGAGCGGGGAAAATGCGGATAATAAGGTTATTGTTGTCCCGTTCAACCTTATATTGATAGTTTTCTTTAATCTGGAAGATAAACTGTGTTATTGCAGGTGATTGATCACCGAGGACCACAGTGGACAGTTTGACGAGCTGGCTGTCCGGGATGAGTTTGTTGCGGTTGATTTTTTTGTCAAGGCTCGCTCCGGCGATATCCATGATGAGCCTGAAAGGATCGAATTGCTCGTGGGTCGTATAGGCTGGCGCAGTATTGCCCGTGAGAGTGATTGTCGCCGACGTGCTGGTCATATCGGCGTGTATATCCTGAATGACATACGAAATGCCGTTGGTGGCTGCCGGATCTTGGCAAAACGCTTTTGAAGCGAAACCCAGGAGCATAAAAATTGCAAAGAAAAAGACAAAATGATATATGACAGGCCTCGTGTACATTATTTATTTTTCTCCTCTTTTCTTAAGACCATGACAGTTTCACTTGTTAATTTCTTTCCTGCGCGGGTCGTTGCAGTTTCTTCGATGATTACTTTGTTGGGGACGATTGCCTGAACAATTCCCCTCCTTCCTATCTTCGTGCCCTCTTTAATGATATAGCCTTTTCCCGAAACATCTTCCACCATGGCAAACTTCTGATCAGGAGTGGTTACAAGGGCCACCAAGGTAAGTTGTCCGGGTTCGAACAACTGCATCCCTGTAAGTGGTTCTTCGCCTTCAACGATATCGTTGGCGCCCAAGCCTTCTTCAGGTTTGTCAGAGATAAATGGAACGAATGGATCCGGACGACCCTCCAACTGATACTTGAAGCCGGTGTCATTGGCAGGAGATGGAATCAGATCAGCAACTCCCTTTGCCTCGGAAACGTTGGGTACGGCGTTTTGAGGCGGGGCATCAGCCGCATTCGATATTGCGTAGGCTATAGAAGTTACGGCAAAGAAAATACAGAGAATAGCTCCGTGCAATATACGAATTTGTTTAGGAAAAATTTTCATAACATACCGCTCTATTTCTTTGTGTTATTCGGTTTGCCTTTAGGAAGCTCAACATTTGTAAACCGGTACGTTATCAGCCTGCAGGTTGAATTCAGAATCATTTCATTCCCTTCTTTCTTCGGTGCCCCCATTTTGACACTCAGGACGGATACAATTCTATCTAACCTGCTCACCTCGTCAAAGAAAAAACCGACATTGTGGTATGGTCCGGTCAGATCGATGTCGATGGGTATTTCAGAATAGAAATCTTTGGGTACATCCGTCTGAGGTTTGAATGAAAGAAAATCAAGGCCGGCTGTCCGGCCTACGGATGATATATCCGAAAGCAATTTCGGTATTTCTTTTTCTTTGGGAAGCAGTTTCGATGCCTCTTCAAAGACGGCTTTTGTTTCATCCAGATCATGCTGAAGTTTTGGACGGTTCTGCAGGATGCCTCTGATCTCTTTCAATTTCTGCTCAAGCGTTGCCTCTTGGCCGGACAGAGTTGCAATCCTCTCGGCATTGGGCTGAAAGAATATGAAGTAGAAAAAAATTCCGGTGAGCAATAAGACGGAGACTGCAATTGCGCCTTTATATTTCTGTTCAAGCGGCAGATATCTCTGGTCTATAAAGGCTGTTATGGCTGTATTACTCATTTTCATACAATTATTTTCCGGATAGTGTGCGATTAATCGAATCTATTTCCCCGTCGTTACTGCCTTATCCTGTGCGCTATTCGGAGGCCCAATGGTGCATGTGAGGGAAAATTCTTTAAGATTCCTGTCTGCAATTTTCTTGAGTGATGTATTTGAAAGCTCAACGCCTTGCACGAAAGGCGACTTTTTCAACATATCCATAAATTGGGCGACAGTCTGATTATCCAGCGCTATCCCCGTCAATGAAAGCGTGCTTCCCTGCTGACCCAGGGAGGTGAGCCACATGCGGCTATTATCGACAGCATTGGCAACCTCATCGAGAATATGCACAGTCAGAGATGACTCTGCTTTAAGCTTGTGTATGATTTCTATTTTCTTATCAAGATCCAGCTTGTCTTTTTTGAGTCTGTCAACCGCCGCAATTTCAGGGGCCAGACGCAGCTGTTCCTTGGTGAGTTCTGCTATGGTGGACTCTTTAGAACTTATTGTATGTCCTTGGATTAAGCAGGAAAAAATAAGGATCACGATCAAACACAAAAAAACAACGCCGAAAATGGCGATTTCATTCTTGGCCTTCGCTCTTTTTTTGAGCTGTCTGATGGGGAGCAGGTTAATCCTGAGCATAAGTATACCTGAAAGAGAGGAAAGCCCTTATTATACGGCTGACGGTCTGATCGCGATACCCGTAGCAATAGCCATTTCCGGGCCTATCGCTTTCAGGTATTCAGGATCTATCATTTTAGAATTAACGACCATATTTTCAAACGGATTGAAAAGCTCGACGGGAAGCGATGTTTCGCTGGTCAGGAAATCCGTCAATCCCAGGACTTTTGAACCGCCGCCGCTCAGCACAAGTTTAGTAAGAGGTTCGTCCGGATGGTTCGAATGATACAGATCGATGGCCTTTTTGATTTCCAGGACCCACTGCGTACAGGTCGAGGTGAAGATTGTCTCAATCTGCGGCTGTTTTTCATTGGCGGGGACATTCCCGAGCTTCAGCGCTTCCGCTTCTTCGTAGGTCAAATCAAATGCATTCTGGATCTGGTCTGTCAACTGCCTGCTTCCGACGACGATATCCCGGGCAACGACGGAAATACCTCCGCTCAGAATATTAATATTCATTTTTGAGGCGCCAATGTCTACCAAGGCGACGTTTTCATTCTTGGGGTGATTGTATTCATACGTGTTTTCCAGGGCGAAGCCATCGACATCAACAATGACAGGCTGAAGCCCCAGGCTCTGGAGCATTTCAAGATATCCGTCGATAATTTCCTTTTTTGCTGCAACCAGCATAACATCCGTCCGGTCGGAATCCGGCGTGTTGGTCTTGAGATCCTGAAAATCAAGATACACGTCTTCAATATCAAAAGGGATATATTGCTCAGCCTCGGCCATGATATGCTCTTCAAGTTTGTCGTCCTCCATGACATTGAGGTTGACCTTCTTGACAATAACGGAATAACCCGAGATTGAAAAACCGACCTTTTTGCTTTTAATCTTGAGATTCTTAAAAAGTTCGGAAATGATTTTGGCGACAGCTTCAGGCTCATTCAGGGCTCCGTCGTCGACCGCACCTTCGGGCAGGACCGAACTGCCTAAGGTCGCAACAGCATATCCCTTCTCTGTCCGTTTAAGCTGACAGACCTTGACGGCATGGGAGCCTATATCAACGCCAACGACCAACTGTTCTCGGGATAAAAAGGGCAGATTCATAACTATTCGGCAGTATCCTGATTTTTTTTTTTTACAGATAGTGAAGAAGAAAAATACTCTTACTCGGAATCCCATACTTTATTCAGATTCATTAAGGCCATAAAAAATAACATTTGTCAAGAAAGGGCAACAAAAAAAACCATTTATTATGTTTTTTTACAATAGGTTATTGGTCGGATTAATTCAATTTCGGCCCATATTTCTACAACATATAGTTTTCAGGATAGCTGTATACTCTGCATATTGTATGCAGTGTGTGTTCAAAAATTTTTACCCGGGAACTATCCGATTTTATGCTGATTGTGTGAATCCGACTTGTAATTGTACCCTCTTTGCGGTAGTTTTATTCCGATGCTGTATGCCGTTGTATAAAAAATTGATCATTTTTGGAAAAGCGAGGTGCTGCAATTGACGGTTAACGAGAGTCATAAATCCATCTGGAGAGAATATTTTGAGGCAATTTTGGTCGCCGTTCTCTTAGCTCTTTTTATTCGAACCTTTGTCGTGCAGGCCTTTAAAATTCCTTCCGGCTCCATGCTGCCGACCCTCAAGATCGGGGATCATCTGCTGGTCAACAAATTCATCTATGGGATAAGAAATCCGTTTACGGGCAATATCCTGATTCCCATTGGAAAACCACACCATGGAGATGTTGTGGTCTTTCGTTTTCCAAAGGACAGGACTGTCGATTATATCAAGCGGGTTGTCGGGGTCGAAGGGGATACCATACAGGTCCGGGATAAGAAGGTGTATGTCAACGATCAGCTTGTTGAAGAGCCTCATGCACAGTATACAACAAATTTTATAATGTCCGCTGCCGAAGGACCGAGGGATAACTTCGGCCCGGTCAAGGTTCCGGAGGGCGATATCTTCGTCATGGGCGATAACAGGGATAACAGCTACGACAGCCGTTTCTGGGGGTTTGTCGATCAGCGCGATATACTGGGGAAGGCCTCTATCATATACTGGTCTTGGGACCTTGATACACCGTTTTTATCTTTCGACCGGTTTGCGACAATCCGTTGGGGTCGTTTCGGTACAATTATTCACTAAAGAGTCATTTCGTGACAACAGGAAAAAGCGAATATTTCTTCAAGCACAGGCATATTTTCGGGATTGAGCAGTTTTCAGTCGAAGATATTGCCCATATCCTGTCAACAGCGCGCTCCTTTAAGGAAATATCCGAGAGGCCGATAAAAAAAGTTCCGACTTTGCGGGGAAAGACGATCATCAACTTTTTTTTTGAGTCTTCCACGCGGACCCGGTTATCCTTTGAAATTGCCGCCAAGAGGATGAGCGCGGATACCTTCAATATCGCAGCCTCCACAAGCTCGACCACCAAAGGGGAAACCCTTATCGATACAGCCAGAAATCTGGAGGCGATGAGGCCGGATATCATCATCATCCGCCATGCAAGCTCCGGGGCGCCCCTTCTTCTGTCCCGCCACGTCAACGCATCGATCATCAATGCCGGGGATGGCGCGCATGAGCATCCGAGCCAGGGTTTGCTGGATATGATGACGATTATCGAGCACAAAGGGCAGATGAGTGGCCTGATTATAGCGATAGTGGGCGATATTGCCCACAGCCGGGTGGCGCGGTCGGACATTATCGGATTTACCAAGCTTGGTGCAACCGTAAGGGTGGCGGGTCCCGCAACCTTCATGCCGTCCGGGATCGAACAGCTTGGAGCGCATGTCTGCAGCAGTGTGGAGGAGGCGGTGGACGGGGCGGATGTGGTCATGGCTTTGCGGATTCAGCATGAGCGGCTCAAGGATCCGCTCATCCCCTCCTTGCGCGAATACTCGACTTTCTTCGGAGTGAACAGGAAACTCCTTGAGCGGGCCAAGGCTGATGTGTTGATCATGCATCCCGGACCGATCAACCGGGGGGTGGAGTTAAGCCCTGATGTGGCCGATGGGCCGGGATCGGTAATCATGGATCAGGTGACCAATGGCGTGGCGGTCCGCATGGCCTTGCTGTACCTGGTCCTGGGCGGCGAAAAGAACAGCGACGGGTGAAATTGAACTTGTTATGAATACGTTGATTGTCTTACAGAACGGCCGGGTGATCGATCCGGCCAATGCGGTCGATCGGAAGGCGGATGTCTGGATTCAGGATGGCCGCATCACCGAGGCAGGTTCCGCCATTCCCCCGGACGCGCAGGTCTTTAACCTCGAGGGTAAATGGGTGGTGCCGGGGCTCATCGATATGCATGTCCATCTGCGGGAACCGGGGCAGGAGTATAAAGAGACCGTCGAAACGGGAGCACAGGCAGCCGCGGCAGGCGGTTTTACCGCAGTCGCCTGCATGCCGAACACCAATCCCATTAACGATAGTGCCTCAGTAACCCGTTTTATCCTTGAACGGGCTGCCGGGGCGGCTGCCCGGATCTATCCGGTGGGAGCCATAAGCCAGGGAAGCAACGGCGCCGAGCTTGCCGAATACGGCGAGATGAAAAGGGCAGGGGTGGCCGCCCTGAGCGATGACGGCAGGCCTGTCGTCGACAGCCAGCTCATGCGGCGGGCCATGGAGTATGCCTCCGGCTATAATCTGCTGGTGATCTCGCATTCAGAGGAACGTTCGCTCAGCCACAACGGTTCCATGAACGAGAGCGTCGTCTCGACCCGCCTGGGACTCAAAGGGATCCCCAACGCGGCGGAGAGCATTGCCGTTTTCCGCGAAGTGGCGCTCGCTGAATTGACTGGTGTACCTGTGCATATCGCCCATGTCAGCACCGGTGATTCCGTGGATATTATCCGGTACGCCAAAAGCCGGGGAGTCCGGGTGACCGCCGAGACCGCGCCGCATTACTTCACCCTGACCGATGCGGCGGTTGAGGGATACAACACCAATGCCAAAATGAGTCCGCCCTTGCGCAGCGAATCCGACAGGCAGAAGATCCGGATAGCGCTTCAAGACGGAACCTTAGACGCTATTGCCACGGATCACGCCCCTCATTCAATTCTGGAAAAGAATGTGGAGTTTGATCATGCCGCCAACGGAATTATCGGTCTTGAGACGTCCCTGCCGTTGACCCTGGCCCTGGTCCGTGAAGGAGTGATCAGCGAGAGCCGGATGGTGGAGCTGATGTCGGTTGCTCCCGCCCGCATCCTTGGCGTTCCCGGCGGCTCGCTTGCAGTTGGGGATGTGGCCGATGTTACGGTGATTGATCCCGAAAGACAGTTTACCTACACCAAAGAGATGATCGTTTCAAAATCTGCCAACTCGCCTTTCATCGGCTGGAAGCTGCAGGGAAAGGCGGTGCTGACGCTTTTGGGCGGTCGGACGACCCATAACGTACTGTAAACCTGCCGGAGCCTTGTCTTAGACGTAGCTGACGGGGTCCGCGATCCCGGCCTCGGCAAATCCCTTGAGCCGCAACTGGCAGGCATCGCATCTGCCGCAGGCCTTCTCCCCTTGCGGATCGTAGCAGCTGTGGGTCATTCCGTAGTCCACCCCCAGTTCGATTCCCTTACGGATGATCTCCCCTTTTGACAGAGTGAGAAGTGGCGCCTGGATGACGAATGTGGACGTCCCCATGATGCCCGCCCTGGTCCCCAGGTTAGCCATCCTGCAGAAGGCCTCCAGAAATTCGGGGCGGCAGTCGGGGTAGCCCGAATAATCAACGGCGTTGACGCCGATGAAGATATTCTCGGCCCCGATGACCTCGGCCCAGGCCACGGCGTGGGCCAGGAGGATAGTGTTCCGGGCCGGGACATAGGTGACGGGGACGGTTTCGCCCATGTGCTCGATGTCCTGACCTTTCGGTACCTCGATGCTGCCGGTGAGGGCGGAGCCGCCGATCTTGTCGAGATCAAGGCGCAGGACAAGATGTCTGCTGGCTGAAAAGGCCTTGGCGACCTGAGCGGCACGGTCGAGCTCAATGGATTGCCTCTGACCGTAGTGGAAGCTGAGACAGGAGCAGTCATATCCTTGCGACCGGGCTATGGCCAGGACGGTTGTGGAGTCCAGTCCTCCGCTGAGAAGGACCACGGCTTTTGGAGGCGATACGGTGTCTTGGTTCAAATTCTGCATAATAATCAAGGAGAAATCAAAGGGAAAATGGGAGGGGCCTGACGATCCTGATCCCCTGCGGCAGCACTTCTGCCTGATAGACCAGAATCTGCACACCCTGTCGGCTCACGCGCGCCAATGTCTCGGCATAGAGCGGATCGATATGGGCGGCGGGCCGGAAAAAGTCTGCATCCAGGCGCTGGACCAGGAAAAAAAGGATTCCTTCAGCCCCAAGCCCCACCAGGCGCGCCAACTCCTCCAGGTGTCTGGTCCCTCTGGCCGTGACGGCATCGGGAAACATGGCGCAGCTATCGATGACCAGGGTGCAGCTTTTAATCTCGATATAGATTTTGCGGGCGCCTCTGGTCAGCATCACGTCGAGCCTGCTGGCCGCAGAGACCTTTACCTCGCGCCGGATGCTGTCGGGACTCCGTAACTCGGAAATATCGCCCTTCTCTATTCCCTCCACCACCAGCTGGTTGGTCAAAGAGGTGTTGACTCCGACCCAGGCGGACCCGGTCCGGATCATTTCAAGAGTGAGGGGGTATTTTCTCGTACGATTGGACGATCTGGACAGGTAAACAGGGCTTCCGGCGGTAGAGCAGGAAAGCATGGAACCCGAATTCGGGCAGTGGACAGTGGCCTGTCCGCCTGTTCCCAGTTCCACGTCCGCCAGAAAACGTTTGTACCGCTTCAGGAGAATTCCAGGCTCCAGCTGTTCTGGAAAAATCATAGTTGATTGTGATAGATATTCAAGATAATCAATGACTAAAGTTGTAATAAATAATTTGCATAATGCCGATTCTGGTGCTAATATCGATGGTATTCCCCCTGTGCGTTTAGTGCGTCTACCTGCCGTCATTGCACCGTTTTGCAATTGACATATCCAGCGTCGTCAACGCCATTCTACTCAGAAAGGAGATGTATTGCTATGAAATTAGGTATCAATGGCCTGGGCCGGATTGGAAAGCTCTCCTTGTGGCACCATGTCTCAAGGCAGCATTTTTCTGGAATTGTCGTCAATATCGGCCGGGAGGTCGGTAAAAATCTTGATCATCTGGCTTCCGCCATTGAGCGCGATTCCTCGTACGGTCGTCTCGGCGCCTATCTGCATGGACATAAGGGCGTAAGGGTTATCGAAGAGGTGAATAACGAGGCCGGGACCATGCGCGTCAACGGCATGCCCGTCACGGTTTTAAGAACCGCGCGGAATCCCAGAGATATCGCCTGGCAGGCCAATGATGTTAGGCTGGTCGTGGATACAACCGGTGTTTTCAGCGATCCGACAACGGATTCCGATGCGGCAAAGGGCGCCCTGCGCGGCCATCTGCAGGCCGGAGCCGAAAAGGTGATCCTGTCAGCGCCCTTCAAGATCAAATCCAAGGGGCTGGACATGCCCGAGGACGCCATAACGACAGTCATGGGAATTAATGACGAGGATTATGTCCCGTCGAAGCATTCGCTTATTTCCGCGGCGTCCTGTACCACCACCTGCCTGTCCTATATGATCAAACCGCTGATGGAGGCCATCGGGTCCGAGAACTTTCTCAGCGCCTCGATGGTCACTGTCCATGCCGCCACCGGGAGCCAGCAGGTTCTGGACAGGCTGCCTGGGTCCGGAGCCACGGACATGCGGAAAAACCGGTCGATCCTCAATAATATCATCCTGACGACCACAGGCGCCGCCAAGGCCCTCTCGCTGGTCATACCGGAGATGAAATCGATTGGGTTTATTGCCGAGTCCGTTCGTATTCCCACCTCGACCGGCTCGTTGATCGTGTTGGTCCTCAATCTTCAGGATGACTACGAGCATCCGATCAAGAGGGACTATATCAACTCCATTTACCGTGAATTTGCAGTCAATAACAGATATCTGGTGTACAGTGAGGAGCAGAACGTCTCCTCTGACATCATCGGAGTTCCCCAGGCAGCCACGGTGATCGAGGGGACGGAGACCCACACCCGGACCGCCTCCATACAGGTCAACCTGAAAAAGACCCTGGGCGGGAGCAAACTTGCGGCCGATGTGAATCCGATCCTGGAGGTGCCTGTCACCCAGGCCGTCGTGTATGGCTGGTATGATAATGAACTGGGCAGCTATACCAATATGCTGGGTGATCTGACTGTGCAGATTGCAGGGAAAATGCTTTAAAAAAATGGCCATCAGGCCTATGTGCCATCGCGATGTGATTGATGTTGCGTTCATTGAGCAGGCCTCTTCCTCGCCATGGCCGGAATCGCTTATCGCAATGGAACTTGAGCGTCCGCGAGGGGTGCAGCTGGTAGCGGTCGATGATGAGACCGTGGCAGGGTGGTGCTGTGCCATGACGGGGCAGGAATCAGAACTCCTGAAGATTGCCGTCAGACCGTCGTTTCGACGTCGCGGAACGGGCGCCGCGTTGCTGTCCCGGCTGGAGGATCTCTGCCGGGACGCCGGCTCTGAGGTGATGTTCCTGGAGGTCCGGTCCGTGAACACCATTGCTCTAGGCCTGTATGAAAAGCTCGGGTATGCCAGGGTCGGCTGTCGCAAAAAATACTATGCCGATCCTCAGGACGATGCGTTGATCCTGAAAAAATCCCTTCTCAAAGAAACTAATATCACAAAATAATTCTGTTATTTCAGCGGAGGACTTCATTATGAAAACACTTCGGGAGCTCAGTTTATGCGATAAACGGGTTCTGGTCCGTGTCGATTTCAATGTACCCATGGATGAACACCTGCAGATTACTGATGACATCCGGATACGCACCGCCCTGCCGACCATCAGATATATTTTGGAAAATAAAGGGAAGCTGATCCTCTGCTCTCATATGGGCAGGCCGAAAGGCAAGAGGGTCGAGGCCTTCAGCCTGGCCCCGGTCGGCCACTATCTGCAGGGGCTTCTGGGCTGCCCCGTGCGCCTGGCCCCGGATTGCGTCGGCGAGGCGGTGGAGGCCATGGTTGCCGGGATGCGGCAGGGCGAGGTGGTGCTGCTTGAGAATCTGCGTTTTCATACGGAAGAAACGGACAACGACAGGGCCTTTGCCGAGAAGCTTGCCCGCCTGGCGGATATCTATGTCAACGACGCCTTTGCCGCCTCGCATCGGGCCCATGCCTCGGTTGTCGGCGTTGCCGATTGCGTGCAGGAGAAGGCAGCCGGTTTTCTGCTGCAGACGGAAATGGAGTATTTTCACAAGTCCATGGATGAGCCGGTCCGGCCTCTGGCTGCCTTGGTCGGGGGTGCGAAGGTTTCGTCCAAGCTGGGAGCGCTCCGCAACATGCTTGACCGGGTGGATCGTCTGATCATCGGCGGGGCCATGGCCAATACCTTTTTGAAAAGCATGGGCGTGGATGTCGGCGCCTCAAAGATCGAGGAGGATCTCCTGGAGACGGCAAAACAGCTCCTGGCGGATGCGGAGCAAAAAGGTGTCAAGGTCTTTTTGCCCATGGATTTTGTTGCCGCGGACAGTTTTTCGCCGGATGCCGTGGTGAAAAACGTCACATTCCGGGATATTCCGAAGAATTGGATGGCCCTGGATATCGGCCCGGCCTCGGTCCTCTATTTTCAGGAAGCCCTCTCCGATGCCCGGACAATCGTCTGGAACGGTCCCATGGGAGCCTTTGAAATGGATGCGTTCGCCCAAGGCACCATGGCTCTCTGCCGGGCGGTTGCCTCGTCCCATGCCCTCTCCATCATCGGCGGCGGAGACTCCAATGCGGCAGTGAAGAAATCGGGAGAGGAAAAAAATATCTCCTATATGTCCACAGGGGGCGGAGCATTCCTCGAATTAATGGAAGGAAAGACCCTGCCGGGCGTCGCTGCTCTGGGTTGACGGAGCATCAGGCAGGCGTAACCTCAGGAGGATACAAATGAAACGAAGAGCGTTGATTGCGGGAAACTGGAAGATGCACACTACGGTCATGGATGCCTGTCATCTGGCGGCGGAAATTGCGAGGCAATGCTCCGACGTCGAAGATCGGGATGTTCTGCTGGCGCCGCCTTTCACAGTGCTGAGCGAAGTGTCGCATGTGATCAGAGACAGCGCCGTTATCGTCGGCGCCCAGAACGTCTGCTGGGAGGAAAAGGGTGCCTTTACCGGAGAGATATCGCCGGTGATGATCCAGGATGCGGGCGGGTCCGCGGCCATTGTCGGCCACTCCGAACGGCGGCAGATATTCCATGAGGACGATGCGCTGATCAATAAACGGCTCCAGGGATCGCTCAAATTCGGCCTTCTGACCATCCTCTGTGCCGGGGAAACCCTGCAGGAACGTGAGGGGGGGCGGACCTTCAATACTATAGAAGGGCAGATTCGGAGCGCGCTTGCGGGCGTCGAGGCTAGCCGGATGGCACAAGTTGTCATAGCCTATGAGCCAGTCTGGGCCATAGGCACCGGAAAAACTGCCAGCACGGAACAGGCCCAGGAGGTTCATGCCTTTATTCGGAAACTGATAGAAGCCATGTATGAAAAAACCATTGCCGAGCAAGTGAGAATATTGTATGGTGGCTCGGTTAAGCAGGATAATGTTGACGCTCTTATGGCGCAACAGGACATTGATGGCGCCTTAGTTGGCGGCGCCGCTCTGAATGCAGAGTCATTCGGGCGGATTATTCATTTTCGATGAATCAGGTGGGATCTAACGACTGAATGGTCACACTCCTCATAGTAATACATGTTATTGTTTGTCTCTTTTTGATCGTTATCGTGCTGTTGCAGCATGGTAAGGGTGCGGATATCGGGGCGACCTTCGGCGGCTCCAGCCAGTCCTTGTTCGGGACTGAAGGACCGTTGCCGCTCCTCAATAAGATAACGACAGGCGCAGCGATCGTGTTTATGCTGACGTCGGTCTCACTGGCCTATTATTCATCCAGTTCGAGCACCGGGTCGGTAATGAATGAGTTGAAAAAACAGAAGGTTAAAGTAGAAAAACCGGTGGAGAGCAACGAGACTGCAAGTCCTGCTCCCCTTCCAAAGCAGGAAGCCTCAACCGGGAATCCGCCTGCGCCGGAGCAACCGGCAGCGCCAGCGGAATCAAAGACCCCGTAAAATTGTATTGTGAGTGCCGAAGTGGTGGAATTGGTAGACACGCTATCTTGAGGGGGTAGTGACCCACGGTCGTACGAGTTCGAGTCTCGTCTTCGGCACCAGTTATACATCCAAGGAAGTACGAAGAAGTCCAGAAACCCGCAGCCTGAAAAGGTTTGCGGGTTTTTTGTTGTCCTGTGCAGTCCAAATAAATGCGTTGACATCCAGGAATATTGTGGGTACATCGGTGGGTATATCTTATTGAGAGCCACGTACCCACAAAATTATGTACCCATATTGGAGACCGTGCCATGCCCCTTACCGATCCTGAGGTTAAAAACGCTAAGCCGATAGAGCGTCCATACAAATTAAATGATGGTAAGGGGTTGTTTCTTCATATTTCCCCTGCAGGTAGAAAGACGTGGAGGTACAGGTATAAAATTGCGGGTACAGAATCAGTTCTTGTTATTGGCGTGTACCCACTCATGACTCTCCTTGCTGCCAGGATTGAAAGTCAGGCTATGAGGCAGAAGGTCAGGTCTGGTATAAACCCAAGCAAAGAGCGCAAAAGTCTTAAGCAGTCCATTAAGCACGAAGAAGAGAAAGTAAAATTGGCAGCGGTCAACACCTTTGAAAATATTGCATATGAATGGCACGAGCGTGAAAAGGGGAATTGGTCAAGAGGTCACGCTATTGGGGTTCTAGAGACTTTGAATGCCGATGTTTTCCCTTTTGTTGGCCATATTGCTGTTGATCAGATTAATCCACCCATGGTCCTCGACATTATCAAAAGAATTGAATCAAGAGATGCACTTGTTGTAGCACAGAAAGTCCTCCAACGTATGAGTGCAGTCTTCCGCTTTGCAGTCCAGACCGGAAGGGCAACATATAATCCAGCTTCTGAAATGAAAGGCATAGTTAAAAAGCGACCAGTTCAACATCATCCTATGATTGGCACCAAAGAATTGCCACAATTCCTTCAGACATTAAACTCAGCGGACATTCATATTACAACAAAGCTTGCCCTTGAATTTGCTATTTTGACAGCTGCACGAACCGGAGAAGTTAGAGGCGCAACATGGGACGAAATAGATTTAGATGATTGTGTTTGGAAAATACCGGGGGAGCGTATGAAAATGAAGGTAGCTCACACTGTTCCATTGTCGAATCAGGCAATAGCTATACTAAACAGGATAAAAATTCTTTTTGGTGATAATGGTTTTGTCTTTCCTGGTATTCGTTCAGCAATCAATAAACAACTTAGTGAGAACACATTACTTTACGCTATGTATCGAATGGGATATCATGGGACAGCAACTGTCCATGGTTTTAGAGCTGTTTTTTCAACTATTGCCAATGAGGAAGGATTTAACCCTGACGCAATTGAACGGCAACTCGCCCATAGAGAGCGAAACCAAGTAAGGGCTGCTTATCATCGTAGTGAGTATATGCCGGAAAGAATAAAAATGATGCAGTGGTGGGCAGACTACCTTGATGAGTTAAAAGCCGGGGTTGTCCCTGGAAATAAAAAGGGTGAGTGAGTAAAAAAATATATACCCACCCACCCTTTTTGCCGTAACAAGGTAACAAGAACGTAATTACAATAATATAAGTGTGACCTTTTGAAAAGCTGTGCCGTTACAAAACGTTTTTGTTACCGAAAAAACTAAACGGCTCAGAAGGTTCGATAGGTGTCTCCTCCTCTACTGAAGGCTTTTCGCTAAGGTATCGGGCGAATACGTCAGCAAATTGGTCCAGTTTGTATCCTTTATGGGTGATAACACCGATGCGTAAAGTTTTGCTGCTAATGCCGTACTCTTTAAGGCGATTTGACACCTGGCGTGGTTTTATGGGGTTGCCTCGATTGTATCCTGCCCAGGGTTTTTCATCATCCTCTACTAGGGCTTTAATAAGATCCGCCGTACTGATTCCAATAACCTCTTTCATATCAAATACTTCCTTGATATCTGAAAGAAGTTCGATACCAATTGTCGATGAACTGTCTGCTTCTCCTGACAATTTCAGTGCAGCATCTCTCGCGAGTTTAGGCCAGTTCCCTCCTGCCACATCAGCTATTGCGAGAAGAGGCTCCCAGTTGTCCTGAGCCCTATCATTAAGGCATTCAGGCAATACAGGCCGTGCAGTCCTTACATCTTCCCTGTAATCACAGGCAAACCTAGCCAATTTTGACACGATGATTGAAAACAGCTCGGGGTCTGCATGTCGTAGTCGCTCAACTCCCTCATTGTGAAGCTTACGCCTAAGACTTAGGGTAATAGCACGGTCCATCAAAGTTGCTGCCAAATGACCAATACCTGATATGGCCTTTGCGCTCCATGTATTAAACCTTGTCGGTGTAAAGGCATCACCAACGGTTCGAATAACATATGAACTGTCTCTGGTGTGCCCGGAATTGATGATGCCCCTTAGCTCTTCGTTGTCCTTCAGACAGGCATCCGCCTCGTCAATTAGCATGGTCGGCTGCCAAGCTTCTATTGCACGGTATAATGCTGCCGGTGATATAGAACTGGCGGTTAGTGGTCTGAATGACATTTTCCCAATGACAGATAGAAGCAGCGTTTTGCCACAGCGTTTCTCTGGGGCATAGATGACTGCTAACGGTGCCACCTGTACAACATCCATCAGCCAAGTCATGCAAATCCATAGAGTTGTAGCTATAGCTGTTTCCTTTGAACAGATAACAAACCTCTGTATAATGGTCCGGATTCCACTCAACAATTTCGCAGGCTTAACCGGTTCGTGCCAGGGTTCAACCTTAACAAATACCATCCCGGCATTCGTTTCTTGTTCTTTTCGAGCTGCCTGGACAATTTTATCAAGGATAGCGGGGCGCACGCCAAGTTTCTTTGCCTCAGACTTCAAAACTCTGTCGAATTCCAGCAAAGGCAGAGCAGCCAACCTTTTGATGGCAGTCTCATCTGGTTCTTTTTTTTCACCTGCTGTTGCAATTCCCTGGTCAATAAGCATCCGAGCGGAGAGAGAAAAGTCGCCGCCCGCTTCATACGCGGTGAATAGCCCCCAAGGTGAATACGACATGTTCGACTCTAATGGTGACGCGTTGCTGGTCCAGACATAAAAATTCCCCGTTTCAAGCAGGACGCCCGAAACACCATCTTCTTTTCCGGGTCGCGTCCACCCCATGCCAGCGGTGGTTCTGCCTGCTTTTTTCCAGCCATATTTTAACAATAAAGTCGTAATATCCAGGCCATGGTCAAATGATTTCCCAGTGGAGTCTCCCGGTTCCTTTTGCTCTGTTTTTGCTAACTGTAAATTGAAGGCACGTGCCGAAGCTATTAGAATTTCACGTTGTGCTAGAGTTATGGTGGGGCAGTCAATCAGAGCCCCTTGAATAGCCGTGTAGCCAGGAGAGGGACATGTAAGAAAATACCCTCCCTCGCCTCTAGTCTCAATTCTTACCAGTCCATCAACGCCCATAGCCAGCTTTTGATTTCCGGGAATGGCTGATTCACAACGATAAATGATGTGATATCCGCCAGACGGAGTCTGGACCTGAAACAACTCTTTCCTGAGGTCCTCCACCTGCTGATCAATTAGGTCTAGAAAAGGTTGCATAGCAGACGGATCGTCGAAATCAAGACACTCAAGGTTTCCTGAGACTTTACCACATACAGCGGCCAGGCGTGATTCGTGCGTAAAAAACCGTTCTACTTCTTCAAGGAGCATCGAGTTTTCCTGGTATTGCTTCCAACTGCGGAGCAGTGGCCTTTTGTCAGGACCGGTGGGAATGACAGAGATTCCTTTGCGTAGGCAATCAAAGGCAGCATTTTTAATTGAATTTTTCATGCGTCCACCTCCTTAATTGAATCAGCAATTTTCTCGTTGATCCAATCGGTGATGTCTGACTCAACCCATGCAACGGCTTTCTGGCCAATGTGGATGGGGGGCGGAAAAGTCCCATAATCAATACCGGCATAAATGGATGACCTTGATAAGCCTACGCGCGCTTTTACTTCCGGCAGGCGGAGCAGGCGGGAAAGTTGATGTGGTTGAGGTTGGGCGGGACGGTTGTTGGTGGTGCTCTGGTGCTGTGGTAAACAAATACTGTTTTTCATATCCATACTCCAAGAAAAGGTTTAAATTTTGGTGATTCCTTATCCCTAAAATAGGCCTTTTGAAAAACAAGTAAATGGAATAACCATATACTACAGTAAGTTGTGTAAACATATAATGTATCGTGTATATGGTAAATCTGCCTGGTAGCGGTTGTCGATTATGGGTGTTTTGTTTGTTAGTATCGGACAAACTCAGCTTTTCATCCACTCAGATCGATGGAAGAAGTTATTGACTTAATCAGAGGACCGACCTTCTCAGGTGGGGTGGCAAGGAACAGGGAAAGGATATTGATGTTCAGGTGACGGTGCAGATGGTGCGGGAGTGTAAATTTAACATAATCAAGAGAGCCCCCAAGGTACCGTCCCTGCCCTGTGTCTCACTATGCTGTATCATATAAACGCAAGCAATAAAAATTATTTTCTCTGATATGTAAGAGGCTTTTCCGCCCTCCCTTTTGCCTGGTGTCTTGCAAGGTAGCCACTTTTGATATGTTCTCGGTTATTATAATCGTATCTGCATTTATTCCCGCAAAATAATTGCTTATGTATATGATATATAAATAAATTATTGCAACTATCATACTTGCAAACTCGTAATCGTTGGAGCGTCTTGCCCATTCCTGATGTGAATATGTGCAGGAAGGCATAATCAAGGACGTCCTCAAAGTTTTCATACGAAAAAGCAAATGGACCGATAGAGGGAGCAAAAGGATCGGTAGTTCTGACAAAATGGAATTTTGACCTTTCAGCTGTAATATTAAGGGTGTCAATATTTGCCCCTTCTTTGCTGGCGTTTATCATAATTTCATGCCACTCTTTTTGAAGGGCTTTTAAGCGGTTAAAACAGACCTCATAGTCATGCTTCTGCCAATACTTTGCCAGGAAGTCATCGTCTGTAATGAAGCATCCCAGGGCTTCGTCCCGGAAGCGAATAAAATCAAGACCGTGAGTATTCTCCCCATGCAGTGAAAATGGTAGGTTGTACTCTAGCTGGAATTGCTTGAGTTCATTCATCGACTGTCCAGTCTTTTACGTTAATGAAGTCCAGCAGCAGAATAATACCTATTCGAATTGCCATGCCTCTCCTTCCTTTGAAATGGTGTGGTGAAAAAACATCCTGCCTAATATGTATAGTGAGTTGTAAACAGACTCAACTATTAAAATTTCAAGGTGTTGAGTATTCGGAATGATGAATCAGAATTCATTTCGCTTGGATTATGATAACATACTAGAAAACCAGGATATTATGCCGATTTCGATATAGTGATACTAATATGCTACGTTATATCAAGAGGATGGTTTTTTGAAGGCGCGAAAAAATGGGCAGGATGGGTATACAGCCCTAGGAGTGACTTCTGACTGATCAGTTATAGTAAATGGAGGGTGTGGAGCATTGCACAGGTTAGCCGTTTAGTGCCTCCCACTCTTCTAGGGTTAATTTTCTTGGTACCAGCAAATAACCGACGTTGGTCCCGTTGACCACATGGGGGCGGTCATCGGTAAACGTCAGCTTCTCATATTCGTCATAAGTAATAACTCCGCAGTGGGGCTTCTTCTCGGTTTTCTCCTGCTGAGTCTCAAGCTTTTTCAGAGAGTTTTTCAGAGTCTGATAATTTGACATACTCGTCTCCTTCATATAAATTTACAGTACATAACAACTCAGGAAATATTTCTGTCGGAATTTTCCTGGCAAAAATAGAACCAGGAAGGGGACCCCGCCCCCCTTTTGAAAAAAAAGGGGTCGAGGCCCCCCACCCCCACCCCGGCAGGTACTTTGCTCCCCGTTGCTGTTTGTTACCTATCGACCATGCGGCTTTCAATGATTGCGAGGCGTTGTTCCAAGTCCCTTACTTCTAACGCTTTCAAATGACGCTCGCATGAACGGCTGAGGACTTCGCCATCTATGGGTGATATTCTGCCTTCTGCTACAGCATCAAGCACGTAACCAGTAAGTGTTGAAGCCTCTGAAATATTTATAATTTTAGGCATATTGGAAAGTATTATCGGACGGCTCTTGCAAACTGGAACAAGTCTTTCAATGGCAGTTTTGAGACAGGCAACGTTTCCATCCAAGGCTAATTCGATCAGCTTTCTGCTGAGAGCTTCGCCTTCACCTTGAATGAGGTTTTCAACTGCAAGTGTTACTCCATTTTTGCTTCCAACTGGACGACCTTTGCCATAGGTGTTACCAGCCTGAAAACGACTGGAATGCCCGTTTGTTGTCGAGCTGTCTTGCTTGCTATACTTCGGGTTATGCCCGACTATGAATGCGTTGAAGGAGCCATTGCGCCGCTTTTTGACAGGGGAGCCGCAACCACAGCCACACAGAGGGTGTGGGGGGGGGTATTGTTTTCGTTTTCCATTAGCCTGTTCTCCTTGCCTGCAATAAACTATATCTCGTAATATCATTATATTATAGCGCATGAAAGTTGTTGGCGCAACGAGTAAAGAAGTGAAATATAGGAAGGGAAAACGGGAAGGCCAATGGACCACTTGAGAGTGTCAGATGAAGTGGAACTAACTCTGTTTTTAAAAGAAGCAAATAAAAGGCAGAGCCAAATGAATAACCCTGCCTTGTTTTTCCGATAAACCGGAATAGATCAGGCTTTCTTTCTCCTGGCAACTCCAGCAAGACCGACTAAGCCAGCACCGAAGAGGACCATGGTTGCTGGCTCTGGAACTGAACTTGATGTTGATGTTGATGTTGATGCGTATTCAAGGTCGGCAATCATCACACTGTCACTTGGGTCATTAATTGTAATTGACGAAAAACCAATGTCTGAACTGAATCCGACAAAACCGAAAGGCGTGTATGTATAGGCCAATGGACCGTCTACGGAGGTGGTAAATGAATCACCATTATTCAAGGTGAAATTCATTGTACCTCCGGGAGCGGCCCCCCACTGAAATAGCCAGCCTATATCCATCCCAACGGCGAATACGGTCGAAGAAAAATTTATGACCAAAGTGCCATGGGGACCGTCGTTATTATTAACATAATTACTGGAAATTCCATGTGTTGGATAAACTTCCGGACTAAACACAAAAAGCCTAGAATCCTCTTGGTTGAATGTAACGTCACCTATAGTCAATGAGTTGCCGAAATAGGTGTCTGATCCCGGCGTCTCCAGTGCCGCAAAGTCGATTGACGAGGTGCTTCCTGCTGCATCATTGAAGGAAGTCCAATCTGCGTAAGTGGTTAGCGCGGCATCTGCATATATCGCCGTCACCAGTGTTAATCCGGTCGCAATTCCTGCTAAAAGTGTTTTTTTCATTTATCCATCCCCCCACATGAATTGTTAAAATAAGTATGGTTATCAACGCACATTGCAATAGAACCGAAGTCTCATTTTTGAAAATGCAATATTTAGACCAGCACTTTGTTATACATAAATATCATGAGGTTATTCTCTTTGATACAATCATACGATGCTATCTGGCTCTATTTGTGAACCTATTGCCCGGAAAACCTATCCGGAATAGCGGAATTTACTAGCCGCCTATGGTTCAACGAACTGTTATCATCCCCTCACAAAAACAGTATTACCCATTTTCACGGTCCCACTCTTCCATCGACAATTTCCTGGGGACAACCAAGTAACCAACTCTTGCCTTTCCTTCCTGGTATGGCTCATCATCGAATGTCATTTTGTCATATTCGTCCTTATATATTACTCCACAACCTGGCACCTTCTCCGTACTCAGCTGTTTTGATTCGAGTTTTTTCAATGAATTTTTTATCGTTTGAAAGTTGCTCATACCAACTCCATCATTTTAAATTTGAGTACAAACAAATCAGAAAATATTCCTGGCTTGATAATTCTGGCCGAGACAGTCACAGTAAGGGGACCACCCCCGGCTTGTTTAAAAAAAGGGTCGAAGGGGCGTCCGAGCCGGAAAGTTCTTACAGTCATACTGCAACCATCACCTTTCGGCCATACGACTTTCAAGTTCAATAAGCCGCTGCTCAATGTCCCGGACCTCAAGAGCCTTGATGTGTCTCTCGCAGGAACGGCTAATAATGTCACCTTCAACTGGCGACACCTTACCCTCAGCCACTGCATTCAAGACGTACCCCGTCAATTTGGAAGCATTGGCAATGCTATCAATCCTCGGCATATCGGGCAGGCTTATCGGTTTGCTCTTGCATACTGGCACCAGCCGCTCTATTGCCGTCTTGAGACAAGCAACATTGCCGTCCAGGGCCAATTCAATAAGTTTCCTGCTTAACGCCTCGCCTTCACCTTGAATCAAGTTCTCTGCCGCTAAAGTGACGCCGTTCTTGCTTCCAACTGGTCTACCCTTCCCAAACTTGTTTCCAGGCTTAAAACGACTAAAATGCACGTTTGCTGACGAGCTGGTTGCGTTGCTGTGCTTGGTGTTGTGTCCAACCAGGAATGCATTGAAGGCACCTCCTCGCCGTTTCTTTACGGGCTTGCCACAGCCACACCCACACAAGGGATTATTTATGTTATCATTTTCATTTTCCATTTGTCTTACTCTCTTGCATATAAATTGTTTATATCTCTATATTACGCGTAATTATATTACAAATTGGTAATTGGAGCAACGAGAACAATATACTTTTAACGTTCGATATATATTTACGTTTAATATCGTTTTAACGATTGACTTATATATTTCGTTAATGCTATCTCTAAATCAGATATAGACGTTTATATGAAATTTTAACTTTTTTGGAGGAAAATATGTCTCGAACAATCGGATACTTGAGGGTGTCAACTGCTGACCAGGACCTTGAAAAGAATAAGGCAGATATTTTAAAGCTGGCAAATGAAAAGCTACTGGGAAACGTCGAGTGGGTGGAGGAGAAAGTCTCCGGTGTGAAAGACTGGAGGAAGAGAAAACTAGGTGAGACATTCGATACCCTGGAAAAGGGCGATGCTATCATAGTGTCAGAGTTATCAAGGCTGGGGAGGTCTACTCTGCAGATTCTTGAAATCATGAAACTGGCCAAGGAGAACGGGATAGCTGTTCATGCCGTCAAGGGAGCCTGGACACTGAATGGATCAATGGAGAGTAAAATAGTTCTGACCATGTTAGCCATGATTGCTGAAATTGAAAGAGACTTGATCAGTGAACGGACGAAAGAGGGCTTGAGAGCAAGAAAGGCGGCTGGTGTTGTACTCGGCAGGCCGAAAGGTCCAGGCAAAAGCAGGCTAGATGAGTATCAAGAGGAAATTGTTGCCCTGTTGAAGAATGGAGCCACAAAGGCGTTTATAGCCCGAAGGTATAAAACTTCCCTTCCGAACCTTTTTAACTGGCTGAAAAAACGTAAAATAAAGGTTTATGTTAAATAACTTTCTACATAGGAGTCCTATGATGTACAAGAATGACAGTGAACCCAATAGAGACGATACACTTGATTATATGGTTTTCGAAGACATAAATAATAAAATTGGCAATAAACATCGTAATTCCGGTTGCATGCCTCTATTGGTCTTGGCTATCCTGCCTCTATTGATGATAATACATTTTTTATAAATTGATTATTCACCGTCACAATTATCGAATGTGACGGCACATGAAATCAAGAGGTCACACTTATTTTGTTGTATTTATGTACTTGTTACGTTGTAACGGCTAGTTCAGGGGAAGGGGGAGGAAAAAAATAAGGTCGTCAATGATTAAACTGATAAAACTATAACCAAGATAAAAGTGGGTACAAATGTGGGTACATTGTCGGTTCGTTTGTGGGGATTAAATATTTATATGCGTGATAACAACGGTATAATAAAGGAATATATTTGCAAGTGGTTCTCGTCTTCGCACCATTTTTAAGGGATTTTGTTAGCAATTTAGGTTGCTTACAAAATCCCTTTTTTTGTTTACGGAGGTGGTGATACACAAGAGTGAGGCACATCACCATGAAACCGTCCCATAATCCTTCTTTGCTTGTCATTTCAGTATGGCATAGCCAGCATCAAAACAAGACCTTGAGAGAAAGAGCACTTCCGAAATATGTAAAATGATTTTTTTAAGCAGTACGACTGCAAGCAGAAACGCAAACGCACAACCTGATTCAAACGTGGGGTTGAGGCACAGTGGCACCAAAACGTTACATAAATTTGATTAACCCTTTGATCTGATATGATAATGTTCTGAACTTGAGGAGGATGCAATGTTTAAGAAAGGTCTTTCTGAATCACCAAAACGAATTCGTCCCGGCCTGGTATCGCACATACTGCTTCAGTCCGGTGACACGTCAAGCGCCAACCTGGCAATAGCCTGGGTCATAGTCGAACCCGGCTCCGCGCAGCAACCCCATAACCATGTGCCGGAACAGGCCTACGTCGTTGTGGAGGGGCAAGGCAGAATAAAGGTCGGCTCAGAAATTGCGGACGTAAAGGCGGGAGATCTCGTCTACGTCCCCTCCAACGCAGAGCACGCTGTCGAAAATCTAGGGACTGAGAGGCTCGTGTATGTCTCGGTAGCAGTGCCCGCCCTCGATATTGAGGCAATGTATGACACTGGTCAACTCAAGCGGTAGGGGGCTGATATCCCAGGTCTGATAATTTTGAACTGTAAGCTGGACTGGAAATATATGGACTTGGACTTACTTTATCCTTTGAAATAAGATGAAGCCTTTATGATAGCACCCTTTTCAGGGGCAGACGGATGTAAATTGGAGGCGCACCCCATATTCTTAATGAAAGGAGTCGTACCTATGGATACCGTGAAGAACAGCTCAGTTACCCCGGAACAGCGCTATAAAATGATTGCCGAAGCGGCTTATTTTCGTGCCGAAAAAAGGGGTTTTACCGGAGGCAATGTTGCAAACGACTGGTTGGATGCCGAAGCCGAAATCGACCGCATTCTTGCGCAGCGATCAGATGCACACCAGGAAGGAGCGAGCACCAGAAAAGCTTTTCAGAAGAGGCTTGAAGAACAAGTAAAAGAGTGGGATGCCAAATTTGAAAAACTGCAGGCAAAGGCAAAAAAGGCAAAAGCAGAGATTCGGGCTGATATCGAAAAGCAGATCGCCGTTCTTGCCGAGAAGAGAGCTTCTGCGAATACGAAGATTAAAGAATTACGGCACCGTTCAGAAGACACTTGGGAGGATTTGAGAACTGGCACGGAAAAAAGATGGAAGGAAATGCACGATGCTCTTGACCGTCTTGTTTCCCGCTTCAAATAAAATGAGTGACGCCCCCTCCCACGAACATGGGGTTGTATTGAAATGCGATTGAGACGGGGTCGTAACCGTCTTTATATGAAAGTCTTGTTTTGATGCTGACCAAGCCATACTGAAATGATGAGCGTTCATGTTTCGCCTAAGCCTGGTCATTCTGGTCTCCAGCCATGCTGGTTGGAACAAATTAATGAGAACCGGTAAATGAGCAGCAATCGAGCATATGGCAGTATTCTTGTCCGTCCGATGACCGAAAAGGATTGGAAGTCTGTCTGCAAGATCTTCGAGGAAGGCATGGCCACAGGCCAGGCGAGTTTTGAGACAAGCGTTCCCGCATGGAGTAGCTGGGACGCGTCGCACCACCGGCATAGCCGTCTGGTTGCCTGCGATGCCGCCGGCGGGGTTGTCGGGTGGGCAGCCTTGTCACCGGCGTCTGCCAGAGCATGCTACGCCGGAGTGGCGGAAGTAAGCATCTATGTTGCAGAACGATGCCGCGAACACGGTGTCGGCAAGCGGCTGATGCAGGAGGTGATCTCCTCATCCGAGAAGAACGGTATTTGGACACTGTACTCTATCACGTTCTCCGAGAACGAGAGGAGCCTCAGGATGCAGGAGTCCGTTGGCTTTCGCAGAGTAGGAATACGCAAGAAGATTGCCGAGCTGCATGGCGTTTGGCGCGACACCGTGCTGTCCGAACGACGCAGTAATATTGTTGGGGTGGAATGAACAGAGGGCAGTGCAAGAGGGCTGGTTTTTTCTTTGAATATCAGGGTTATAATTGTCCCGGTGATCCCTGCAGCGTTTCGAATTGCTGATCTCAATCCAGCTCGTTGCGTCTGGTTGCCTGACCATATTGAGCTCTTGATTACTTTTCGGCGAAGTTTTATCCTGTAAAAGACAGGATAAACAAGTACGTAAACATTTGTCTTGAAGAAAAGGACGCAGTTTGGCAGGAAGCAAAAACGAAGGGGGCTTCCGGGCTGTACCGGATGAGCGTCTGCGTTGCCTGATGCATTCGCTATGCGTCAGTTTGGGAAATATCCATAGAATTACAGGGAGCGATATGATAAAGGTCCGTCTTCGGGAGCGATTTTCCAAAGAGGTTACACTTACTCCACCCATGGTTGCCGAATACGCCGCCGCCGCCGGTGATGATAATCCGCTCCATCATGATCCGGAGTTTTCAGCTGCGACACGCTTCGGCAGGCCGATCGCCAGCGGCACGCACACGACCGCTTTGCTCCTTGGACTTACCGCATCCCATTTTTCCAAAAAAGGAGGAGCGGTGGGCCTTGAATTCTGTGTTCAGTTGCGCCGGCCCATTTATGCTGATGAAAAAATTCTTCTGGAATGGCTTGTGGTAAAAATAACCCCGAACGCCAAAATGAAAGGCGATATCGTTGAGCTTCGCGGCAGGATCAAGGGACAGGACGGGTCTACGGCGATAGGTGCGAAAGGCCGGATTCTGCTCACGGATCAGTTGTAAAGGCGCGTGAAACATCAGAAGCGCCGTTCGAACCTAGGCCTGCCATTCCTATCTTTTCCTGGTTTCAAAGGTCCGCATGGCCGAGAGGAAATCCGGAAGATGCCGGATCAGATGGAGCAGGCTGTGGCGATGCTCCCAGATCCGGTTCCGAAATCGTCTGCGCCATTTCGGATCGGAATAAAACCGTTTCACATGGCCGTTGTACAGCTGATCCAGCAGCTCCCAGGATTCTATGGCCTTTGGAAGAAAAACGAAATTCATGCAGTTCATCTTCCGCCAGTCCTCCCGGACCTCTCCCTGTGCGAATATGCTTTTCCAGACCGGCGCGCCATGAAAGGGTGTGAACTTGGTCATGTTCATATCGTCAAGCTCAAGAGACATTACGAAGTCACTGGTTTTCTTGATCGATTCCACCGTCTCGCCGGGAAGCCCCATCATGAAGAGCCCTTTGACCCGCAGGCCTGCGGCATGGATTCGGGCAACAGTATCCCGGACCGAATCCAGATAGACCCCCGGCTTGTGGACTTCCAGCAGCGTCGGCTCGCCGCTTTCGATTCCGACTGAGACCATCAGGCAGCCTGCGGCCTTCAGGAGTTTAAGCAGGGCGTCATCGGCATGCCCAACCCGAACCGCGCAGTTGAACTGTATTCCCAGCGGTTTGTCGATAAGCATCCCGCAGAGGGTTTCGATGCGGTCGCGGTGCAGGGTAAAGAGATCGTCATAGATAATGATATGCCGCACTCCGAAAAGCTGCCGCAGATGCTGCATATGCCGGTAAATATAGGCCGGCGAATTATATCTGTATCCCCGCTTGAAGACCGACCGGTCGCAGTAGGAGCATTGGTAGGGGCATCCCCGGCTGGTGATCATGGTCGCACCGGGAGATTTGATGGAGCTGAAGAGCGGCAGATTGTATTTTTTCGGAAATCCCCGCAGTTTTTCATAGGCCGGCAGAGGCAGGGAGTCCAGATCGGCAATGGGTTCCCTCGGCGGATTGGCCCGCTCTGTTCCCCCGTCTCTGAATACGAGTCCGTCAATATCCGGCAGGTTGGCTCCTGCCGCCAGTTGGGCCAGCGTCTCTTCCCCTTCGCCCATGCACAGATAGTCGATATGCTCGAATCGCTGCAGAAGTTCTGTCCCCATGGCCGAGACATGGACGCCGCCGAATACCGTCTTTATTTCAGGTCTGACGGCCTTGATGGCGCAGGCAATGTCGTAGGCATCGTAAAAACCGGATGTCGTGACAGAGAATCCTGCAAATCCGGGATCCTGCTTCAGGATACGCCGGACCGTCTCTTCCGGCGCGGCGGCATAGGGACCCCGGCAATCCTCCACCTCCACCGAATGCCCGCGCAGCTCAAGGTAGGCTGCAATAGAGAGAAGTCCCAGCGGGGCCATTCGATTGGCGGTGGCGCTGACATCTTTTCTCCCCGGTATCCAGTTGGATCCGGCAGGGTGAACAAGAACGATATGCACGGACGCGCTCCTTTTTGTCGTAGATTTATCGACTTGAAATTTTACATCCCTGCAGGTAAAAGGAAGGATATATTTCGGGCTTCAGCATCATTCTGCATAAGGCGCCTCTGCTTTTCCACCCATGCATACTATCAAATCGGATTCGGACAGTGCAACATCAAAGAGAGCAGACTCCGCAACTGCCGAGGACTTGCCGGAAGACTGGTCCTTTTTCGACAGGATATATTGCATATCGCTCGAAAATCGAGAGGATCGCAGGCAGGAGGCCATGCTGCAGTTCTCCAAAGTCGGTCTGGCCGGAAGGGTTGAATTCATCCGTGTGGCCAAGCATCCGACGGATTGCGAACAGGGCATCTATGAATCCCATATGCGCTGCATGGCCCAGGGACTGGCCAGCGGCGCCGAGCATATCCTCATTTTCGAGGACGATATCATTTTCGAGGGCTGGTCGCCGCAACGCCTGGGCCAAGTCATTCATTTCCTTCGGGAGAATGAAGACTGGCAAGCCCTTTTCTTCGGCTGCATGGTGAAGAAAAGCCAGAGAACAGCCAATCCCGCAATCGTCAGAATAGGCTACAGGAGTCTCACCCACGCCTATGCGATACGGCGGAAGTTCGCTGAGGAAATTCTCGGGCCTTGGAAGAATGCCGCCTTCGATGATTTTCTCAGAGACCTCAAGAGCCCCTGTATGTACGCGGTCTATCCGTCTTTTGCATTTCAGAGCAATGCCCTGTCCGACAATGACCGCTATCTGCATCTGGACCGGTTTCGCCGCTTCTGCGGCGGCCTCAGGAACCTGCAGAAACGCAACGAGCTCTACCATCATTACAAATGGTGGATCGTCGGTTGCCACATTCTGGCCATTGCAGCGGTTGTACACTGGCTGTGAAAATTTCTCAACCTTCGACAGCGCGCCTTCCAGGATACCATCCCGTTCCGTGCAGGCGGCCTTTCTCCAATGCGGAATGGGCCGGGTGTATCGCCTTATTTCTTTATCTGCCGCTGTGGGCGGCGAATCCCCGGCTGGCTCTGATTCCTCTTGCAGGATTTATCCTCGCTTGCCTGATATTACCCTTTTTCCCGGAGGTGTCCTTTTTTTTACCGGTCATAAGCCGGGGGAAGACCTCGCGATCCTGCATCAGTCTTACCTTCGACGACGGGCCTGATCCTGTTTCCACGCCGCCTCTGCTGCTGCTCCTGGAGAGGTTTGGGGCAACCGCCACCTTTTTTGTTACCGGCGAACGGGCGCGCCGGTATCCCGGGATTATCCGGGAGATTCTTGCCAAGGGCCATGGTATCGGCAACCACTCCTATACCCATGATGATTACCTTATGTTCCGGAATGCCGATACCATTGTTCGCGAAATCGACCGGAGCCAGCAGGTCTTCAGCGAATTCGGGTTTCTGGCCCGATTATTCAGGCCTCCGGTAGGCATCATCACCTCCCGTTATGCCACCCCCCTCCAGCGCACCGGGCTGCAGGCGGTGAATTTCAGCAGGCGCGCCCGCGATATGGGCAATCGCAGAATCCCCGGACTTTCCGGAAGGATCCTGAAAAATCTGCAGGCCGACGACATCGTCCTCCTGCATGATATCCCGCCCAGACGGGGCTGGGACGTACAGTCATGGCTGGATGAGGTCGAGTCCATCCTGTCGGGAGCACGAGAAAAGGGGCTTGAAATCGTTTCTCTTGATACCCTTATCGGCCAGCCCGTAATGATTGCGCTCAAGGATGCCGTCGAAACTGACCGTCGCTAGACGTCCTTCGCCTGCTCCCGGCAATTTTTCTCTGCCGCGTCCACCACCACCCAGAAGAGTTCACTGTTGGCTGTAGAGGAGACTTTCACCCGGTCGAAACCGCAGGAGGCCATCATGCAGCTCAGGTGCTGCGGTGTTCGATAGCTGGCCCTGCCGCCTTTGGACCTGGTCCTGAAATCCTCGATAAACCAGTAGAGTGAGCGCCTGCCTTCCGGGCGGACCACAAACCTGATGATCAGCAGACCGCCCGCCGTCAGCAGTTTTCTGGCTTGCATCAGGGTATCCCTGAGTTGACGGTCGTCGAGATAATGCAGCATGTCCAGAAGCAGGATCAGATCAAAGCCGCCCTGCAGGGGAGGAAGTTCTGGAGCCGCCCCTTGGATGATGGTCCCGCTCGTATCCACGGCCGCCTGTGCAATTCTGACCCGCTCGGGGTCCGGATCAATCCCGACAACCTGGACTTCGGGAAGGCGTTCGATGAACCAGCAGGCCGGCAGACCGTAGCCGCAGCCGATATCGAGAATCCGTTTGATTTCTTTTCCCTCGCCCAGCATCTCCGGCAGTTCCCTGAAGAGGGGATCGCTTCCGAGCTTGAATCTGGCGAAGAGCCGGGGGTATGCCTCCGACAGCCGGTAGCGCCTGAGAATACGTTGCGCAGGAGTCCCCGCCGGATTCGGCTGTCCTAGCCTGAAGTAGGCCTCCAGGAGAGGGGGAAGCAGAAGGACGGTGCCCATGAGAGAATATCCGATGCCGCAGACCGAGGTAATGCCCAGGCTGCGCAGGGTTGCGTGTTCGGCAAAGCAGAGCACCCCGAAACCGATCAGGGTCGAGGCGGCGGACAGCAGGACCGCGCTATAGACCAGGATATTGGATGTATGGAAGCGCGTCCCGTATCGCTGGCGGCCGCAGACGGTGTAGATGGTGTAGTCGACGCCTATGCCCAGAATGACGACCGTCAGCATAAGCCCTGGGATATCCAGAGGATGGCCAATGAGATTCAGGGTCCCCAGTGTGCAGATATAGGCGAAGGCCAGCGGCAGCAGGCTGATTGCGGTCAGGCGCCAGTTCAGGAAATAGAGAAACAGCATCAGCGCCACGACCGCCGTCATGACGGCAAGCGAGGTGGTAAAGGCGGAAAAGAGGATCCTGCTGAGGCTTTCGGAAAAATAAGCGGGATCAAAGATCTTGCTGTCCGTGCCGAATTCCTTGAAAAACCGGGGGGCGTCGTAGGCCTTTCCCGGAGTAATGGTGATGAACTGGACAAGCCTTCCGTCCGGCTGGCCGGTGATGCCCAGCAGCTTGTCATATCCTGCGGCAAGCGGCAGAGGCTCGATAGGGGTGCCGGGGTTCAGCAGAGCGAAGAATTGGTTGAAGGCGTCAGGTTTCAGGCCCAGCTCCTTTCCTGTTTTCACAAGATCCTGTTTTACTTGCTTTCTTTTTTCGGGAGTCCAGAACGTATTCCAGGCGGCCCTGTTCCTCTCCGCCAGTTCCCGGCCGGGGAAGATCATGGAGGGAGTAAACACCGATTGTACGCGGTCTGCCTTACGTTCTTCCTCCATCTTTTCCAGGGTCCGGTCGTTGCTGTCCTGCAGCTCGCCTCGGGATGCTGCGGTGGTCATCAGATAGATTCTCTGGCCGATGTCGCCCCATACCTCTGTGAACATCCGGTTGTTCTCCTGGGTCTTTCTGCTGACTGTATTCATGTCGCTGAGACTCAGATGGAAATGGGGCCTGGCGAAAAAGAGCATGAAGCAGGCCAGCAGCAGGGCCGCCGCCAGGCCAGGTTTTCCGGCATTGAAAAGCCTGCGGGAGACGGCATGCAGGGGCGGATTGCGTCGTGTTGCCGGAGGCATTACCGGGAATATTTTCGGGCAGGCAAAGTAAATGAACAGATAGGTGAAGGTCAGGCCGAGGGCAGTGAATTCCCCGAGCTGGGCAAAGATCGGAAAATCGCTCCTGCTCAAGACCAGGAAGGAGGCGATGGTGGTCAGCAGAGCGATGAGTCCGCCGATGGACTGCACCTCTCGTGCAGCCTGCTTGCCTTCGGTCACATGGGGTCTGTCGAAGAAGAGCAGATAGGTGATGCTGAAGTCGTCCATGATCGAGATCAGCGCCCCTGAAAATCCGAGGACCATGATGGAGATCGATGAATGAAAAAGGGAATAGACGAACAGGGCCGCGGAGGAGCCTGCTAGAGGAGGAATCAGCGAGAGGAGGCTGAACAGCGGCCTGGGAAAGGCCAGAATAAGCAGCAGAGCGATACCCGCCGTCGACAGGCCGAGCGCCAGATTGACATCGTGACGGATCATCGTCTCGTTGTCCAGCGCCGCCTGAAAGGTGCCCGTTGGAGTCAGCACCACATGGATTTTCGAGGGGGCCAGCCGCTCATTGAGTTCGTGATCCGCAGTGCTGAAGAGGTCGGCTATCTGCCGGGCTGCCGCGGTATTGGAGCCTGACTTGGCAGGTCTGGCGATAAGCAGCAGGTGCCTCCCGTCTTTGGAAATCAGGTTTCCCTTATATATTCCGGCATTATTTGAAGGCGCCAGGTTGATCATTCTGGCCAGCACCAGATCCTTGAGCCCCAGGGGGTCGAGAGGAAGAAAGAAGGACTGGCCGATACCCTCGAGACTGGTCATGCCGGAAACGGCTGTCTGCAGGCGCTGGCGGATTGCCTCGTCCTGCAGACGTGGGGCGACCTGTTTTTCCAGCTCATCCTGTGAAAATAAGAGAGGCAGCCGATGGACCGCCTGCCGCGCAATCTCCGGGAGGATGCTGACTATCTCCCCCACGCCGATCTCTTCGAAGAGGCCGCTTGCCCGCATCCGGTCCTGGAGGAAAGAGGCGCAGTCCACCAGGGTATCCGGCGCCTCTCTGTCTATCCTGATGTCCACGGCTACCTGATCGTGGATGGGGTGGTTTTTGAAGATCTCCAGGGCGTCGGCAATGACCTTCTCATGGGCCGGCAGGGATTTCGTCACGTCGGTGTCGATATTCAGGCGTTTGAAGCCGAGGATTGCAAGGCAGATGATCAGGACGGCAACGAAAAGCAGAAGCGGGAGATGTATTTTTTTGGTTTGGGGTATCATAGGTGAGGCCGCAGTCTTCAAAGGGTGCCCGGTAAAGCCGCCCGGATCCAGGCAGGCGGCCTGATCCTGCCTGCGCTTACATCCTGCATCCGCAGCCCTAGGACCGTTTCCCTGATCCTGCCGGTATCATCCAGAATCAGCAGGTCGTAGATCAGGTGGTCTGCGCCACGGAAGCGCAGGCGGACCTTTATGATGTATTCCGAACCCGGCAGCGCGGGGATGGTGATGCTTCTTGCATCAAATCCCACCGGAAAGGGCACGAAATCCACCAGCAGTTGTCCGTGCACGCAGGCGGCATGCATGGCCCCGTCCAGGCAGAAGGGGGAGCCCATGCCGGGATGGTCCGGGGGCAGATCGGGGGTGCGCAGCCTGGCCAGAGCCCAGTCCCCTCCGAGATTGACTTGGCCCTGCAGCGTACGGTAAGCAGGGCCGAAGGGGACCAGCTCCTGATAGATCCGTTGGCAGGACACCTGCATCGAGGGCGGCTCATCCGTTTCCGGCCAGGGCATGAGAATGGTCTCCTGCGCGCCTCCGAAGGCCATCTCGCAGTGCTGCGTCATCCGTGCCATGGACTTCATCTGTTTTCGGGTCAGCAGACTTGCCCGCACCCTGTCTTCAGCCAGCGCAAGGAGCTCTATGATGATATCGATCCCGTCTGCAGCAGGCGGGATTTCCAGAAACCTGCCGAACCGGGCATCCCGTATGATGTCCGTCTTCAGTGCCGGATAGGCGGCCTGCACCCTGTCTGCCAGCAGGTCCATGGCCTCCACAGCCGGCAGGATGATCCGGCCGTTGAAACAGTGGTCTTTAAACCAGGGCCGGACAGATAGGCGCACCGGTGCGATTTCGGCTGCCGTCATTGCGGAAACTGTTTCCACAGGGAGATGGTTCTGGCGTCGATCTCCACCGGGATATGGTTGGCATTGACGGCGCAGTGACGGGTAAATCCGGTGCAGGCGATCTCTCCGGTCTCGGCCCTGGTGATCAGGTAGTCGAACTGCACCTTGACCAGCTGAAGCATGGCCGGACGGGTGTGGATATACATCAGGTCGTCATAGAAGAGCGGCGAGTAGTAGTTGAGCTCGGTCTTGATGATCGGGTAGATGTAGCCGCTGGCCTCGATCTCTTTGTAGGGGTAGTGGGCGCCGCGCATCAGTTCGGCCCGGCCGAACTCAAAATACCGCAGGTAGTTGGCATGATAGACGACCTGAGAACGATCGGTGTCCACGTACAGGGTGCGCAGCTCGCAGCGATGCCAGCAGAGGCCGGTTTTGCTGTCGCGAACGTAGGACGGCTGATCGAGCGGTTCCGGAACGAAGGGTTTTGGACGCATCAGAGACCTCTGAAGACAATACAGCAGTTGGTGCCGCCGAAGCCGAAGGAGTTGGACAGGACGAACTCGTGGGAGTGCTGCCTGGGCTGGTCTGGAACCACATCCAGATCGGCCAGTGCCGGATCGGGGATATGGTTGACTGTCGGCAGGACCATCCCCCGGCGCATGGCCTCTATGGCAAGGGCCGCCTCGATGGCGGCGGAGGCCCCGAGACTGTGGCCCACCTGGGATTTATTGGCCGAGATGGGGATGCTGGACAGGCGGCTGCCGAAGATCGCGCGCATGCACTCCGCCTCGGTGGTGTCGCCGGTGGGGGTGGATGTCCCGTGGGCGTTGATGGCGCCGATGTCCTGCACGCCGATCTCCGCATCGGCAATAGCATCGCGCATGGCCAGGATGACGGTCTCGGCATTGGGACGGGTGAAATGACTGGCATCCGAGTTCCAGCCTATGCCCGCCACGCTGGCCCTGGGCGTAAGTCCGCAGGAGCGGGCCGCATCTTCTGCCGCCAGGACGAGAATGCCCGCGCCTTCGGCCAGAACGAAGCCTTTGCGGTCCAGGCTGAAGGGCCGGGACGCCTGGGTGGGGTCGTTAAAGGAGCGATCCTTGGGGCCGACTTTGATGGAGGCCAGCATATTGGAAAAACCCAGGATGATCTCCGGGGTCAGGCAGGTCTCCGCCCCGCCGACAAGGGCGAAATCGCAGTCGCCGTCCCGGATCATCCGGGCGCCGAGGGCGATGGCGTGATTGCCTGAGGCGCAGGCCCCCTGCGGCGAGAAGATCGGTCCGGTGAAGCCCAGAAGCATCCCCGCCTTGCCGGCCGGCAGGTTGGCGCAGAGGTTGGGCAGCAGATAGGGGCTGACCTTCAGGGGGCCCAGCCGGGTGTAGTTGTCCATCGCGATGCGGTAGGCGTCCGAGCCGTTTAGGGCCGAGCCGATCAGGCAGGCGGTCCGCGGCCCGGTCCGGCTGTCCATCTCAAGGCCCGCGTCTTCAAGGGCCTGGCGGCACATCTCCATGGTCAGAAAGACAAAATCGGCGTTCCATAAAGAGGCGTCCTTGCGGCTCACGTAGGAGAAGCTGCCCGGATCCCAGTCCGGAATCTCGCCCACCACATTGCTGCGGGTCTCGACCTGGCAGCGGCTCAGGCGGCGAAAGCCGGCCCTGCCCGCGACGGCATTCTCCCAGGTCGCGGCAAAGGTGCTGCCGAGCGCGGTTGCTGCGGCGTAGCCGAGGACGACGACGTTTCTGTTGAGCGGGGCTCTCATGGTTTCTTTTTCTCTTGATGCATGTTCATCCAGTGATGCAAAATCATCCGTTCCGCCTGAAAACGGCGCAGGCGTTGCAGCCGCCGAAGCCGAAGGCATTCTTGAGCACATGCCGCTGCGCAAGACGCCTGGCGCCCTCGGCGACGCAGTCCAGCGGGATCTCGGGGTCGGGCTGATGATTGATAGTCGGCAGGATCATGCCCTCCTCCATGCCGCGCAGGGCCAGGATCGTCTCTATGGCGCTGGATGCCCCCATGGCATGGCCGGTCTGGGATTTGTTGGCGCTGACCGGAGGCGGACGCTCACCAAAAACCGCCGTCAGGGCGTCGAACTCCACCTTGTCGCCCGCGCGGGTCGAGGTGGCGTGGGCATTGACCGCATCGATGTCGCAGGGGGCAAGGCCCGCATCGGAGATGGCCTGGCTCATGCACCGGCGGACGGTCTCCATAAAGGGCATGACGAAATGATGGGCATCCGAAGTCATGGACCAGCCCGCCAGCTCGACGGCATACGGCAGACCGTGGGACCGGGCGAATTCCCTGGTGGCGATGATAATGGCCCCCGCGCCCTCGGAGATGACGAAACCGCGGCGATTCAGCGAAAAGGGACGGCTGGCCCCGGCAGGCGGCTCGTCCTGTCCCTGCCTGGGGGTGTAGGCGCCGTTCATGGTGGCAAATCCAGCGACGATGGGCTCCGCCAGGGCGCAGTCCACAGCCCCGCAGATGGCGACGTCGGCGCGGTCCTGGGCCAGCAGCATGGCGCCCGTCAGCAGGGAGGTCAGTCCGGTGGCGCAGGCGGTGATGGTGGCCATGATCGGCCCCTGAGCCCCGGTCTGCATGGCGATCTTGCCTCCGATCATATTGATGCAGGAGTTGGGATTGGTATAGGGGTGGGGCAGCCGGTTTTCCGCCTGCAGTCTGCGGTCCGCATGGAGCACAGCATCCAGGCCGCCCACGGCCGAACTGTAGGTCACGGCCACCCGCGGCGCCAGAGAGGCGTCAATGATGATGCCGCTGCGTTCAAGCGCCCTGGCCACCGACAGCATGCCGTATTTGAATACCGGCGAAAACCAGGCGGCCTGGTGCCGGGCGGAAAGAAAAGGATAGGGCTCGCCGTCAATATCCGGGACCTGGCCTGCGACAGCCACGGGAAAACCGTCTTTGAGCGGAAACCGGGTCAGCGGGCCGATGCCGCTTTCCCCTGCCAGGGCGCGCCGCCATTGCTTATCCAGGTCGCTTCCCAGCGGCGAGATGGCATCATAGCCGACAATGACGGCATTTTTCGTCGTTAAGGCCGTCAAGGGCGGTTACCACGGGATAAACCGGTACAGCTTGGCGAACATCTCATAGACCTCGATCCAGTTCTGCAGATCCTGGGTGGTGTTGAAGTGGGCGCGCTTGTTGACCATGACCCAGCTCATATGGGCTGCGCCGTCCTTGCATGTCGAGCAGTCGCGGGTCTCCGAGGTGCAGCAGCGGTGCATGGTCTTCAGATCCGAGGCCCAGCGGATGAAGTTGGTCAACCGCTTTGGCCTGGGCTCCCGCCTGTCGATGGGCTCGGTGACGGAAGGGCACTCCATCCAGCCGAAGGGCCGGTCGAACATATGGCCGGTGGTGATGATCCGGTGGTAGTATTTGGAAGAAACCACCGTCTCGGGATAGCTGTCCAGCATGGCGTCCATCTCCATGCGCACCTCCGCAAGCTCTTCGGGCTTCCAGGAAAAGCCGTCGACGCCCTCGTCGTTGGAGAGCAGCTGCATATGGACCTTAAGGCCTACATCCTTGATCTTGCGGATGATCTTTTCCGTCTGTCCCAGCTGCTTGGGGGTGATGGTGTAGAGGTAGTAGGCGTTCGGGTCTCCGCCGTAATTGGCGCTTGAGATGGCGAAGGTGTCCTTGCCCCGCAGGAGGGTCTCGTCCTCGGCATTGCCCCAAAGCGAGATGCCGACCATCATGTCGGGAAAGCGCTGGCGGTCGACCTTGATGATGCCGTTGGTGGCGCAGAAAGTCGGCAGGCGCTTGTAAAAGGCCTCGATCCGGTCGGGGCAGAGGGTGGGCTCGCCGCCGATGAGGATGGCCAGGTTGACGCCTCTTGCCATCTCGCTTTCGACAAAATCGTGCCATTTGGCAACGTCCTTCTCCTCCGAGGCGACGGTGTGCTCGCCGGAGGAAAAGAAAAAACATCCCTTGCAGCGCAGGTTGCAGCGGTCGGTGACATCGTAGATCGAGCTGCGGATGTTGAGCCTGGATACTTTTTTATACCGCTCGTACCAATGGGCATCGAGCAGGGAGCTGACTGTTTTCATAGTGGCGTGAGTGGCTGATTGCTTTCCGGCGGGGAGACCGGATGTGCAAGGAGATTGGCCCCTTTTGTATATCCCCGAACCCAGACGGCAAGATAGGTGTCAACATAATCCAGCCAGGCGGCAAAGGTCTCCGGGTCGGTGGCATGACGGTACATCCTGGCGGTGACCACGGCGCTTCCCGCGGCATAGTGTCTGCAATCGGCGCAGTCGGTGTCCGGGACACAGCAGGCGGCGTCCCGGTCCCACTTCAGATCTGTCCGGTATTGCCGAAACGATCTTCCCAGGCCTATGGCGGTGGACGGGTTCATCCGCGGATAGGTACAGGAGAAGAGAGCGTGCAGGCCCTTTTCGCTGGTGTGGGCGACGATATTGTACCAGGAGAAGAGCACGGTTTCCGGATATTCGGACAACAATTCGGCCATAACTGTGCGGGTATGCGCCAGCGACTCGGCCGTATGGCGCAGAGGACCTGTATATCCCACCGGGGCGGAAAACATGTTGAAGGTGATCTGCAGGCCGCCTTCTGCCAGGATTCGGGTAATCTGCCGGGCCTCATCGATATTGAAGGGGGTAAAGGTGTACACGAAGACGGCCCGCGGATCGTCCCGGTAATTGGCCATCTGCCGGGGCAGCATATCGCCGGCCTTCCTTATCTCCTTGCTGGTGCGGTCGTTGCCCCAGACAGAGATGTGGATGCGGTAGTCGATTTCTCGCGGGATAGCCGTAAGGCCGTTGGTGGCGATGGCCCCCAGAGGGATGTGCTCGAAGCAGATCCCGCACAGCTGAGGCACCAGTGACGGTTCCGCCCCAGCCAGCACTGCAAAGGTGATCCCGCGTTCCTTTTCCGCCGCCATCAACCGCCGCCAAGCCCCTTCGTCCAGGTTCTCCCCGGCAAACTGTTTTTCGCCGGTGAAGTAATAACAGCCTTCGCAACGGATATTGCAGCGGTTGGTCATGTCATAGGTCGATTCGCGGAGAAAAAAGTAGCGGCGGACCTTCTCCCATCTTTCCCTTATGCGCGAATCTGCAATAATGTCGGAAAATTTAACAGCGGTTTCGGAGTGTGTCCCGACGGTCATTTATTCGCCACCGTTTTTCTTGTTGTCGATGTATTCGGCGATGATCCGGATGGTGGTGAGTTTGGGATAATCGTCTTCATCGATCCGGATGCCGAATTCGTCCCTGATGACCAGTGCGATGGTGGCGAGATCCATGCTGTCGATGCCCACCTCATCCACCAGATCGAGGTCGGGGTTGAAGCTTGAGGGAGTCACATCCTCAAGCTTGAGTTCGTTTATGATTATTTCGGCAACTTTCGCTATTGTCTGGTCGATGCTGATAGTCATTATGCTCATGTCCGGGGCTGTTGTAGCGGCCAGTAACATCATGCCGGAGCAGACATCCTGTGCTTCGCTGGTTATCCGAAAGGTGTAGAGGTTGGCTTCCGTGGCCGAAGCGCGGATTTCAAGCCGCTCACCGGGCCTAACGCGTTTTTTGAATTTTACTCTGCTCAGACGTTTTATGCTGAGATTTTCCTGCCTTGCGAGAGAAATTGCCTCGGCTGCCATGTTTAACTGGGCTATCCCGGGCAGGATGGGATCATCGGGAAAATGACCAGAAAACCATGGCGAACGCACACGTACGGTAACATGCGCCAAGAGTGTATTTTCGGTGATCTTTTCAAAACTCGGTTGAAAGTACCACATGTTTCAGTCCTGTGTCCATAAAAATATCCGGTTTCTTATCGCCTTGCCAATATTTAAATCTTCAGATATTCTGTATAAATTCCTGTTATTCGACGCCTTCGCCGACAAAGTCCTGCAGGAGCGTTTCCACAACCGGATACCGCAACCTAGGCGGCTGCAAATTCCCAGAGCGGGCCTGCAAATCCATGTCTGTGAAGATTGCGGATGGTATCAGCTATGAGCGTGCCGCCGGAGCCGGTCACCCAGTTGCTATGGCTTGCGGCCCGTTCTTTGATGATTGTCTCAATCGTCCTGAGACCGATGCCGTCCGGCTGGTAAAATACCGGGCGCAGCAGGTCCGTTTTGCTGCCGATTTTCCCCTCGGAAACGGCTCTGTCGAAGAGTGAGGTTCCAGGGTAGATCCTGACCCCGGTAAACAGAAAAAAGACCGACCTTTCAAGTTGTTCGATGCCGTCGAGGCTTTCATTCACCGTTTCCGCCGACTCCCCCGGCCCGCCGAAGAGGAGGTAGTGGGCGACATGGATCCGGGCTGCGCCTGCCTGACGGTGCGCGATGCGGACATCCGAAGCGCGGAAGGGCTTGCGGAAGGCCGTGAGCATGGTATCGGACAGCGATTCCGTTCCGAACTCCACATGCCTGCAGCCTGCCCCGGCCATAACGGCAAAGTAGTTTTCCGGTACCCTGATGGGGGCGAAAAAGGCGCCCCAGGGGATGGAAAGCCCGGCTTTTTTCAGGGCTTCGGCCACTTCAAGACTGTGCCGGATGTCGGAGTTGAAGGCGGAGTCGGTGAAAAAGAGATATTTTGCCCCGGTCTTTTGCAACTGCAGGGCGGTTTCCGCCACCTCCTGCGGGGCGATGAGGCGATGCGTCTTTCCTTCAATATGAGGATAGGAACAATAGATGCACCGGAATGAACAGCCCCGTTTGGTCTGCAGGTTGAGCATCCCCCCGTTTTGAATATAGTACCGGCTGTGAGGGCTTTCTGACAATCGCCGAACCTGTCTTCCCTGCCAGGGAAGAGGCTTGCCGGATGATCCTGCCGGCGAGATGACCCCTGGTATCTCTGCCGGATCACGCCTGGCGGCAAGGGCATCGATGAGCAGCGGGAAGCGTTCTCCCTCACCTGCGATGCCGAAGTCGGCGCCCAGTTCCGCCAGGATTTTCTCCGGCATAATGGTGAAGCCGCTGCCGCCGCAGACGATCACGGCGGGCGAGCGCTTCCGCAGCCAAGCCACAAGGTTCTTGGCGTCGTCCAGAAAATAGGCTGAATCGCTGGCATCGGTATTGTCGATATTCCGGCAGGAGATCCCGATAATTTCAGGGTTGAAATCCTTGAGGACCGCTGCAAGTTCCTCCCTGCTTATCGTGAGCATGTCGGCTATCCGTACCGGGTGCCGGTCCCCTATGGCCCCGGCCACGTAGTCAAGACCGATGGGGTAGACCGGATAGGGTATCGTCAGGGTGTTGGGGGATATGAGCAGGATATTCACGGCCTGTACAATTCCATTGCGGTGAGGAAGCGTCCGGTGCCGAGGACCAGAATTTTCCGGCCGCGCTCAAGGATAAGATCGCCTGCGCCCAGGATTGAACCCGGGATCATGCCTTTCTCCATATAGCCTGCGGCCAGGACTGCCGCCACGGCGGCGGCCGAGGCGAACTGGCCCAGGAAATCGCGATAGCGGCAGACCGGGATCTGCCGGTTGAGAGATTGCAGAAAATCCGCAAGCTGCCGGCATCCCCGGTCAGACATCCCGTCTGGGATGCCTGCGAAGATTGCGGCGAAATCCTCTTCCACGCTTTTTGCACCGCCAAGGGAGCGGATGAGCGTTGCGGAGAGATTCCCTCCGGTGTCCCGTGCATAGAAGGGAAGGCCGATCAGACAACAGGCGCCAGCCGGGTCCCTGTTGATAAAGAGGGCGCCTCCGCCATCAGCAAGAGGGCCGCCCGGGGCGATGGAAGGATCCAGGAGGCGCGACAGTGGCTCGTGCCCCTCGTCGGCGCCCAGGAGCAGGGCGGATTGACCGGAGTCCTCAAGAAGACTGTCCGCGGCAAGCAGGGCCTGCTCAAAGGAGTAGTCGCCGCCGCTGGCGGTGACGTTGGCGCCTGTGGCGCCCAGCAGGATGGCGATCTGGCTGGCCGGACTGTTGTGGACTGAGCCGACAAAGTCGGTGGGGCTGGGGAACTGTTCGGAGGATTCGCTTAATTTTGTCAGAAAGTCGCAGGTCTCCGAGAGCGGTCCCCAGCCGGTGCCCATGAAGACCGCCGATGGCTTCTCCCTCTCCCCTGTCTCTTCGGCAATGGAGGCGGCCAACTGAAGAGACAGGCGGGGCAAGCGTTTTGCCCGCCGGATGAACCGCGACGGAAGGCCTGTTCCCAGGAGTTCCATTGCCATCATGCCGGCAGCGGAGCGCCCTGCGCTGAGCCGGGCAAGGGTGTCGGCTGTAAGCCCTGCGCCGGTCAGACAGGTAAAGCCGTGGACTGCCAGGGGCCTTCGGGCCTTCCGGGCGGGAGAAGGCGAGGGGAGATCGGCCCGTCCGATCACCAGGGAGCCGTTGTTGCCGCCAAAGCCGAAGGAGTTCGACAGCACGACCCTGACCTCCCGGTCAAGGGGGGCGGTCAGCGGTTTCAGTTCGAGAGCGGGGTCGGCAAGATTGCAACCCGTATTGCCGGGGACGATTCCCCGTGAAACAACAATGCCTGCCGCCACAGCTTCTATGGCGCCCGAGGCCCCCAGGCTGTGCCCTGTTGCACCCTTGATGGAAGAGAGAAGGGGCAGAGCAGGGAAAAGGGCATGGATGGCCTTAGCCTCGGACAGGTCGTTATCCCTGGTTCCTGTACCGTGCAGGTTGATATAGTCCACCGACTGGGGCTGCAGGCAGGCATCGGCCAGCGCGGCCTGCATGGCCTTGAAGGCACCCCTTCCTTCCGGATGCGGGGCGGCGGGGTGATAGGCATCGCAGGAGAGACCGGCGCCGAGCAGGACGGCCAGAGGGGCCGAAGGGCGCTCTGCGGTCAGCAGGAGCATGGCGGCCCCTTCGGCAACCGTAGTCCCCTGCCGGGAGGCATCCAGGGGCCTGCATCCGTTTTGGTCCACAAGCTGCAGGGAGTGAAAGCCGAAGTAGGTCAGGCGGCTGAGCGCATCCACGCCCCCGGCCAGGATTCGCCGCATCCCGCCCGCCCGCAGCATGCTCATGGCCAGGGCGATGGCGACGGCGCTGGACGAACAGGCAGTCGACAGCATCAGGGCGGGTCCTGTGCACCCGCATGCCTGCGCTACTTCCTCGGCCACGCTCAAAAGGCTGTGATGACTATAGGCTTTGCGGTCGGCGACACCATCCCGCAGGAGCTGTTCGGTGGTCAGGATTCCGCCGGTGGTGCAGCCCAGGATGATCGCATCCGGAGGCTCTGGGCAATCCCGCATGGCCAGCATGGCCGCCTCCCTCGCCAGCTGGTGGGTGCGGGGCAGGGAAGATTGCGCGGCCAGGTCCGTGATCTGGCCGACGGGCAAGGGGCTGGCCGTAAGCAGCGGGAAGACCTGTAGGGGGGCGATGGCGGATCGATTTTCCCGGAGAGCCATCTCCGTTGCCGCAAGCCCTCTGCCGAGAGGGCTGATGATCCCGGCGGAGGCGATGTAGACAGGCGCGGAGGTCAAACAGCGTCTCCGGGCAAATGTTCCTGGATATAGCTCGCCAGGGTAGTCAGGGAATGGAAGACTTTTTCGCCGATTTCCTGATTGTTGATGATGACCCGGTAGTCCTTTTCAATCATCACGACCATTTCCAGAAGATCGATGGAGTCGATGCCCAGATCTCCGCCGATCAGCCGGGCATTCTCGTCAAAGGTCTCCGGGGTAATGTCGGTCAGGTCCAGCAGGGCGATGAGTTTCACTTTCAGTTCGGCGATGAGCTCGTTCATGCATATCTCACAGTGAATCGCCAGCGAGCAAAGGGGTGCTTTTTCTTGCTGGCTAAGTTGGGGATTTGCGGGAAAATTTTTTCCTTCCGCAAGGATGCAACCGAATCGGTATACCGTATCGATATGCGTCATTGAAAATATCCGTTCCTTACAATACAGTTTTCATGACTTTCCGGCAAGGGCGCCTGCGTTCATGGAAAGGATGATGCCACATTTATATGTTGCTAATCATTTGTCAATAAGATAAAGACAGACAAGGATGAATAGGTCTTTGTTCGTGCTGGTGTTATTAAGAAAATCAGGCTGATCGGCCTCTTGCGGAAGGTCTCTTCTGCCTCTGAGATCGCTCAGGCCAGGAGTTGTCAGGCAACGGGCCGGTATGTCGGAGGTTTTGGATGGAAGCTGTCCCCTGATGTTTCGCTGCTCCCGAATGCGGTTGGAATTTTTGCATCTGAGCCTCAGGGCGTCAGGTGATTGAAGGTCCCATGGAAGGATCGAGTCCGGTTTCCCCCTGCGGTTTTGCTCTTGAGGATCTGCTCCCGCACCGGGACCGCATGCTTCTTGTCGGTGAGATTCTGACCGTCGACGGGACGCATGCGGTAACGGCAAGCGAGGTCGCCAGGACTTGGCCCATGGCCGGTCTCGACGGCGTTGCTCCGCTGATCCTGGTTGAACTGGCGGCCCAGACCGCCGGGGTGTGCAATGGCTGGGAAAGGGTGCGGGCGCTGGGGCCGGATTCGGACAAATCGGGCTGGCTGGTGGGGATTAAGCGGGCGGATTTTTATATCGACAGGTTGCCCTTCGGGCTTCAGATTACCGCCAGGGCGGAGAATACCATGGCCTTTGATAAACTCCGGGAAGTAACCAGCCACCTCTATCATAAGGATCATCTTCTGGCAGAGGTGGTCCTGCAGGTATACCAGGTGTAGGATAGGATATATGGCGGCGGAGAACAGACAGGATAGAGCAATCGTCACCGGCGGCAGCGGCGGCATCGGCAGGGCCATCTGTATCGAGCTTGCCCGCTCCGGCGCCTATGTGGTTGTCAACTATCTGCGCAATCAGGAGGCTGCCGAGAAGACCTTGAGCCAGGTGACGGAGGCCGGAGGCCAAGGCGAGATTCTGCGCTTCGATGTCTGCGACAGGCTGGCCGCCGAAGAGGCGGTGCAGCAGGTCAGCGACCGGCTGGGAGGTATCGATATCCTCGTCAACAATGCCGGCGCCATCGCCGACGGACTCTTCATGATGATGTCGCCTGAGAACTGGCACAAGGTGATCGAGACCAGCCTCTACGGCTTCTATAATATGACCCGGCCCGTCATCGAGCGGATGGTGAGGCAGCGGCGGGGATCCATCGTCTCCATTTCGTCGGCCGCCTCTCTGATGCCCAACCGGGGCCAGGCCAACTATGCCGCGGCCAAGGCCGGGCTCAACGCCGCCAGCCGGACGGTGGCAACCGAGGTGGCGCGTCTGGGAATCCGGGTCAATGTGGTGGCCCCCGGCCTGATCGAGACAGAGATGATCAAGGATGCCCCCAGAGACCACATTAAGGGCCTGATCCCCATGGCCCGTATCGGCAGACCCGAAGAGGTGGCCAAGGTCGTGGCCTTTCTCTGTTCCGATGCCGCCTCTTATATGACGGGCCAGGTCCTCTCTGTCAACGGCGGGATGCTGTGATGCGAAGAGTGCTTTTCTGCCTTTTTCTCCTTCCGATGCTGCTGTTCCGCACCCCAGGCCTTGCTGCCGAGGTGCATGAACAGCTGCGCTCCGTGCAGGGCGACTTCGTGCAGGAGACCCATCTGAAGATCCTCGCCCGGCCCCTTGTCTCCCATGGATCGCTGGCCTTTCAGGCCCCGCAGTCGCTGCGCTGGGAATACCGCGATCCCCTGCGCTCCATTATGTACATGCATAACGGAACAATGGAAAAGGTTGTCGAGCGCAACGGTCATTTTGAACTGGACGGCAGCGTGGGCGCAGGTTCGATGCAGATCATCCTGCCCGAGATCAGCAACTGGCTGGATGGCCGGTTTTCGGAAAACCCTCTCTTCACAGCCGTCCGGGTGGATGCCAGGACCGTTGTCCTCACCCCGAAAGATGCCGGACTGCAGGCCATCATCAGCTCAATCGATCTCCGTCTGGGCGAACGCGTCGGGGTGATGGAGTCTGTCACCATTCACGAAGGACCGGACGATTTCACCCGGCTGACCTTCAGCAATATCGTGTTAAACCGGGAAATACCGGAAAGCTTTTTTGTCAGGCAATGAACGGGCGTGTTTTTCTTTCTCTGATGCTTTTCGTTCTGCTGACCTCCTGCTCCGTCCGGCAGGGGCCTCCCGAAATCTCCGGGCGGAGGGACAGCGGGGGCTGCGCCTCGCCGCAATGTCCGGCCTTCTTCCCCGACGGGAAATGGCAGTTCGTCCACTCCATCGGCTTTCATATGGCCGGGGGCGGGGACGGGACCGCCGTCGGCGTGCTGGCCCTGGACAAGGATGCAATTCGCTGCGTGCTGACGACGGTGGAAGGGCTTGTCCTGTTTCAGGCCCAGTGGACGGAAGGCGAGCCTGTAATGGTGAGCCGGGCCATTCCCCCCTTTGATAACCAGGAGTTCGCCGCAGGTCTTATGGCCGATGTGCGTACGATTTTCCGAAGGCCGGAAGGAAAGGAAGAATGGGGACAGCTGCCCGGTGGCGCTCCGGTCTTCCGTTTCTCGGACGCAGGGCTGGTGACGGACGTGATGCCGCAGGACGACGGCTGCTGGAGCATACGGACCTACGGCGGCCGGGACAGGACCGTTCACGCCCGCTTGTGTAAAACGGTGGATGCGGCCATCATCCCGGAAGACATCGATCTGGTTTCCGGAGGGCCGTCCGGATATTCCCTTACCCTACACCTGATCAGTGCGGAGAAACTGTAAACCCCTTCTTATATTGCCCATGAAATTGAAACTGATCTACCCGAAATGGCCCAAGCTCGGACAGCAGACGGAGTTCCATCTGCCGCCCCATGGCCCTGTGGTTTTTGCTGCAACCCTGCCTGACTCCGTCAGCGTCGATTTCACCGACGAGAATCTCGAACCCATCGATTTCGATGAGGACGCGGATCTGGTCGGCATCTCCATGATGCTGACCGTGCAGGTGAAGCGCGGCTGGGAGATAGCCGATATTTATCGAAAAAAAGGCATCAAGGTGATCTTCGGCGGCATTGCCGCCATGCTCCACGCCGAAGAGACCATGCTCCATGCCGATGCGGTCTTCCTGGGGGAGGCCGAAGGCAGGATGGAGCAGGTCCTGGAGGATTTCAGGTCCGGGAAGCTGCGGAAATGCTATGACTTCCTTGATGACCGGCCGGATATCGCCCTGGTCGGTCCGGCCCGCCGGGATATTCTCAACCGTGGTCTCTACAATCATAAAGGCGTGCAGATGGTGGACCTGGTGCACGCCTCAAGGGGCTGCCGCTTTAACTGCTACCCCTGCGCCGTGGCCTATCTGGGAGGCCGGGAGTTCCGGCCGCGCCCCATCGATACGACCATTGCCGAGATGGCCGGCATCGACAACAACCGCCTCTTCATCGTCGACAACTCCCTGGCCCAGGATACAGCCTGGGAGTCCGACCTGTTCCGGGAGATGATCCCCCTGAAGAAGAAATGGTGCTGCCATCCCATCGAGGACAAACCCGAGATCCTGGATCTTGCCGCCCGGGCGGGGGCCTGGTATGTCTATCAGGCGGTCTTCGACACCTCCGACTATATCCGCGAGCGGGTCAAACGCTACCATGACCACGGCATCGGCGTGGAGGGGACCATCCTCTTAGGCCTTGACAGCCATACCGAGGACTCCATCAAGAGGCTGATTGATTTTTTGCTTGAGATCGAGCTGGATCTGGCCGAGTTTACCGTGCTTACCCCTTTTCCGCATACCAAAGCCTACAAGGATCTGGAGAGTCAGGGGCGCATTCTCACCCGTGACTGGGACAGGTATACGGCCGATCAGGTAGTTTTTCAGCCCAAACAGATGACGCCGGAGAAGCTGGAGGAGCTGCTGGATTACGCCTGGAGCACCTTTTATCGGGATGAGTCGCAGAATGTCAAAATGGCCAAGCTCTTCCAGCAGGTGGTGCGCAAGGAGATGGCCGACGATACCTTCAGGCCGCGGGACAGGGCGCTTGCCCGGCAGGCCTTCGGCAGGGGACAGGGCTGAGGAGATGGATGCGTTCGCCGATCTGATACCGGCTGTCGCCTCCCTGCTTGAAAGACCACGAAATGGCCGGCTGCCGTTCTGCCATGCGGGCACGACCGTGGACGAGGTCTATGGGATGGCCGCCTGGCTGCGGGCGAACCTCCCCGAGGGAGGGGATGGGGCCGCGGTCTGCCTGGCAGCGGAGGATAAAGCGGTGATTGCCGCGGCCCTGCTGGCCTCCCTGGCCGGAGGGCCGGTGCTGCTTCTGCCTTACGCCTTTTCAGGCCCCGCCCTTGCCGGTCTGCAGCAGGCAACCGGGGCAAGGCTTGCCATCGGCGATGTGGACAGAGATTTTCCTGTCGGCATGAAGGTGCTCAGGCCCCAGGCTGGCGCGTCGGCCCCGCTTCTCAGCGACTTTTCCGCCGATCCCAGGCGGGAGTTGCTCCGGCTGTATACGGGCGGCTCCACCGGGGCTCCGCAGCTCTGGCCGAAGAGCGGGATCAACATCTTTGGCGAGGCCCTCTTTCTGGCCAGGCATTTCGGCGTCTCGGACAGGGACCGTATTGTCGCAACCGTTTCTCCCTATCATGTCTACGGGCTGCTCTATTCCGTGGCCCTGCCCCTGGTCTCGGGGGCGTCCGTTTTACAGGCGACCCCTTCCTTTCCCGAGGAGATCAGCCAGGCCGCCGCGTCCTGCTCCGCCACCATCCTGGTCAGCGTTCCCGCCCATTACCGGGCGCTGCAGGGCAAACCCCTGAAGGCGCCGTCGCTGCGGCTGGCCTTTTGCTCGGCAGGCGTTCTGGGAACCTATGCCGGAGAAGACTTTTGCCGGAATAATGCCGTGGATCTGGTCGAGATCTACGGCTCCACCGAAACCGGAGGCATCGCCCTGCGCAACCGTTTCCGGGGCGAGGAGGGCTTTACCCCCTACCCGACGGTCGACTGGAAAATCGGCGGCTCGCAACTCTTGGTCCGCTCGCCCTATCTTTCGGCCGGGCTGGTCCGGGACGGCGATGGCTTTTTCACCGCCGGGGACAGGGTGGAGGCCTGCGCTCCCTCCGGTTTCCGCCTGAAGGGCAGGGCCGACTCCATCGCCAAGGTCGCCGGCAACAGGGTGGATCTGGAAGAGATCTCGGCTCTTATCAAGCGGCATCCCGGCGTTTCGGATTGCCTGGTCCTGGCCCTGGCCGAGGGCTCAAGCCGTGAGCAGCGGATCGTCGCCCTGGTCGAGGATGCCGGAGTCAGCATCGAATCCCTGCGCAAAAGCCTGGCCTCGTGTCTTGAGCCCTATGCCCTGCCGCGGACCATCAGGACGGTGGACAGGATGCCGGTGAAGGAAAACGGCAAATATGACCGCGCCCGCATCCTTGAGCTTTTTGCCCAATGAAGCGCCTGGATGAGGGATTCATAGCCGGCTATGCCTGCCTGAGCGCCCGGGCCGACCTGCTCGACAGGATCAACGTCTTTCCCGTCGCCGACAGCGATACCGGCGTCAATCTGCGCATCAGTCTTGCGCCGCTCAGGTCCTGCGGCGGCAGCAGAATGCGCGTCGCGGAGCAGCTCTATCGCACGGCTACCGGCAATTCCGGCAATATCGCTGCCTCCTTCTTCAGCGAATTCCTCTGTGCGAAGGATCTGGACGAGTTGCCCGAGAGGGCTGTCAGAGGGCGGGAGAAGGCCTGGCAGGCGGTAGCCGACCCCAAAAAGGGGACGATGCTCAGCGTATTCGACAGGCTGAGCGGGATCCTTGCCCGCCTGCCGCTGACCTTCACGGGCTGTCCGGCGATCCTGGCTGACTTACAGGAGGTGGTGCTGGCGACGGCCTCGGAGTTGCCCGACCTCAGCGCAGCCAGTGTGGTCGATGCGGGGGCTCTCGGGATGTACGTGTTTCTCGATGGATTTTTCCGGTCCATCACCGGTTATGCCGACAACAACAGCCCGCTGGAGGCCTTCTTCCCCGGTCTGCTTGCCGTCTCGGAGGCCTTCCGCCCCTCCGCGACGGATTCCCACTGTGTGGACGTCCTGATCAGGACAGCCGATGGCCGGGCCTTGGATACGAAGGCTGCCGCGGTCCTGGGGGAGAGCGTTGTCGTGATCCCGGCCGAGGATCAGGTGAAGGTCCACGTTCACACATCCGATCCGGGGAAACTGCGGGAGGAGCTGAGCCGATTGGGTGAGATCGTCGCCTGGTCCGATCAGGCGATGAGCGCTGAAGACACGGCGGGCGCTGAAGCTTCTCCGATCCATATCATGACGGATGCGGCGGGTTCGCTGCCCCGGGAGCTGGCAAGACGGCACGGCATCAGCCTGCTGGACAGCTATGTGGTCGTCGGGGCAGCGGCCAGCCCCGAGAGCCTCTGCTCTCCCGAGCCGATTTACGCGCGGATGCGGGCGGGGGAGAAGGTGACGACCGCCCAGGCCTCAGTCTTTGAGCGGCATCAGCTCTTCAAAAGCATCTGCGAGCAGTATGGCCGGACCCTCTATCTCTGCGTCGGATCGGCCTTTACCGGCAATTATGAGACGGCAATGGCCTGGAAGCGCAGGCACGACGCCGATAATCTCTTTGAAATCCTCGATACCGGCGCCGCCTCCGGCAGGCTCGGGCTCATCGCGCTGCTGCTTGCCCGCTATGCCGGGCGGGTCAAGGATGCCGATGCGGTGCTCGCCCATGCCCGCCTGCTTGCCGATTGCTGCAGGGAATACGTGTTCATCGACGTGCTGCGGTATCTGGTGGCAGGCGGCAGGGTGTCGTGGGCCGGCGGTTTTCTCGGCGACCTGCTGCATATGAAACCGGTGATCAGCCCGACGCCCGCCGGGGTGAAGAAGGCTGGCATGGTCCGTAATGCCCGCTCCCAGCTGGCCTTGGCTCAGGAAAAATTGGCCCTTGAGGCCGCAGGCTGGGAAAAGACTATGATTTTGCTGCAGTATTCGGACAATAGGGCGTGGGTGTCGGAAGTGGTCCAGGGAGAGATCCGGGCCCGTTTTCCGCAGGCGGAGATTACCGTAGTGCCCCTGTCGCTGACCGCGGGCGTGCACATGGGGCCCGGCACCTGGTCTGTGGCCTTCGGGCCGGTGGCCTGAGATGACGGTCTCTGTCGTGATTCCGGTGTACAACCACCAGGACCAGGTGGCCGAGGTTATCCGGCAGGCCCTGCAGCTGGGGCTGCCGGTCTTTGTGGTCGATGACGGCTCAACCGACGGCACGCCTGAGGTCCTTGCGGCCTGCAAAGGGATATGCGTGTTGCGCCACCCGGTCAATCTGGGCAAGGGCGCCGCGCTGCTCACCGGCTTTGCCGCTGCATCGGAGGTGGGCGACTGGGTGCTGACGCTGGATGCCGACGGGCAGCACCTGCCCCAGGATGGCCTGGGCTTTCTGAAAATCGCTGAAGGCGGCAGGAGGGTGATCGCCGTGGGCGTGCGCCAGGGAATGGGCGGGGAGCATGTCCCCTGGACCAGCCGGTTCGGCAGGGGATTTTCCAACTTCTGGGTCTGGGCGGCAGGCGGCCCGTGGGTCGCCGATTCCCAATCCGGTTTCAGGCTCTACCCGCTGCCGGAGGCACTGCGTCTGGGCGTTGCCGCCAGGCGGTATCAGTTCGAGGTGGAGATCCTGGTGAAGGCGAAACGCTTCGGTATCGGCACCGTCGAGGTCCCGGTCTCGGTGGTCTACCAGCCACGGGGCGTGCGGGTCAGCCATTTTCGTCCCTGGCGCGATTTTTTCAGGAATTCCGAAACGTTTTCCAGGCTTATCTTTTCCCGATTCTTTCCGGGCGGTCGCTAAAGGATGAAGATCGATTTCTACAGGCTGCTGGTGCGGACGGCGAACCGGCTCGGGCCGTGGGTCTTTGTCGCCGCATCCAGGCTCATCGCCGCAGGCTATTTCCTTCTGCCCTGGCGCACAGGGGAGAGCCGCCGCCTCTACGCCTTGCTCTTCCCTGGCCGGGGCCGCCTGCAGCACCTCTGGTGCGTCTTCAGGCAGTTTCAGAACTTTACTACCATTCACAGCGACCGCTACCGGACCAACCGGGGGCAGCCTGCCGTGTTTGTCACGGAGGGCATGGCAAGCCTGGAGGAGGCTATCGGCAGTTCGGGCGCCATCCTGCTGATGTCGCATTTCGGGAACTGGGAGATGGCCGCCCGCGCCCTGATGCGGGAGCGCAAGGGCCTGCGGCTGCTGCTCTACATGGGCGTCAAGGAAAAGGAAGGGGTGGAGAAGACCCAGAAGGAGGAGCTTCGCGCCGCCGGCGTGCGGATTATCGCCGCCGATCAGGACAGCGGCTCGCCCTTTGCCGTGGTGGACGGGATACGGCTGCTGCGGGAGGGCGGCATTGTTTCCATGACCGGGGATGTGGTCTGGCGGGCGGAGCAGCGATGCCTTGCCGTCCGCTTCCTTGGAGGCACGGCAATGATACCCGAGGCCCCCTTTGTCTTTGCCCTGACATCGGGCGCCCCCATCCATGTCTTTTTCGCCTTCCGCACTGGGACGAACCGCTACCGCCTGCGGCTCTCGGAACCCATCCATGTCGTGGCTGCAGGCAGGGCCGAAAGGAAAAAGGCCATCGCCAGCGCGGCCCAGCGCTATGCCTGCTTTCTGGAAGAGGCCTTGCGCGCCCATCCCTTGGAGTGGTATCATTTTGATCGTTTTGTACACCGGCCTGCAGTTGAGCAGCCTCCTGTCCCATGAGCTCTGCCAGGCAAACGAAGGACGCAAAAATTGCCTGACCGGATGGTCGGAAAATGAGGATGAACCGATGATTTTCTTTTCCTTTTACGGAAAATAAGAGTAAGGTGCCATTCATTCCGCGCCCTTAACCATTAAAATTCGCTCCCTTGACGACCTGCAATGACCAGAGATGAGCTGCAAGAAAAAATCCTTACCATCCTCGTCCAGGATTTTGAATTCAAGAACCCGAAGCCGGATGACAATCTCAGGGATGATCATGGCTTTGACAGCATAGACGCCATTGAATTATTGAGCAAAATCGAGGCCATCTTCGGATTTTCCCTGACCAGGGATGAAAAGGAGAAGGCCATGGAGATCCGGACCATCAACGATATTCTCGACTATCTGGACACGATCCGGCAAGGCCGCGGCAATTCCGTGACGCCAGCATCCTGACAATGAAAAGGCGAGTTGTCATTACCTCCTGCTCTGCGATCACGCCCATCGGCTACGGGAAGCAGGCCATCACGGACAGTCTCCTGCACGGAAAATCGGGGGTCAAGCCTCTCAGGGATGACGGTCTTCTGACCGATCGCATCCATTCGCGGGTCTTTGGCACCGTGGATTATCCCATTGCCTACGATTTCACCCGTTCGCAGCGGAAGACCATGGGGCCGGTGGCCTATTATGCCTGCCAGGTCGCCAAGGACGTGCTGTCCGCTTCGGGGCTTTCCGCAGAGTTTATCTCGTCCGGACGGCTTGGCGTGGCCTTTGGCTCCACCCACGGCAGCCCTACCGTCCAACGGGATATCTACAGGACCTTCTTCCAGAAGATGGAGGAAGGCTTCTCTTCCATCGGCGCCGTCGATTATCTCCGTTCCATGGTCCACACCACGGCGGTGAACATCACCCGCATGTTCGGCATCACCGGCCGGGTGATCGCCTCTTCCACGGCCTGCACCACCAGCAGCCAGGCCATCGGCTTCGGCTACGAGATGATCAAGTTCGGCATGCAGGACGCGATGATCTGCGGGGGGGCCGATGAGTATGACACCACGACGGTGGCGGTCTTCGACAATCTGCTCGCCTGCTCGGTGGCCTATAACGACAGGCCCGAGCTGACGCCGCGCCCTTTCGACAGAAAGCGGGACGGCCTGGTAGTGGGCGAGGGCGGCGGCGCCGTGTTGCTGGAGGAGTATGAGGCGGCCAAAAAGCGGGGGGCGCCCATTCTTGCCGAAGTGATTGGTTTTTCCTGCAACAATAACGGCGGCGACCTGATCCTGCCCAATCTTGACGGCATCACTGCCACCCTTCGCCTGGCCCTGGCTGACGCCGGGATTTCCGCTGACGAGGTCGACTCCATCAGCGCGCACGCCACCGCCACCAAGATGGGCGACATCATCGAATCTCAGGCCATCGAAGCTGTCTATGGCGATAAACCCTATGTGACCGGCCTGAAAAGCTACACCGGACATACCATGGGCACCTGCGGCGTGATCGAGTTGATCATGAACCTCTATATGATGGAGGCGGGCTTTATCGCGCCGACTCTCAATCTTGAGGAGGTTGACCCCCGTTGCGGAAATTTGCGGCATACTCCTGAGGTGCTGGAGATGAAGATCGGGATAGCCGCCGTGCAGAATTTCGCCTTTGGAGGGGTCAATACCTGCCTGCTGGTCAAAAACTGCCGCGGGGATCTTTGCTGAATCATGAAGACTGGCATTGCCGGCAGACTGCTTGATGTCGCTGTTACGCTGATCTGCTGGTGGTATTTCCTCCTGGTTTTTCTGTTCGTCTTCTCGCCCTTTTATGCCGCGGCCTCGTTTTCCGCCTCGTCCGAATATCGCTTTCAACGCTTAAATAGGGTATTTTACGGGGGATTTTTTGCACTGCTTAGACGGATCGCACCCCGGCAGCAGTGGAGTGCCGATCCGGGGATTGCGGACATTCGTTCGTCAGTGCTTGTCTGCAATCATGTCTCCTATCTTGACCCGATCCTGCTGATCTCCCTGCTTGACCGGGCCAAGACGATTGTGAAACCTGTGTTTTTCTCGGTCCCGGTTTTCGGATGGATTCTTCGTAAATCCGGATATTTTCCGGCAACGGCCAGCGGCCCCTTGGGCAGGCTCATGCTGGAGCAGATGGAGACGATGGGGCGATATCTGGCTGAGGGCGGAAATCTCTTCATCTTTCCGCAGGGGACCAGGAGCCGTGACGGCGGGATAGGGGAGCTCAATGAGGGCGCCTTCAAGATCGCCCGATACTGCAAGGCCCCTGTTCATGTCCTGTGCATATGCAATACCGAAAAGCTGTTCGCGCCGGGAAAGTTCTTTTTCAACACCTGCAGGCCCAACCGCATCAGCGTGCGTATCCTGGATACCATCTTGCCGGATGGACCTGATTACAGCCGGGATGAGCTCAACTGCCGTGTCAGGCGGGTGCTGGAGGGGTGTATGGGGGAATCCGCCGGGGGCAAATAAGGGAAAAGTTGCGGTCTTGCGGAAGTTTCCAGATAGGATACAAGGCCTGCGCGGGGCGCGTGACAAAGGAGATCCATCCCAGGACGGGTGGCGGAAGCGGTAAAAAGGCCGTAAGGAGAAGTGAGCGGATGCAGCTATACAATATGGAATTCACCGAAGCCGAGATCGGTTGCGCGGTTGCCGCCAACCGGTTGCTTTCCATGGAAATCGAGTTCAGCCGGGCCTGCAATTTCCGTTGCGCCTACTGCTACCAGCCCGATCGGACGGCGGCAGCCGGGGAGATGAGCGTCGGGGAGATTAAGGACGTGCTTCTTCAAGCCGGAGAAATGGGCGCCCGCAAGATCATCATCCTGGGCGGTGAGCCCAGCATCTATCCGCATCTGGTGGAGATGCTGCGGTTTCTCGGCGCTCATGCCTTTGAAGTGGAGATCTTCACCAACGGCAGCGGTGTGACGCCTGCGCTGGCGGCGATACTGGCTGAGGAGCAGGTGCGGGTGGTGGTCAAGATGAACTCCCGCAACCAGGCCGTTCAGGACCGGCTGGCCGGGAAGAAGGGGGCCTTCGGGATCATCGATACCGCTTTTCGCAACCTCCGGCAGGCGGGTTATCCTTCGAGCACCCTTTTCCTTGCCGCCAGCACGGTGATATGCCGGCAGAACATAGGGGAACTGCCGGAGCTGTGGCGCTGGCTGCGTGAGGGCGGGATCGAGCCCTATTTCGAGGTCCTCACCCCGCAGGCCAACGCCCTGGAGAATACCTGGCTTGATGTGGGAGCTGAAGAGCTCAGGGGGCTTTTTTATCAGCTCGCCGCCATCGACCGGGAGCAATTTGACCGCATCTGGGAGCCGCAGCCGCCGCTGATCGGCAACCGGTGCATGCGGCACCAGGTCTCCTGCGTGGTTAACGCCGACGGCCAGGTCATGCCTTGCGTGGGGGTCACCATTCCGCTGGGCTCCATACGCGAGCAGCGCCTTGCCGATATCCTGCGCCATCAGGTGGTGGCCGACCTGAAGAATTACCGGCAGACGATCAAGGGCCCCTGCAGGAGCTGTGAAAAGAGTGAGGAGTGTTACGGTTGCCGGGGCGCCGCCTACCAGATGACCGGGGACTATCTTGCCTCGGACCCGACCTGCTGGAAAAATAGCGGCAATGGAGGGAAGAGCTGTGAGAAACCCTGATGAAACGGCTTTTATGCCATTAAAAAGCATTAACGGATCTGCATGAATATTCTCCTTGTCAATCCACCAAACTGCGGGCGGAGCATTCCCGAAGAACGGTACGGCATCACCTCGATCAAACAGATCTTCAAAGGAGAGCCTCTGGCCCTGGAAGAGCTGGCCGGCAACCTGCACGGACACGAGGTCCGTCTGGTGGACCTGAAGGCCGATCCGCAAGGCCTGGCGCGGGAACTGCTGGACTTTCGGCCTGATATCGCCGGGATTACCGGGGTCACCTGCGAGGCGAACACCGTTCTGCGGCTCGCGCGGGAGATTAAAGAAGACTGCGGGGCCGTGATTGCCGTCGGCGGCATCCATGCCGGCAACGACCCGGAATTTTTCAACAGGGAAGAGATCGATTACATCGTGACCGGCCTGGGCAAGAGGTCGTTTTCCCTTTTGGCCGCGTCGCTGGAAGAGGGGCGGGAGTCCCTGCCTGCAGGGGTCTTCCGCACTCGCCCCGGCAGGCCGCTGCCGCCTGTCGCTCATCGCAGCTGCCCTGCCGATATGGTGGAGGAACTGCCTCCCGCCTACGGGCTGGTTGACCGCTATCGCGAGCACTATGTGCTTGAGCGGTTGAATATCCGCATGGGCTTTGTCGCCTCGGCCTTCGGTTGTCCCCATTCCTGTTCCTTCTGCGCCATCAAAGGGCAGACGGGGGGGAGCTATCTTACCCGGTCGACGCAGGCGGTCATCCGCGATATCGGCCTGCTGCCGCAGACCCCGGTCATCCGGCTGGTGGATGCCAATACCTTCGGCAATGTCAGGCGGGCCGAAGACCTGGCCCAAGCCCTGCTTGAGGCAGGTCTTAAGAAACAGTACCTGGCCGATATCCGGGCAGATACCGTGGTTCGCCATCCGGAACTGCTCAGGCTCTGGAAGCAGGCCGGTCTGCGGGCGGTCATTATCGGTTTTGAGGCCATCGATGACATCAGCCTTTCTTCCATGCACAAGGCCAGCGAGGCCCGGATGAATACCGAGGCCATCGCCATCCTTGCTGATCTCGGTATTACCATCGTCGGCGACTTCATCATCAGCCCGGATGCGGAAGAAAAAGATTTTGCCCTTCTGTCGCGGTATCTTGCCGATAACCCTATCGATCTTCCGATGATTACCGTGATGACACCCCTGCCGGGAACTCCCCTGCATGACCAGTTGCGGCACCGTATAACCAATCACGATCTTGATTACTATACCCTGACCAATGCCGTCATTCCAACCAGACTCGACGAAGAGCGGTTCTATACAGCCTATGCGGAGCTGCTTGCCCACAGTCATAACCATTCACGCATATAACCATGGACGCATATATAACGGCCCTCTCTGCCTTTCTTCCCGGAAAGGCGGTGGACAATACGGAAATCGACCTGTATCTGGGCAAAACCGACCGGATTTCCGCCAGGACCAGGAAGATGATACTGGCCAGTAACGGCATCAAGACCCGCTATTACGCCCTTGATCCGGAATCGGGTCTTGCCACTCACACCAATGCCCAGCTTGCCGCCCGGGCCATCGACGGCCTGCTTCGGAGATCGTCTCAGGACCGGATCCATTGTCTGTGCTGCGGGACCTCATCCCCCGATCAGATGATGCCGGGGCACGCCTCGATGGTCCACGGTGAACTGGACATCGGTCCTTGCGAGGTGGTCAGCACCTCCGGAGTCTGCCTGACCGGCATCACAGCCTTGAAGTACGGGGCCATGGCCGTGGCCCTGGGGCTGGCGGAAAATGCGGTGGTCACAGGCTCGGAGCTGGCCTCTTCGTATATGCGGGCCGATTTTTTCGAAAACGCCGGTGCCGGTACGGGCGCTGCGCAGGAGAAAGAGCATCCCGCCTTTTCCTTTGAGGAGAATTTCCTGCGCTGGATGCTGTCCGACGGGGCCTGCGCTGTGCTGATCGAAAAGAGGCCTGCGGACTCGCTCAGTCTGCATATCGAGGGGATCGAGATCTCGTCGCTGGCCCATCGCCTTCCGGCCTGCATGTTTGCCGGTTGCGTAAGGCGCGGGGACGGAAGCCTGCAGGGGTGGCGGGATGTTGTCCGGCAGGGCCTGGCGGCGGCGGGGGGCGTGTTTACCGTCAAGCAGGACGCAAAGCTCCTGAACCGTGAGGTGCTGCCGGCCCTGGTCGGAGAAGGGCTTCCTCCCGTCATCGAAAAATACGCCCTTGCGCCTCAGGACATCGACTGGTTCCTGCCGCATTATTCCTCAGAGTATTTCCGCGAGCCGCTTTTTCAACAGCTCCGCGACATCGAGTTCGCCATCCCCCGGGATCGCTGGTTCACCAATCTGTCCAGCAAGGGGAACACCGGCTCTGCCTCGTTCTCTATCATGCTGGAGGAACTCTTCAGTTCCGGGCGACTGCAGCGCGGTCAGCGCATCCTGGGCATGATCCCTGAAAGCGGCCGGTTTTCCGTAGGCTACGTGCTGCTCAGGGCCGTTTGAGTTCCGTGGGGGAATGTTCCAGGATATGGGCTGCAAGGGTGGCCAGGGACTGCAGGATGACCCGGCTGGAATCTTGATATTCGATGCGGACGCCGTACTCCTTCTGCACCATCACGACGATCTCCAGGGCATCGATGGAGTCTATGCCCAAGGGGGAATCAGGGCCGATCAGGGGATCGTCGGACTTGACGGCGCCCATCTGCGCCTCCGGCAGGTTACAGGTCCTGCAGATGGCCTGCAGGACTTCGCGTTCAAATTGAGTAATCACTGAAATTCCTTACACGTAATCCGTTTTCTTTTCCTGCGTATCAGGAAAAATCCATGGGTGGTTCATGCCTCATCCGGGGGATCGTTTCCAGGAAAGGATAACCATCAGGGCCGAAAAGGCCAGCAGTCTGGCCAGGTCATGTACAATGGACGAAAAATCCTTTCCGCGCACCAGGAGGTCGAGGAAGGCGTTCACTCCCCAGTTGAGGGGCGAGATGATGCTGATCTTCTGCATCAGCTGCGGCATGGCATAGACTGGAACCATCACCCCGCCCAGGGCTGCGGCGATGACCACCATGGTCGATCCCAGGGTGGAGGCCTGCTCATAGGAGCTGCAGGCCGAGCCGAGGAAGGTCCCGAAGCTGCAGGCCGCAAGGCAGCAGGCGCAGAGAAGGGGCAGGAGCGCCATGGGGTTTGCCGGCAGCGTGAAGGACGGCAGGCCCAGATGCGGAAAAAGAGAGATGCCGATGAGGACGATGAGCAGGAACTGGGAAAGGCAGACGCAGAGGTAGGCGGCTATCTTTCCTGCCAGCAGCTGCAGCGGCGAAACCGGCATCCCGGCCAGGCGGATGGCAATGCCTGAGCGGCGTTCGGCCAGGATGGTCCCGGCAATGGGGATGGCGGTGAAAAACATGCCGAAGAGGGCCCAGGCCGGGACGTTCTGGTTCACCGGGTTGATGACGTCCTCAATGGTGGCCGTGCTCGATGCGGCCGGCTGCTCGGTAATCGTGGTGAAGGAATGGCTGAAGGCCGTAACCAGGCTGTTCTCCGTCCCCGGCTGTCCCGGAGCAGGCCCGCCGGCTTTGGCCTCCAGCGACCTGCCCAGCCCGTCCGCCATCATTTGCATTTCCGCGGCCCTGGCAGCCATCTGCAGCCTGGCGAGGATGCCGGCGCGGAAGCCTGCCATGGCCGCAGGATCGAAGAGAACCGTGAGGGAGGCAGGGTTTGATGGGGGAGGAGAAGACTGGCCACCCGCGAGGCGGGCTGCCATTGCGTTTTGCAGCCGCTGCGAGATGCCTGCAGGAATGCGGATTCCTGCCTGATATCTGCCGCCTTCGATGAGCTTCTGAAAATCTCCGGGCTGTTTGGGGCTGTCTGCCGCAATTTTCAATTGGCCTGCCTCAAGGGCTGCACGGAGCGTGGCGGCGAAGATCCCTCCGTCCTGATCGAGCAGCAGAATTTCGGTTGGCCGCTGGCCGGAGAGGGCCAGAACATTTTCCTGGACCAGGGTGATGACGACAACGAGGATGGCTGGCATCACAAAGAGCACCAGCAGACCTGCCCTGTCGCGGATGAGGAGCAGCAGTTCTTTGGCTATGGTGGCAAGAATTTTTTGCATGATGTTACACGTCCCGTATCTGTTTGCCGGTCAGGCCGAGGAACAGCTCTTCCAGATTGCGGCAGGCGCTTTCCTGCAGGAGCTGCCCTGGTGCGCCTTCCTGCAGGATGCGGCCTTCATCGAGGACGGCGACCCTGGAGCAGAGTTCCTGGGCCTCTTCCATATAATGGGTGGTGTAGAGCAGGGTTGTTCCCTGGCTATGCAGCCGTTGCAGTTCCTGGTGGATCAGATGGCGGGACTGGGTGTCGATGCCCACCGTCGGCTCGTCGAGAAAGAGGATTAAGGGGTCGTTGAGCAGGCCGATGACCAGATTGAGTCTGCGCTTCATGCCGCCGGAAAAGGAGCAGACCCGGTGATCGGCCCGTTCGGAAAGCTGGGCTATGTCAAGGCATTTTGCTGTCTGTTCCTTGAGCTTCCCGCCCCCAAGCCCCAGCAGCCTGCCGAAAACCATGAGGTTTTCGCGGGCGGTGAGCTGGTCGTAGAGGGCGATTTCCTGCGGGACTATGCCGATCTGTGTTTGAATGAGGCGCCGTTGTTTTGCCCAGTCCATGCCCAGAATGCGGACCCTGCCTCCGTCCGGGCGGCGGAGACCGCAGAGGATGGAGAGGATGGTTGTCTTGCCCGCGCCGTTGGGTCCCAGCAGGCCGAAAAATTCGCCTTTGGCAAGCGTCAGGTCGAAGTCTGTCAGCGTCGGCCGGACGGCCAGCCGGTATTTCTTCGCCAGCCCGGCTGTGAGGATGGCAGGAGCCGCGATCTCGCTCTGTCCCGCATTGTTTCTCATCTCTTGCCCCGGCTCCAGTCCTGCAGCGAGTTGAAGGTCTGCATCTCTATGGCGGCACATTGCCGGATGTGGTCGGCTGCAGCTTCGTAGGTGTCTCCGGGTTTTGGCCGCTGCTTGCAGATACGGGCGGCCATGGCCGCGAATTCCCGCCACCTGTCGCCTGCAGCCTGCAGGGTGGAGGCGCAGGTCCGGAGGGACTGGTCGCCTAAGAGAAGGCCGCTTTCCTGCAGGAATGCGGCGTAGATGAAGCGGAAGCCGCCGCCGCCCGTGCCGATTTCCTCCTGCATGCGGACCACATGGCCCAGGTGCAGCGCAGCCCGGTCGTGGCCGAGCCTCTCCGGCCACCGGCCAAGCCTCCCTGCCAGAAAGCGGATGCCCTTGACGCCGATGAGCGGGAACATGCTTTTGAGCATCATGGTGCAGACGGAGCCGATACCTTCGATGATGGCCCGTTCTCGGTCGAAATCCCGATCTACCTGGTCAAAGTAATACATTTTTCCTCTAGGGGCCAGCGCCCCCGAGGCAAAACGGGCCCTGGCCAGGTCCGAGGCCGGGCAGAGGACCGGTTCGGGGAACACGGGATCGCTGATCAGGTAGTCGTTGCCCTGTTTGCCGTAGACAACAAGATTGTGGGCATTGAAGTGAAAGCGCAGGGCCTTGGGAAAGTACGGCAGCCAGAACACCCCGGTCTGCAGGCCCACCGGTATGTTCCGGGCAAGTGTTGCATCGAGTTCCGCCATGGCCTCGCCGGCGGAAGAAAAGGTTCGCCGGGTCAGGTTGAAGCCGGGGAGGCGGGAAAAGCGTTTCAGCAGGCCGCCTGCCGCCGCCCGGTACGTTACCAGCGGAAGGCGGTTTATTCGGATAAAGGGAAAATAGCCGAAAAAAAGGCCGGCTCCGATGCCGAAGGCCATGGCCTCGGAGATGTCAATATCCCGATGATTCAGGAGGTTGGCTGTCACCCCGCTCTCGCAGTGCGCGGATTGCCGGTGCCGGAAGTCTATGCGAAGAGCCTCAGTCATGTCTAAGGGAAGAGAAATAAACGGCAGGCCGCAGGTCGCCCCGGGCCAGGTCTTCCGGCGTGACCTGGAAGAGGGCGGCGTAGCGTTCAAGCCGCGTCTCACTCAGTCTTGCAAAGAAAAAGGGGATGAGATGCATCAGGACCAGCAGGGGCGATTGCCGCGAGTAGCGGGCAAGCAGGAGGATGCTCATCTGGTTGGCCACCATATAATAATACAGGCAGCTCGCCCGGCCTGCGGCCACCCTGTTGCGGGCCTGTTCGATCTGCTTTTCGATCTCTTGCCATGCCTGCCGGTTGACATCGCCTGTCGGCTGCCAGCCAGGGCCTTTGACCTGCTCAAGCTTCCCCTGGCTGTTTGCTGTATAACTGACGGTTTGCAGACCATCAGTTATGGAAGCGGCTTTATCGGTGGTCTCTGTATGCATATCCGGCGACTGCTTGGTCATTTCTTTGAGCAACGGAAGGATTTTCGTTGAATTTTTTCCACTCCGGTATCCTTGCGGGATAATCCATCTTCCGGTTGAGAAAATGTCATCGCGAAATGTAAATTTCGCCCCTAGATCTAATGGATTGGAGGTGTAAATGCAACATATTTGAAGAACATCCTGAAACAACGTGATATTCAATGGATATTTTTAATGGCGTATTGCATTGCAGAAAAGGTGTGTGGTATCCTGACAATTGGCAGGTTGCAGGCCTTGCCGATAACAGATTCCTGTTTTCCTGGAGATACCATGAACACTGCCACTGCGGCCAAGGTCCTGATCATCGGTTCCGGGATTGGGGGACTCAGTACAGCAATCATCCTGGCAAGACTTGGATACGACGTCACGGTGGTTGAAAAAAACAGACAGCCCGGCGGGATGATGCGCAGTTATGTGCGTCAGGGCGTGCACTGTAATGTCGGCTTGCACTATCTGGGCGCGCTCGATAAAGGGCAGGTCCTGCATCGGTGCCTTGATTATCTGGGCGTTCTCTCTGAACTGCCCCTGCTGCGCATGGGGACCGATGGCCCGGTGGACCGCTATCTGTTTACCGGCAAAGACCTGGAGATCGGGAGCTTCGACGTACCGAGTGGATTTATGGCCTATGAAGCCAGCCTGCATGCAGGTTTTCCTTCACAGGGCAGGCAGATCAAAGCCTTGATGACCATGCTGCGGCGGGGCGCAGGCCAGATCGACCAGCTTGACTTTCTCTATTCGGATACACCGTCCCGATACTTTTTTGAGCAGGCGGAACCATTGGGGGCCGTGCTTGACAGTCTGGCATGCTCTCCTGGCCTGCGGGCGGTTTTTGGCCTTCCTTCCATCCTGATCGGTGTTCCGCCTGCCGTCTGCCCTCAATTTTATCATACCATGGCCCTGGCCAGTTATCTGTTTTCAGCCTGGCGTCTGACCAGCAACGGGACACATATGGCCGATATCTGCCGCCGTCGCCTGGAGTCTCTGGGAGGGCGGGTGCGGACCGGAGAAGCAGTGACGGAGATCCGGACATCGGGCGGATGTGTCCGGGGTATTACCCTGGCATCCGGGGAAACGATGGACGCCCCCTTGGTCGTCGGCGCCATCCACCCCAAGGAAATTGTGAAACTGCTTGGTACCGGACATATTAAACCGTCGTACAGGAGCCGCATCCAGGCGCTGACCGACACAGGGGGAATGACTGCGGTCCATGCCCTGGTTCCCGAAGACAGGCATCCTGCCATGGCCCATAATCTGTTTACCGTCCAGACCGAGCCCAGCGGCGATGTCAGGGATCTGCTCTATATGCAGCTCCGTCCCAGTGAACAAAATGGCCAGAACCTGCTCTCCCTGATCACCTCCGGGCACGATCATCTCTGGAATCCCTGGCGGCAAACCGTAAGCGGCCACAGAGGCGAGGACTATCTTCAGGCGAAAACAGCCTTTGCCACGCAGTTGATCGCCCAGGCCGGACAGACTCTGGGGCCATTCAGCGAGATCCGTCTTCTGGATGTATTCACCCCTTTATCCATCAGGGATTGGGTCGGAAGCCCCGGCGGATCGGCCTATGGAGTCATGCGTTCCGAGGGGCAGATGCTCTCGGCGTCCCTGCTCAATCGCACTTCCCTGCAGGGCCTGTTCCTTGCAGGTCAGAATGTCCTGGCCCCGGGCCTGCTCGGTACCATTATAGGGTCACTGGCTACGGTCCAGTTTATCATCGGTTCCGACCGCTTCAGAAAAGAGGTCCGGATTTGATGCGTCTGATTCAAGGAGAAATGGAATGCCAGGAGGATCCCAGGCGGCGGCAAAGTCCATTGCAATATCCGTCCTGCCGCGTTATATGTCCGGAAGAGTTGTATTGTCCCGGCATGATCTCAAGAAAATCCTCGAAGTATCCATATCCATATCCATGACACCCGCAATAAACGCAGCAAAGAAAAGGAAGATCGCCTTCACCGTCCACCAGTATTCCCATGATCCCGCCAATGACGCCTATGGCAGGGAAGCTGCCGAAAAACTCGGGGTTGAGGCGGCTAGGGTCTTCAAAACACTGGTGGTCCAGCTCGATGATGACCGCCTGGCCGTCGGTGTTGTCCCGGTTTCTTCAATGCTCAGCATGAAGCTGATGGCAAAAGCGGCTGGAGCAAAAAAGGCGGTGATGGCAGACAAGGCGCTGGTAGAGCGGGTGACCGGATATGTGCTGGGAGGCGGTCAGCCCGTTAGGTCAGAAGAAGAGGCTGGCGACGGTAATAGACGCCTCTGCCGGGAATCTTCCGACTATTTTTGTGAGTGCGGGCCGCCGTGGCTTAGAAATAGAACTCAAGGCTTCCGATCTTGCCATGCTCACCGGCGGCAGTCTGGCAGGGATCTGTCAGGAGACGGATTAAGCGCGGCCGATCGGCCTTTCCAGGGATGGATGCAGCAGATATTCAGCGGGATCCGCATTGTATCCCGATCATAATTTTTCTGTAATGTGTGCCGGCCTCTTTTCTGGGGCGTGCCGCCTGTTCTCTTCAATCTTTCCACATCTTGCGTGCAATAAGAAAAATAACGCCCTGCATGCAGATAATCAGCGCCACGCATCCGGGCCAGCCGGCCCGGCTCCAGAAAAAACCAGGGATAATGGATCCCAGAAAGCCGCCGAAATAGTAGAGCGCCACATAGAGGCCGGCCGCTGAGGAACGGGCCTTGCCGGCGGCCTTGCCCACATAGCTGGAGGCCGCTGCCTGGCAGATAAAAACCCCTGTAGCCGACAGTGCCAGACCGGCGACGATCAGGGACAGCGAATGGATCAGGGTCAACAGCGTGCCGGCGGCGATCGTTGCGACAGCGGATGCCAAGGTCCGCCGGTAGCCGACCCTGTCCAGGATAACCCCTGCCACAGGGGTGATCACCGCACCGATGAGATAGACGGTGAAAATGGCTCCAAGAGCTGCGGGTCCCAGAAAAAAAGGTTTATCCGCCAGATAAAAATTGATATAGGTGAATGAACCCACCTGGCAGAACAGGACATTAAAGCCAATGGCGTAGGTGGCTAGAAGCTGTGGGTTATGCAGATGGCTGCGCAAGGAGTCCAGGGATGCCGTTGTACTGTTTTGGCGGACGAATTTCGTCGAGCGGGGCAGAAAACAGAAGGTGAGAAGGCAGCCGGCGAGGCTGACGATGCCCAGAACGACGAAGGCTGACTGCCAATTGTAATTGTGGGCGCAGATCCCCGCGATGAAGCGGCCGGAAAAGCCTCCGACCACTGTTCCGGTGACGTAGGTGGCCATGGTTAAGCCGACCATCCTGCGCGGGGTCTCCTCGCTGATGTAGGCCATGGCCACGGTGATGATCCCCGGGATAAAGAGTCCCTGCAGGAAACGCCAGGCAATGAGCTGGGTCAGGCTTTCTGCAGTTGCGGCAAGAACCGACGGAATGGACAGTCCCAGCATGGCTGCGATGATGACCCTTTTTCTCCCCAGGCTGTCCGCCAGCGCCCCCAGCACCGGGGCCGCCAGAGCCACAGCGATCACCGGAGCGCTCACCGTCAGGCTGACCATGAGTTCGGAGGCGTGAAATATTTCCCGGAACTGAGGAAGAAGCGGTTGCGTGACATACACGCAGACAAAAGTAGCGAAGCCGGTGATGAAAAGGGCCAGAAGGACGGCTGCGCGACGTCCTACGGAAGTCTCTTCAAGTTCGGTTGATTCCAGTAAACTGTATCGTGGTGCGGTGCGTTCTGACATTTTGGTCCTGTATGAAACATGTATCGGATAACAAGCTCTTATACCTTCAGGAAGCGGCCGATGTCCGCATGCTCCTGAAGGGGAAAACGATATTTTCAGAAAGTTAATGATGCCCGAGTAAGATGTCCAATATATTATTGTGATACTTTTAATATGAAATCGATATAAGAACGCCATGGAACTCCGACATCTCCGGTATTTCGTTGCGGTGGCTGAGGAACTGCATTTCGGCCGCGCAGCCAGGCGCCTTGGCATTGCCCAGCCGCCTTTGAGTCAGCAGATCAAAGCCCTGGAGGAGGAAATTGGCGCAGTCTTTCTCAAGCGTACCAAACGGCAGGTCGACCTTACCGCCGCAGGCAGGGTCTTTCTCATAGAGGCCAGAAAGACCCTGGCTCAGGCCGAGCAAGCGGTACGGGCAGCCCAGCGAGCCGCCCGCGGTGAGATCGGTCAACTGTCGGTGGGGTTTGTCTGCTCGGCAGTGTATGGCAAGGTCCCCTCCATCTTTCGCCTGATGCGCAGCCGCTATCCCGAGGTCTCGCTGCTGCTGCAGGAACTGACCAGCGAAGAGCAAGTGGAGGCAATGAAAAAGAACGAGATCGATATCGGTCTTATCAGGCCCCCCCTTCAGGCCGCCGAGTCGCTGGCCCTGAGGGTTATCTGGCGCGAGCCCCTGATGGCCGCCCTTCCGGCCGGCAATCCCTTGAGTCTTCAAGAGGAGATTGCGGTGGAGGAACTTGCGCAGGAGTCTTTTATCCTGATCCCGCGCCATGTTGCCCCAGGATTTTATGATCAGAGCATCCGGATATGCGCCCAGGCGGGATTTTCGCCGAAAATCGTTCAGGAGGCCCGGACCACCCCCACCATCGTCAGCCTGATTGCCGGAGGCATGGGTGTGTCGCTGCTTCCGGATTCGCTCAGGAGCCTGCAGCGTGCAGGGGTCGTCTACCGGCCTCTAAGAGCCCCGGCGCCTGCCACCGATATGGCTGTTCTCTGGCGTCCGGACGACCCCTCTCCCACTCTCCGGTCATTTCTGGAGATTGTCTGGGAGGTGGCGGAGAGCCGGACGCCTGAGGGACAATGAGGGCGTTTGCGTTTTTTTAACGCCCTGGTTTTTCATATATTCAGGCAGCCTTTTGTGCTAATGCCTTCTGGATTTGCGCCATGAGCCTCTCCAGGGTGAAGGGTTTCTGAATGAAGTGCACACCCTGGTCAAGCACACCGTGATGGGCAATGACATTGGCTGTGTAGCCCGACATGAACAGGCAGTTCAGGCCGGGAATGAGAGCTGTGAGGATTCTTGCCAACTCCCGTCCGTTCATTTCGGGCATGATAACATCGGTGATCAGGAGGTGAATCGGGCCGGAATACTGTTTAACCAGGCGAATGGCCTCTCCGGGGGTGGCTGCGGGCAGAACATGATATCCCTGGGAAATAAGCATGCTTGTGGTCATTTCGAGGATCATGGGCTCGTCTTCCACCAGGAGGATGGTCTCGGAACCGCGAAGTGCAGGGACCGGCGCGCTGATCTTTTGCGCTATGCTGGTGTCGATCGCGTGCCGGGGGAGATAAATCCGAATGACGGTTCCCTTGCCAGGCTCGCTGTAAACATTTATAAACCCGTAATTTTGTTTTATAATGCCGTAGATTGTCGCCAAACCCAGGCCGGTTCCCTTCCCGATCTCCTTGGTGGTGAAAAAGGGCTCGAACAGGTGTGCCAACGTATTTTTGTCCATGCCGCAGCCATTGTCGCTGACGATCAGCACAACGTATTCACCGGGGACATAGCCGACATGTGAGACGCAATAGGTGTCGTCAAGAACGGCAGTCTCCGTCTCAATGGTTATCTTGCCTACCCCTGTTATGGCATCACGGGCATTCACACAGAGATTGGCAAGGATCTGGTCCACCTGGGACGGGTCAATCCTGACCGGCCAGAGATCCTTTCCCGGCAGCCAGGACAGGGTGATATCCTCACCGATCAGCCGCCACAGCATTGTTATCATCCCGCCTACGGTTTCGTTCAGGTCGAGAATTTTCGGGTCCACTGTCTGCTTGCGGGCAAAGGCCAGGAGTTGCCGGGTCAGATCGGCTGAGCGAGTGGCCGCCTTGTTGATTTCCTGAAGGTCGGAGTAAAGGGGATCGGCGCTGTCCAGCCGAGTCAAGGCCATCTCCGTATGTCCGAGAATAACTCCCAGCATATTGTTGAAGTCATGGGCTACGCCCCCTGCCAGGCGGCCAACGGATTCCATCTTCTGGGCCTGGGTCAGCTGCATTTGCAGCTTTTTACTCTCGGTGATGTCGCGAATAATGCCAGCAACGCCGCAGGCTTCATTGTTGACGAGTACCGGAAATTTCTGGGTCTCAAAGAACCTGTCGCCGAAATTCTCGATGGACATCACGGTCTGCTTTTGCTGCATGGCCTGCAGGTCGGTGGCCTCGCATTGCCTTGCAGTCGTCTCATCGAGGATCAGTTCGGAGTCCGTCCTGCCAAGGATCTCATCCTCGGGACGGTGGAAATACCGGGTGGTGGCCTCGTTGATCAGCAGATATCGCAGAGAGGGATCTTTGAGGTAATACATATTGGGGCTGGCGTCGAGAAAGAGCCGCAGCCTTTTTTGCGACAACTGCAGGGCTTCTTCGGCTTTCTTGTGCGCGGTGATGTCGCGGACGCTGGCGATAACACCGTGTATTGCCGGTTCGTCAAGAAAGCTCTGGGCGATAGCCTCGGAGAAGACCCAGCCCTTTGTTTTGTGAATATGCCTGTATTGAACGGTGACGGTTTTTTCCGGATGTTCGACGGTCTCCCTCCAGGCCGTTCTGATGTCTGCCATGTCATCCGGGTGAATCAGGGTGTCCAGGGATCTGCCCTCGAGTTCGCCGATGGAAAAGCCGGTTATTCTTTCCGCTGCAGGACTGACATATCTCTGGGTGCCGTCGGCGTTGAGAATGACCAGACTATCTGAAGAATTTTTCACAAGAAGATGGAGACGTTGCTCGCTTTCGCTCAAGGCAATCTCCGCATTCTTTCGAGCATCGATATCTTCAAGGGTTCCGTACAGACGAACGCAGACCCCTTCTTTGAATTCGGCCTGACCCATTCTCCTGACCCAGCGTTTATTTCCCTTGGCTGTGATGATCCTGATTTCAATGTCGAAGGGCTCACCCGTCTGGACGGCCCGTGCCAACACCTCCCTGACTTTTTCCCTGTCCGGGCCATCTTCATAAAAATTAACCGAATTTCCGGGTCTTGGCTGGAAGTCCGGGGGGACTTCCAGAATCTCCCGGGTTATCTCCGACCAGCGGTTTTCCCCGGTGAGCTGGTACTTCTCCCAGCCTCCGACCCTGGCCATCCGGCTTGTCTGGGCAAGCAGATCTCTGGTCCTGGTCAATTCCTCCTCGGCGTTTTTGCGCGCGCTGATGTCGCGAATGACACTGATGAGTATCCGGGTTCCTCCAATGGTTTCACCCCGTGAGCTGACCTCAACCGGAAAGGTGCTGCCGTTGCTGCGCAGATGAAGGGTCTCCAGAAGGACCCCATGCAGGTCCGCCTCGGCCAGTTGAGCGGGCAGCATATCAAGCATCTCGGGGGCTCGCAGCTGAAAGATGGTCATATTCAGCAGTTGCTCGTGGCTGTACCCATAGGCCCTCGTCGCCGCTTCATTGGCCTCAAGAATGTGTCCGTCCTCGCGGCGCAGAAAAAAGATGATATCCCGGCTGTACTGCACCAGAAGTTCAAAACGGCGTAAAATATCTTCCGTTTGTTTTCGGTCCGTTATATCTTTGCAGACTGAGATAAGCGCTGCCTTGCCATCGAGATCGATCAGCTCCGCGGATCTGAGCATATAGCGGATCTTTCCTGATTTCATGCGAAACCGGACTTCATGATTGCTGATCCTGCCTTCTTTGAGCAGAATCGGAACCATTGCCTTGCGTTCATCAGGATCAACCCAGATGTTCAGTTCGAGTGATGTGTGCCCCTGGATCTCCTCCCTGCTGTAGCCCGAAATTCGGCAGACCGCATCGTTGATTGCAATATATTCGCCTTCGTACAGACTGCTGATGATGATCCAGTCCGGATTGGCCTGGAAGATCTTGGAGAGTTTTTCCTCGGAAAGGCGCAGCTGCATCTCCGTTTGCTTGCGGATTGCAATTTCGTTCGATATTCGTTGAATAATGCGATCGGACCTGCGGGTTATGAAATAAGCGGCAAACAGCACGGCAACGGTGCTGAATGATATGGTCAGGAAATGAGACTGCCATGCCGTAACATTCGGTATAAGCAGATGTCTCGCCAATTCGAAGAGCGTCATTGCAGATACCGTTCCGGCAACGGTAACCAGCAGCAGGAAAATCCTGTGCCGTTTCTGTCTGGTTTGCATATCCGGGAGAGAGCCGATCCCCGGGCAGGGCTGTTCTTTCATCACATGCAACATTCCTTGTTGGCCTGAGGAGGATTTTCCCTCTCAACTTAAAGCAGTTAATCATTCTGGATCAGTATACCATTTTTTCAGTACAGAAGGGTACAGCTTCCAGAAAAAAGATAATCTCCTGCAATTTCCAGCCAAAGCTGCTGTTTTTTAAATGCCTGGCGCTCTTCCGGATTCCCTTCAGCCGTGGTAGTATGCAAATCCTCCGGCGGAAGTATGCAAACCGGCCGGCTCTTTTTTTTCGCTTGAGGCCGTCCTTTACCGCTGTAATTAACCAGGAGCCATGATGTGATCGTCCTGAATTCGTTGTTCCCCATTATTACGCTTCTTCTGTTCGGCAGCTTCCTGAAACGCACTGGATTTACGGATTCGGTATTTCTTCAGACCGCAGACAGGCTTATCTACTTTTTCTTTTTCCCCGTCATGCTGTTCTGGAAGATCGGCGGGACCTCTTTAGACCAAGGCATCGACTGGAACTTCTGTCTTGCCTCGCTCTGCAGCCTGACGGTACTGTTTGTTCTCAGCATTCTGGCCATCGGACCTTTCCGCATCTCCCGTTTCCAGGCAGGGTCCTTCTCGCAAAGCTGCTACCGCTTCAACACCTATATCGGGGTCGCCGTGATCCTCAACAGTCTGGGGACCGAAGGGGTGAAATATTTCGGCATCCTGCTGGGATTCGCCATCCCGCTCTGCAATCTTTTTGCCGTCTCCGTCCTTATCTGGTTTTCGGGTCAGGAGATGGATCTGCGGCGCCGCGGCCGCATGCTGAGCAGGGCCCTTCTCTCCAATCCTCTCATCCTCGGCTGTCTGGCAGGCATTGTCTATGCCAGGATATTCAAGGGTTTTCCGGTCTTCTTTGACAACACTTTCAGCCTGGTCTCCATGGCGACGCTGCCCATGGCGCTGATCTCCGTCGGGGGGGTGCTGAGCTTTGCAGGAGTCCGGGAGAATCTCGGCGTGTCCCTGCTTTCCTCAGCCTTGAAACTCGTCGTCCTGCCGTTATTGGGCTGGCTGTTTTATCATCTCTTTCACGTCACCGGACTTCCCTTCAAGGCGGGAATACTCTTTCTGTGTCTGCCGACCTCAACGCTTATTTATATCCTCTGCTCGCAGATGAAGAGCGACACCCGGCTCGCCTCTTCGGCCATTGCAGTTTCCACGCTCCTCTCCTTTATACCCTTGTCGCTGGCGCTTCTGATCTAGAGGCGGCCCTGAATTTTCAAGAATGCGGGACCTTGGCCGGCATACTGATCAGTTCTTTGCGCCGGGAGGTCAGCGGTAGGGTACCGCCTCCTCGCCGATGAACTCCCGGGCGATGATGAGCTTCTGGATATGATAGCCTCCCTCGGCCCCCACAAGATAGGACATGACCCCCTGAAGGGCCGCGCCGAGCGGGCAGTCCTTCGTATAGCTGTAGGCCCCCAGATGGGTCATGCAGCGCTGCACGATTTCGGCCCCGATCTTGGGGGCCGTCATCTTGCAGATGGAGACCATGCGGCTCAATTCCCGCTGGGAGATGAACCCCTTTTCCTTGTAGAGGGTGTCGGCGCACCAGGCGGTGTAGCGCAGATAGATCCGGAGCTGTTCCAGCCGGGCATGATCCTCGGCCAGCTCAAAGGAGACGCCCTCGAACTTGGCCAGCGGCCTGCCGAAGAGCACCCGTTCCTTGACATAATCGCGCGAGATTTCAAGCGCCCGTTCGGTCATGCCGACGCAGGCCGAGGCAACAAGGATCCGGGCCAGGTTGAAGCCTTCCATGTTCAGATAAAAGCCCCGGTTGACCTGGCCGATGATGTGATGCTCCGGCACCTCGACATCCTTGTAGTGCATGGTCCCGTTGGAGAGTCCGCGGCGGCCTATCTCCTCCAGGACGGTGTAGCCGGCGCCGGGCAGCCGGGCCGGGATAAAGACCATGGTGAAGCCCTTATGTCCCGCCTTGAGGTCGGTGCGGACCAGGGTGATGTGGCCGCCTTCCCGGAGTTCGAAACACTCGCGGACCCCGCTGATGAAGATCTTCTCGCCATTGATGATGAGCCTGCCGTCCTTGATTTCAGCCCGGGTTCGGATATTGGCCACGTCCGAGCCTCCTGACGGCTCGGTTGTGGCGATCCCCAGAAAGTATTTGCCGGTCGCCACCTTGGGCAGGATCTCCCGCTTGAGCTGCTCTGTTCCGTATTTGACCATCAGGCTCCCCCAGCCCATGCAGAGCAGGGCGTAGACCGGCAGGGACATGCTCATGTCGGCGCGGGCCAGCTCATGGATGGCGAGGCTGGCGTAGACCATCTCCTCCCCGAGGGGAGCGGATCCTCCGTATTCTTCGGGAATGGCAAGACCGAAGATGCCGATTTCTGCCATCTTTTCCAGAATATGATCGGGTACGATGCTCTTTTCGGTATCGATCTGCCGGGCCAGCGGCACGATCTCCCGGCGGCAAAAATCCCGAAGGGTTTCCTTAAACAGTCTCTGTTCCGCGGTCAGCCTGAAATCCATATCGCAGCTCCTTTGCCCGTCCCCCGGAAACCGGAAGCCGGAAAATTATCAAGATCTTGACATTGAGGAGGACGGAGTGATCCCGTTTTCCTTGAAGTATAAGCATCAGGGCTGGTGTTTGGCAATCAGCAAAGGCTGAGGAGGCGCGGAGCCGGGGCAGAAAGGGCCGCGCAGGCGCTCATCGAAAAATGTCGCCCATGGCGGTAAGGGCGCCCAGGAGGCGGAACTGCCGGGTCGCCCGCTTAAGATTTTCCTGGGGGGTTGCCGTTTTGAAATAGCGGTTGCCATCCAGAAAATCGGTGAGAAATCTCAGCCCCAACTCGAAGCTCAAGAGGCAGACCGCATCGAAGACCAGGGCCTTCTCCTCCGGGCCGAAGAGCGGACCCGCGCCGGCCCCGTAACCGGCCAGGATTCCGCGGGCGAGATTCACATCAAAGCGGACCTCCCCCTCTCCCTCTTCACCCGCCGGGTTGCAGCATGACCTGAGACAATCACCGATATCATAGAGCAGGAGTCCTGGCCGCACCGTGTCCAGATCGATCAGGCAGACCGCCTGTCCTCTGTCAAAGAGGACGTTGGCCGCCTTGGGGTCGCCGTGGATGATCCGCGGGACGAGCCGCCCCTGTTGTTCCTCCTGCGTAAGGACGTGGGCTTTTTCCCGGTATTGTTCCACGATATCGAGGCAATGGACGACTTCTGCGGACAGGCTTTCCTGTTGCGGCGGGCGGACGGACTCAAAGTGTTCAAGATAGGAATCGAGCACATGAAAGCCGGGCAGGCTGTCCTGCAGCGAGGCGGCGGGAAGATCGGCAAGCAGGCGGTGAAAGGTGCCGAGGGCCTGGCCTACCTGTCTGGCCTGGTCTGCGGTATGAAGGGCTGCTAAGGTTGCGGTCCCGCCGATATAGTCCTGGGCCCGCCAGACACCGCCGTGATCATCTCTGAAAAACGGTTCTCCGGAAAGGGTCGGGATCAGCCGGATGTCCTGCCATTGCGGGTAGAGATCGCGGTTGCGGGCGGCAATATGCGTTGTGACCTTCAGGAAATTTTCCACCACCAGCTCGGGCCGGAGGAAGACATGCGGGTTGATCCGCTGCAAAACGAAAGAGCGTCCGGCCCCTTCGACCAGAGAGGTGTCGTTGATATTGCCGTCTCCCAGTCTGCCGATGCGGATAATCGAACCGGCGTCAATAAACCGGCTGGCAGCATCAGCAGCAAGCTCTCCGGGCGTTGTCTCCATGACGGTCAGCAGAGGGGGCGGAATATCTGAGATCCGTAGGCCGCGGCTCCCAAGAGGACGGCATCGCGCTTTACGATCAGATGGACCGGGATATTGGCCAGCAGCTCTTCCATATTCGCCTTGCGCCTGAATGCCTCAAGGAAGCCGGTAAATGGGATGTGTCCGGACAGGCGGGGCGGAATGCCGCCGCCGATATAGAGGCCGCCGGTGGCGTAGAGCTTCAGGGCCAGATTGCCCGCTTCGCTGCCCAGGATCGACAGGAACAGCTCCATGGTCCTGCTGCAGAGCGGGCAGGGGGAAGCCGCGATGGCACCGGCCAGGATAATGGGGGTCCGGTCGGCTGCTTTTCGCAGCTCCTCGCGGATGGCCGCTGTCTCGGGAATGGGACCGCTTTGCCTGCAGAAATCATAGAGTGCAGGAATTCCCAGCCCCGAGCAGAGCATCTCGCAGCTTACCGGCCGGGTCTTTGTGCGCAGCCATTGCAGAAGGGCAATCTGCTCGTCGTCCGCTGGTGCGAAATCGGCATGCCCGCCCTCGGAACCCCTGGGCTGGAAGGTGGAGCCGTCGGCAATCAAAGAGCCCTCGCCAAGACCTGTGCCCGGAGCGATCACCGCCCTGGTCCCGCCCTTTTCCATCCGCCCGGCCTGCAGGGTCAGGAGATCGGCCCCTTCAAGGTTTGACAGCGCCGCGCAGAGGGCGGTCATGTCATTGATGATGCGCACCCCGGCAAGCGAGAATTCCCGCGCCAGCGTCTCTTCTTCAATCAGCCAGGGAAGGTTGGTCAGTCTGGCGGCGCCGTCTCTGATGATCCCGGCTACGCCCAGGCAGGCGAAATCGGGCCGGAAGCGGGTGTCATCCAGGAAGGCCCGGATGATTTCCTCGACGCCCTCGTGGCCAGCACAGGGCGAAACAGCGCGTTGCAGAGGCTCTCGGCCCTTCCCCTGCAGATCGAAGAGGGCCAGCTCGGTCTTCGTCCCGCCCACGTCTACAGCCAGAAGGGTCTCAGCCATGGCCCGGCCTACTCTTCCACCAGCCGGATGTCCGAGGCCTCGGTCCGGCTGTTTTCGGGATTGGTGGTGATGCTGAATTCGAAGATATTGGCCGAATCGAGAAAGAGGGTATCGTTTGCGACGTTGGATTTTGAGAAATGGAAGAAGACGCTTTCCGGCAGCAGCCCTTCCTTTTTCAGCGAATAGTAGCGCATGAAGCCGAAGCCGCGATCAGGGTTGTAGTTGACCGCTACCCCTCTTTGCCTGTTTTCTCCATGAGGGACATGCAGGGGCAAAAGACCGGGAATAAGAAAGCCGGAGAGATAGCTGTCCGCCACCTCCTTGAGTTCGTTGCTGACATTGTTGAAGGCGATGATCTCCACCCGGCAGCCCATGTTCTGCAGGGCAAGGACCAGGCGGATGAAATCGCCGTCGCCGGTGAGCAGGATGATCCTGTCCAGATTGCGGGCCTGGAGCAGGGCATCGATGGCCAGGTCCATATCGGCGTTGGCCTTGGTGGTCAGGATGCCCTCATCGTCGATAAAGTGTTTGACGAACTTCTTGATGACCTTGAAGCCGCACTGGCGCAGCACGTCATGATAGCGGTACAGTTTCTGCCGGTATTCCGCGTCCTCCTTGGTCCGGGCGCGATCCTCGGCCAGATAGCAGTTTGCCCGCAGCAAGACCGATTTCCCCACATTGGCCAGCTCTACCAGCACATCGTAGCGCATGCCGTAGCCGCCGCTCAGCCTGATGTTTTCCGCGTCGACATAGATTCCCGTTTTTAACATCTCCATGTCCTTGAATAATAAATTTGGGATGTTACTCCCACTCAATGGTGGCGGGAGGTTTGGATGAGATATCGTAGACCACCCTGTTGACGCCCCGAACCTCGTTGATGATCCTGCTTGAGATTGCGCCAAGGATCTCGTAGGGGAGCCTGGACCAGTCGGCGGTCATGGCGTCCCGCGAGTCCACCGCCCGGATGGCCACGACATTCTCATAGGTCCGGCCGTCGCCCATGACCCCCACGGTCTGGATCGGGAGAAGCACCGCGAAGGACTGCCAGACCTTCCGGTACCAGCCGTTCTTCTTCATCTCTTCCAGGACGATGACATCGGCCTGGCGTAGGATGGCCAGCCTCTCGCGGGTGACCTCGCCCATGATCCGGATGCCAAGACCCGGTCCCGGAAACGGCTGCCGGTAGATGGCCTCCTCAGGCATGCCCAGCTCAAGGCCCAGTTCCCGGACCTCATCCTTGAAGAGCTCCCGCAGCGGCTCGATGAGGGTAAGCTTCATGATCTCCGGCAGGCCGCCGACATTATGATGCGACTTGATCGGGGCCTCGCCGCGGAAGGACACCGACTCGATCACATCCGGGTAAAGGGTCCCCTGGGCCAGATAGTCCACCTGCCCCAGCTTATGGGCCTCATCCTCGAATATTTTGATGAATCCGAGCCCGATGCGCTTGCGCTTGATCTCCGGGTCCACCACTCCCTCAAGCTCGCCCAGGAAGTAGTCCGTGGCATCGACGTCGATGACGTTCAGCTTGCTCTTTTCCCGGAAAAACCGGAGGATGGATTGGGATTCCCCTGACCGCATCAAGCCGTTGTTCACATAGATGCAGGTCAGCTGGTCGCCGATGGCCCGATGGACGATGGCGGCGACCACCGAGGAATCGACGCCGCCCGACAGCGCGCAGATCACCCTGGAGGTGCCGACCTTGGCCTTGATGGAGGCGACAGCCGACTCGATGAAGGACTGCATGGTCCAGTTCGGGCTGCAGTTGCAGAGGCCGAAGATGAAATTGCGCAGGATGTCGGTCCCGATGAGCGTATGGGCCACCTCGGGGTGGAACTGGACCGCCACGAAGGGCAGGCTTATGTGGCAGAGGGCCGCATAGGGAGAATTCTCGCTGACCGCGGTGGCGGAAAAACCCTCGGGGACCACTTCCACCCGGTCGCCGTGACTCATCCAGACCTGGTAGTGCATCCCGCCTGTCTCAAGGCCTGCAAAGAGGCCCTCGGGTTGCCGGACCGACAGCTCGGCCTTGCCGAACTCGCGTTTGACCGCCTTCTCGACCCGTCCGCCCATCTGCTGGATCATCAACTGGGCGCCGTAGCAGATGCCCAGGACCGGCAGGCCCAGATCGAAGATCCCGGCGTCCGAGAGCGGCGCGTCCTGATCATAGACCGAGCAGGGGCCGCCTGAAAGGATCAGGCCCGAGGGCTGCAATTCCTTGATCCGGTCCAGGGGGATGGAGAAAGGATGGATCTCGCAGTAGACCTTCTGCTCTCTGATGCGCCGGGCGATAAGCTGGGTGGTCTGGGAGCCGAAATCGAGAATGAGGATTTTTTCGCGCTGGATATTCATAGGGGTCTCGTGGGTTGAATCATGCCATCCGGTAGTTGGGGGCCTCTTTGGTGATGATTACATCGTGCACATGCGATTCCCGAAGACCCGCAGAGGATATCCGGACGAATTTGGCCTTCTCGCGCAATTCCTCGATGGTGTGGGCGCCCACATATCCCATTCCGGAGCGGAGCCCGCCCAGCAGTTGATACAGCACATTGACCAGGGAGCCGCGATAGGGCACCTTGCCTTCGATGCCCTCGGGAACCAGTTTGGACTGGCTGGTGATGTCCGACTGGAAGTAGCGGTCCGACGAGCCCTGGCTCATAGCTCCCAGCGATCCCATACCGCGGTAGCCCTTATAGGTCCGGCCCTGGTAGAGGAAGGTCTCGCCAGGGGTTTCGTCGGTGCCCGCGAACAGTCCGCCGATCATGATTGAATGGGCTCCGGCGCCGATGGCCTTGGCCAGGTCGCCCGAGTGCTTGATGCCGCCGTCGGAGATGATCGGGATGCCGTATTTCTCGCCAGCCTTCACGCAGTTTTTCAGGGCTGTGATCTGGGGGACGCCGACGCCTGCAACAATGCGGGTGGTGCAGATGGAGCCGGGGCCGACTCCGACCTTGACGCCGTTGGCGCCAGCCTTGATCAGATCTTCGGCGCCTTCCCTGCTCGCCACGTTGCCTGCGATAACCGGCAGGTTCGGGAAGGCTGTCTTGACCATTTCCACCGCCCGGATCACGCCCAGCGAATGCCCGTGGGCTGAATCCACCACCACCACGTCAACGCCTGCCCGCAGCAGTCTTTCGGCATGCTCTTCAATATCCTTGCCGACGCCCAGAGCCGCCCCTACGATCAGGCGGCCAAAGCCATCCTTGGTGGCCAGCGGATATTTCTTGATCTTTTCCAAGTCCTTAATCGTAATCAGGCCTTTCAGATTTCCGGCGTCATCGACGACCAGCAGTTTCTCAATGCGGTGCTCATGCAAAAGCGCCTTGGAATGCTCCAGGGTTATGCCGACCTTGGCGGTTACCAGATCCTTGCTGGTCATGACATCCGAGACCCGCAGATCGTTGTCGGAGACAAAACGCAGATCGCGATTTGTGACGATCCCCACCAGCTTCCCTTCGTGGAGAACGGGGAGCCCCGAAATCTTATAGGTGCTCATGATCTCCTGGACCTCGGCCACCGATTGACTCTGGGTTACGGTGATGGGATCGATGATCATCCCGGATTCGGACTTCTTGACCCTCTCCACCTCCAGGGCCTGCTGATCGATTCCCATATTTTTATGGATGATGCCGATGCCTCCTTCCCGGGCCATGGTGATAGCTGTCCGGTGTTCGGTCACCGTATCCATGGCGGCGCTGACCAGGGGTGAATTCAGGGTGATGGTGTCGGTCAGTCTGGTGGCAAGGGAAACCTCGTTGGGCAGGACGTCCGATGCGGAGGGTATGAGTAAAAGATCGTCAAACGTCAGTGCGAGTTCAATTTCTTCCGGTAACATGGTCAGCTCCTTTTCAGGGATTCAGTCCTTAAAAAACCGGCTTCTCCAAACCGGTTCAGCAGGGGCTCCTTTCCCGTTTATCGGGTTCCGGCAATGCGAGAAGCCCTCTGCCTTGCCCCTATTGTATACTATCTCAACACAAAACAACAAATCATTCATTGCCGAATAAATTTGTGAAAAATTCGGCGGATGATGTGTTATAAGGTTGCGTTTTCATCTGTTTTTATGCTCTACTGCAAGCAGAGGAGAACTATGCTATTCGACATCAATACTGACAATCCACAGGTCCGGCTCATTCAGAAGGTGGTGGCCATCGTCCAGGACGGCGGTATCATCTGCTATCCCACCGATACCGGCTATGGCATCGGCTGCGACATGTTCGATCAGAAGGCGATCAAACGGCTCATGCAGATAAAGAGACGGCCAAAAGATAAGCCGTTCTCATTTATGTGCTCAGGATTACAGAATATCAGTGAATATGCCCACGTTTCCAACACAGCCTACAGGCTGCTGAAAAAATGCCTTCCCGGTCCCTATACGTTTGTTCTTCCAGGGACCAAGCTGGTACCCAAGATCATGGCCACAAAACAAAAGACCGTCGGCATCCGGGTGCCGGCCTCGTCCATCTGCCAACTGCTCCTGGAGACATTGGGCAATCCCATCATTACAACCAGCATTCCCACCGATGATGCCGCCCTCCCGCCTGCCGAGGCCTATGAGATCGACCGGCTCCTGGGCGCAAGGATCGATGCCATTATCGATGGCGGTCCGCACTTCTCCGATCCGTCTTCACTCATTGACCTGACCCGCGATACCCCGGAAATCCTGCGTATCGGCAAAGGGGACGTCAGTCTGTTTCGTTGATCAGGGCTTCCTTCAGTGATTTGCTCATCGTGAAATGCAGCGTTTTTCTTTCCGGGATGTCCATTGTCATGCCGGTTTTCGGATTCTTTGTGCATCGGGATTTTCGGTCTCTGGTGGAAAAGCTGCCGAAACCGCGGATCTCCACCCGCCTGTCTTCAGCCAGAGCTTTGGTCATGGTCTCCAGCATTATATTCACTGCCATGGTCACATCCTGCTTCTGCAGGGATAATTCCGCACTTACCTGGTCTACAAGATCTTTCTTCAACATATGCATTGTATTCAATCGTTGTCCGGCCCTTCAAAGGCGCCGGTAGAATATCTCAAGGGATAAAAAAAGGCCGTTCTGCCCGGACAAACCGGACAGAACAACCTTTTTTCGTTTATAACAAAAAAGTCTCGGCCGAAATCGATTACTGCTCGTCCGATTGCCCTCCGCCCGCAGCGGCCTTCAGGAGGTCGCCAAAGGTCGAGGGGGAATTATCTGTGCTGCTGTCCTCAGCCTTCTTGATCTTTTCAACGGTCTCCTCTTCTCCATCGCCCTCAAGGGTCTTGATGGAAAGGCCGATCTTCCTGTCCTTGGCGGAGACGTTGATGACGATAGCCTTCAGGATATCGCCGACCTTATACATGCCGACCGGGGTCTTTACCTTATCTTTGCTGATTTCGGAGACATGGACGAGTCCTTCGATGCCTTCTTCAAGTTTTACGAAGACGCCGAAGTCGGTGACATTGGTGATGACGCCTTCAATGACGGTCCCGGAAGGATAGTTATTGTAGGCGGCCTGCCATGGGTCCGGAGTAAGCTGCTTGATACCCAGAGAGAAGCGCTCGTTTTCCTTGTCGATCTTCAGGACAACCGCCTGAATGGTCTCGCCTTTGGCATATTTCTCGGATGGATGCTTGATCCGCTCGGTCCAGGAGAGATCAGAGACGTGGATCAGGCCGTCGATGCCCTCTTCTATGCCGATAAAGACACCGAAATCAGTGATATTTTTAATCTTTCCTTCGATGATGGAACCTACCGGATAGGTCTCGGTGACCAGATCCCAGGGGTTGGGCTGCAGCTGTTTCATGCCCAGCGAGATGCGTTTGGTCTCGGGCTCGATATTGAGGACCATGATCTCCAGCTCATCGCCGACGGAAACCATCTTGGATGGATGACGGGGCTTCTTGGACCAGGTCATCTCGGAGACGTGGATCAGGCCTTCGACACCCTCTTCCAGTTCGACGAAGACACCGTAATCGGTGATGGAAACGACCTTGCCCTTGGTGTTCTTGCCGATGGGATAGCGGTCGATGACGGTAGCCCACGGATCCTCGCGCAGCTGTTTGACACCCAAGGAGACGCGGTCGTGCTCCTTGTCGTACTTGAGGACTTTAACCTCAAGCTCCTGGCCGACCTTGTACAGTTTTGCCGGATGGGAAACGCGTCCCCATGACAGGTCGGTAATATGACAGAGACCGTCCATGCCGCCCATGTCGATGAAGAGACCGTAATCGGTGATATTGGTGATGGCGCCGGTGATGATCTGTCCTTCCTGCAGCAGAGAGCGCATCTTCTCGCGCATCTTGTTGCGCTCCTCTTCCAGGATGGCGCGCCTGGAGATAACCACGTTGTTCCGTTTACGGTTAAACTTCAGGATCTTAAATTCAAAACTCTGGCCGATCAGGCCGTCCAGGTCCTTGACCGGACGAAGATCGATCTGAGAATACGGCAGGAAGGCCGGAACGCCGATATCGACGGACATGCCGCCCTTGACCCGGCTTTCGATCTTGCCTTCGATGGTTTTATCGTCTTCCTGGATTTTGGCAATGTCTTCCCATACTTTGATCGCAATCGCTTTTTCCCGTGACAGAAGGAGTCCGCCTTCCTCTTTACGGCGCTCTACAAAAACTTCAAAGGTATCACCGATTTTTATCTGTGAATGTTCCTCAAGACGGAATTCGGATTTGGCGATATAGCTCTCAGCCTTATCGCCGACATCGATGAGAAGGAAATCGTCGACTGTGCCGATAACGGTTCCCATTGCCACATCACCGACGGCAATCACCTTGTTGTTCTCTTCCATCTCGAAAAGTTCTGCAAAGCTCAACTCTTCGCCGCTGTTTTCCTGGGTTGATTGGTTAAATTTTTCTGTCATGGGTTTCGCTCTTTATTCCGGCCAAAAGCCAAATGGTTAGAGTTAATCTTCGCCCATAAAATCGGGCACATAAATAAATAAAGGCCGCGTCCCCTCGGGAAGGCAACCTTTTTGCAGTTCTGAAACGGTGATTTATAACAGAGAAAAGGCAGAATGACAAGGACTTCTTGCAAGGGACACCTAAAAATCATCGCCTCCTGCGTTCAGCGTCCCGGCTACCGCTTCCCGGCCGCCGTCTCTTTTTTGGTCCCTCCCGTCTGACTTCCGGCTGTCCTTCGGCTTTGACTCCCTTGGGCGCCGGGACCAGAAGATCCTCATCGGGGACGATGCATTCCAGCTTCCGGCCAATGTATTCTTCGATCTGCGGGAGGTAGAAAGAGCCTTCTTCGCAGGCAAAGCTCACCGAGGTGCCGGCCGCCCCGGCCCTGCCCGTCCGGCCTATGCGATGCACATAGTCTTCCGGTTCGTAGGGCAGGGTGTAATTGACCACATGGCTGATCCCGTCGACATGGATGCCGCGGCCTGCCACATCGGTGGCCACGAGCACCTGGGTCTGGCCTTCCCGAAAGTTTTCCAGCCGCTTAGAGCGCTGCTGCTGGGGGACATCGCCCGTCAGCAGGCTGCAGTTGATCCCGCTGCGTTTCAACCGGTCGTTGAGCCTGTTGGCCTCGTTTTTCTGGTTGGTGAAGACCAGTATCCGCTCGCCGGCCTTCTTTTGCACCAGGTTATACAGGACGTCGTATTTCTCGGCGGTGGTGACCAGATAGACGATCTGATCGACGCTTTCCGCCGTCACCTTTTCCTGCTCGATTTCGACCTGGACGGGTTCCACGCACCATTGAGAGGCAAGCCGGCGGACCTCTTCGGTGACTGTTGCCGAAAACAGCATGGTCTGGCGCCGGGTCTTCTCGGGGATCCGGTGAATGATCCGCCGGACATCGGGGATGAAGCCCATATCCAGCATTCGGTCCGCCTCGTCGATGACCATGATCCGGCAATCGTCAAGGCGCAGCACGTTCTTTCCCAGATAGTCCAGGAGCCGGCCGGGGGTCGCGACCACCACATCGCAGCGTTTTTCCTGGAGCTCCTGCATCTGGGCCCGGTAGTCGATGCCGCCGAAGACGGGGACTATGCGCAGAGGTGTGTACTTGGCCAGGTCCCGGCCGTCCTGGGCGATCTGGACCACCAGTTCCCGGGTCGGGGCGATGATCAGGGCCTGCGGTCTGCCGTTACCCGTATTGCCGGTTTCGCTCGCCAGCAGGCGGGTAAAAACCGAAATCAGAAAGACAGCGCTTTTGCCGGTTCCGGTGTTGGCTTTGCCGATCAGGTCCTTTCCTTCCAGGGCGGCCGGCAGGGCCAGGGCCTGAATGGGGGAGCAATACTCGAATGTAAGGTCGGCGATGGCGTGCATGATTGTCTCCGGCAAGGCGAAATCGTGAAAGCGCGACTTTCCCTCGGCAGGAGTGACCTGAAATTTGCTGAGATCCCAGCCGTCTTTCCGTTTCTGGCGTTTTTGTCCGGAACCGCTATCCCGGCGTCCATCACCGCCTTTGCGTCCGGATATTTCCGTGCCGCCAGGGCCTGCGGCCGGTATATCCGCGGCTGGTGCTGCCGCGGGCTGGGAAGGGGTGAGAGGTGGGAGGGAAACAGGGGACTTTTTTCTGCCGGGCCAGAGAAGATTGCGAATTCTTCTCCGGGCCGACAGAATCATTGTTTTTATCATCTACAGCCTTGCCGGTTGATGGAAACGTACAATCAGGAACAATCACTGTCAGCGGCCATGGTACCGCAATTCTTCCATGATGGGCCCGAAGAGCTCTTCATATTCAGGAATCGCCTTCCGCAGGATGGTGTTAAAAAAAGGCACCTCCTCGTCGTTGACCACCAGGTTTGCGGAATAGGCCAGTGCCTGCAGATTATAGAATGTCCTGAATTCTTTTCCGATTAAAATATAGAATATAAATCGCCTCTTAGACATGCTCATTGCGCACATTCGTTTATGGAATTCGTTGGTATTGACGCCGTTTGCGCCATACTGCGAATGAAGCACGATACATGCATAGTCTACAAATTGAATTTTTTCAATGGCGGCGTCGGCGGATTCAACAAGTTCCGCCTTATAGCCCAGGCCTTCAAGGGTGTGAATGACCTGCTCCCGGGCGGGACCCTCCTGGATCAGGATGAGTGCTATGGGGATATCTTCAATGGCAGCCTTGCCTTCATACCTCCCATCCTTCAGCCAGGAGATGTCGGGCGGCGGCGGAGGAGTAACGATCCATCTCTGCGATTCTTCCGGCTTTCCCTTGCCGATCTTTTTTGCTGCAGGCGGGACGATCATGCCGGCGTTGAGTACGATGACGCCGCCGCATTTGGGACATTTGATGGAGGTTGTTTTTTCAGCAGCAAGTCCCCGGACGTTTTCAACGATCTTTTTGGGAAGCTCCAGCTGTCTGTCGCAATTTGGGCAGCTAAGAATCATTGTATCCTCTTGTTATTTTGACTCTTCCTATGATGGTGCGATGCACGGTGCCTGACGCCTGCAGATTCATCCGCAGCCCCGGACGTCTGTCTCGCCGCCAGGCGTGTAATTTCCCGCTCGATTTCCCGCTCGTTATGAGGGCGATTCCGGCCGAACAAAGGCCTCCTTCGGCACGTTGTTGCGCTTTCGGCAACCATGACGGGTCACCACCGGCTGCTGCGAGGATCTTCCTCCTCTTCCATGGCCAGCCCCGACAGCGAGGAAGTTGCTTCTCCGCGTTCCGCCTTCAGCCGGTCAAGTCCCCGGCTCACCTCGTTTCTGTGTGAGCAGTATTGTATTGCCGACTGCTCGGTGATCAGGCCGTGACTGTACATCTCAAGGATATGCTGGTCAAAGGTCCGCATTCCTTTGGCGGAACCATTTTGGATGACGTTGTAATAGGTGATCTCCTCGGTCTCGCCGTTGAGGATCAGATCCTTGATGCGCAGGCTGGTGCAGAGGATCTCTATGGCTGCAATCCTGCCGCCGCCGATCCGCGGCAGCAGACGCTGGCCTGCGATCCAGCGGATGGTATCGGCCAGCCGGTTGCGGACCTGGGGCTGCTCCTCCTGATCGAACATGCCCAGCATGCGGTTGATGGCCTGCCCGGCATCGATGGTATGCAGGGTGGAGAGGACCAGATGCCCTGTTTCCGCAGCGGTCAGGGCGATTTCCATGGTATCCCGGTCGCGGATCTCACCCACCAGGATTACCTTGGGGGCCTGGCGCAGGGCCGCTCGCATGCCTGTGGCAAACGAACTGAAATCGTTGCCGAGTTCGCGCTGGTTGAAGGTGGCCTTATCGTGTTTGTGGACATATTCGATGGGGTCTTCCAGGGTGACCACATGCACTGCCCTCTCGTGGTTGATCCGGTCCAGCAGGGCCGCAAGCGAGGTGGTCTTGCCGGTACCGGTGGCACCGGTGAACAGCACCAGCCCGTTCAGTTCCGTGGCCATCCGGTTGAAGGCCTCCGGAAACTGCATGGACTCGATGCTTGGCACGTCAGTTTCAAGCTTTCTGAGCACGGTGGAGAAATAACCCTTCTGGGTGAAGATGTTCACCCTGAAACGGGCTTTGTCATGCAGGGCGTAGGAGAGGTCGCAGGAACCGGTTTCGATGAGCGAAGTCAGCAGCCGCTTATTGTTGCCGATAAGATTCATGGCGAAGGTCTCGGCCTGAAAGGGCGTCAGCTCCATAACCGGGGGAAGGACCTGCACCTGAATAAGCTTTCCGGCGGCCTCGACCTGTAAAGGTTTTCCCACCGTTATATTCAGATCGGAGACATTGCTGTGGGATTCCAGCATGGCCGTAATCCAGTAGTCAATTTCTGCCTTTTTCATTATCCTCTCCTGAAAAAATATGCTATACCATTTGTTTTCATAGTATATTGATGCAAAAGACACAAGGAATTCCGGCAAAAATTTAATTTTTCGCCACATTATTTGTTATATCGGGCTCAAGCAGCCTGAAGGAGTCAGTATGACCATCCCATTACGCAGCGCAACGACAACCAGGGGGCGGAAAATGGCGGGCGCCCGCAGCCTCTGGCGGGCCAACGGCATGACCGAAGAACAGTTCGGGAAGCCGATCATCGGCATAGTCAATTCGTTCACCCAGTTTGTGCCGGGCCATGTCCATCTCCATGACATAGGCCAGCACCTGAAGAAACTCATTGCCGATCAGGGCTGTTTTGCAGCGGAATTCAATACCATCGCAATCGACGACGGCATCGCCATGGGGCATTCCGGAATGCTTTACTCTCTGCCGTCACGGGAACTGATCGCCGACAGCGTCGAATATATGTGCAACGCCCATACGGTGGACGCCATGATCTGCATCAGCAACTGCGACAAGATCACACCCGGCATGCTGATGGCGGCCATGCGGCTCAATATCCCGACGATCTTCGTCTCCGGCGGACCCATGGAGGCCGGCCGTGACGGAGGCCGCGGCTACGATCTGATCGATGCCATGGTGATGGCCGGCGATCAGACCGTCGGCGATGCCGAGGTCGAGCGGATCGAACGCTGCGCCTGTCCGACCTGCGGCTCCTGCTCGGGGATGTTTACCGCCAACTCCATGAACTGCCTGAACGAGGCCCTGGGCCTGGCCCTGCCCGGAAACGGGACCGTGGTCGCCACCCATGTCCAGAGGACCCGGCTTTTCGAGCAGGCCGCCCGGCTCATCGTCGCCATGGCCCGCGCCTGGTATGAAAACGGGGACAATTCTGTCCTGCCGCGCTCCATCGCCAGCAAGGCCGCCTTCATGAATGCGATGACCCTGGATATCGCCATGGGCGGCTCCACCAACACCGTGCTGCATCTGCTGGCCATCGCCCATTCGGCCGGAGTTGACTTCACCATGGACGATATTGACGGGCTTTCCCGGAAGGTCCCCAATCTCTGCAAGGTCTCGCCCTCCTCGTCCTATCATATCGAGGATGTGAACCGGGCCGGAGGAATCATGGCCATCCTGGGAGAACTGGACCGGGCCGGGCTTATCGATACCGGGGTTAAGCGGGCCGATGCCCCGAGCCTGAAGGAGGCCCTGGCCATCTGGGATATCGGCGGCGCATCGTGTTCGCCTGCCGCCCGAAGTCTCTGCCTGAGCGCTCCCGGCAACAGCGGCAGGAATCTCGTCATGGGTTCTCAGGAGGCCATGTATCCGGAGGCTGACCTGGACCGGGAAAGGGGCTGTATCAGGGATCTGGCGCATTGTTACACCAAGGAAGGCGGCCTGGCCGTTCTCTACGGCAATATTGCCGTCAACGGCTGCATCGTCAAGACCGCAGGCGTCGATCCGTCCAACTTCCGCTTTACCGGAACGGCAAGGGTCTATTCCTCGCAGGAGGCGGCCTGCGAGGCTATTCTGGATGGGACAGTCAAGGCCGGGGACGTGGTCATCATCCGCTATGAAGGCCCCAAGGGCGGGCCCGGCATGCAGGAGATGCTCTATCCGACCTCCTATTTGAAATCGGTGCATCTGGGCAAGGAATGCGCGCTGGTCACCGATGGGCGCTTCTCCGGCGGCACCTCCGGGCTGTCCATCGGCCATGTCTCTCCCGAGGCCGCTGCCGGCGGGGCTATCGGTCTGGTGGAGGATGGCGACTGTATCGAAATCGACATTCCTGCCCGGAAAATCCACGCTGCCGTGCCGGAGGAGGTCTTTGCCGCGCGCCGCCTGGCGGAAGAGGGAAAAGGCCGCCTGGCCTTCAAACCGGCGGACCGCAACCGGCAGGTGTCGCAGGCCTTGAAGGCCTATGCGCTGTTTGCCGCCTCGGCCGACAAGGGCGCTGTCCGGATTGTCCCGGAGGATTGATTGCAGATTCATTGCAGGCCAGGCCTCTCCCGCTTCCGGTAAGGAGTTGCGCCGAAAATACGGGGGAGGGGCCGGCATCGAAAAAATATTTTCGACTAAGAGAGTAAGTGTGATTTAATAGTTTGATAATCAGTCGGAACCGAAGTCAACGGGTATGCCCGGGTCCCGGACCGGATCGTCATCGCAAAATTCCTGCCGCTTTTTTTGCAGCATGGTACAGGAATGCGCGGATGGATGATTTTGCCGGATATCTTTGGGCATGCCTCTCCATTTAACAGTGCGAGATTACCCCATTGAAACCGACAGACGTACAAAATCCCGAATATTTTCACAAGGTGATCGACTGTCAATATGCCTGCCCTTCCCATACGCCGGTCCCCGAATATCTCCGGTTGATCGCCGAGGGAAGGTATGCGGACGCCTATATGATCAACTGGCATTCCAATGTCTTTCCCGGCGTGCTGGGGAGGATCTGCGACCGTCCCTGCGAGCCGGCCTGCCGGAGGGGACGGGTTGACAGGGAGCCGGTGGCCATCTGCCGCTTAAAGCGGGTGGCGGCGGATTTCAAGGACTCCGTTAAGGCCCGCATGCCTGTGATTCCCAAAGAGAAAAACGGCAAAAGGATAGCGCTCATCGGCGGCGGGCCAGCGTCGCTGACCGTGGCACGCGACCTGATGCCGCTGGGCTATCAGGTCGATCTCTACGACGAGCAGTCCGCTGTGGGAGGCTTCATGCGCAGCCAGGTCCCATCCTTTCGTCTTCCACTGGAGGTCTTGGACGAGGAGATCGGCTACATTCTCGACATGGGGGTCAATACTTTTCTGAACTGCCGGATTGACAGCTTGGCGGAATTTTTGGAAAAAGGTTATGATGCCGTCTTTATCGGCACCGGCGCGCCGCGAGGCCGCGACCTTCCCCGTCTGCCGGGCAGAAAGGAGGGCGACGACCATATTCACGTCGGCATCGAGTGGCTGGCGGGGGTTGCCTATGGCCATATCGATACCATCGGGGCAACCACGTTGGTCATAGGCGGCGGCAATACCGCCATGGACTGCTGCCGGATGGCCCGGCGCCTGGGCGGAAAGGATGTCCGGGTCGTCATCCGCGGCGCCAGGGCGAAGATGAACGCCTCGCCCTGGGAGATCGAGGATGCCCTCAAGGAGGATATCCCGATCATCGAGGGGCTTTCACCCATGGAATTTGTCGTAAAAGATGGCAGACTTGCAGGCATGCGTTTTGCCAAAGGCGGAGATGACGCCAATCCGGTCGTCATTGCCTGCGATGAGGTCCTGCTGGCGGTGGGGCAGCAGAACGCCTTCACCTGGATCGAGAAGGAACTCGGCCTGAAGCTTAAAAACCACTGGCTGCCGGTGGTCGACGAGGAGACTCTGCAGTCTACCCTGCCGCAGGTCTTTTTTGGCGGCGATGCGGCCCTGGGACCGAAGAATGTGATCACCGCCGTTGCTCAGGGGCACCAGGCGGCGATCTCCATCGATCTGTATTGCAGGGGGCTGGATCTGAAGGTGCGGCCAGCGCCTGGAGTAACCCTTTCCAGCCAGAAGATGGGCTTCCACGATTGGATCTACGACAGCCAGGTCACCGATGAAGCCCGCCAGCGCGTGCCGACGGTGGAGACGGTGAAATCCATCCAGGACAGGATGCTTGAGGTGGAGCTGGGATTCGATAAAAAATCCGGCAGAACCGAGGCCCTGCGGTGCCTGAACTGCGATGTCCAGACGGTTTTCTCGTTTGCGGACTGCATAGAATGCGATGCCTGTGCGGACATCTGCCCGACCAGCTGCATAAATTTTGTAAAAAACAGCGAGGAGGATGACCTCCGCGCCCGTCTTGCCATGCCTGCCGGAAACACCAGCCAGGATCTCTATGTCTCGGACGTCCTGAAGACCGGGCGGGTCATGGTCAAGGACGAGAACGTCTGTCTGCATTGCGGACTTTGCGCCGAGCGGTGTCCGACAGCGGCCTGGGAGATGGTGAAATGTTTCTATGATTGCGCGAAGGCAGGTCAATAATGGAAAAAATTACGAGCATCAACGACTGCGTCATCCGGTTCGCCAATGTGAATGGGTCGGGATCGGCCAGCGCCAACAATCTCTTTGCCAAGGCCGTGTTCCGTCTGGGGGTGCCGGTCAGCCCCAAGAATATCTTCCCTTCCAATATCCAGGGCCTGCCCACCTGGTATGAGGTCCGGGTCAGCGAAAAGGGCTATATGGGGCGGCGGGGCGGTGCCGATATGGTGGTGGCCGTAAACAGCCAGACCCTGCGTCAGGATTATGACGAGCTTCTTCCCGGCGGCTATTTCTTCTACGATTCCACCAGACCCCTGCCCGAGGATTTCACCCGTACCGACGTGACGGTCATCGGAATTCCGCTGACCGATCTCTGCAACCGGGAAATTGAAAACCCCCGGCTCCGGCAGCTGTTGAAAAACATTGTCTACGTGGGCGCCCTGGCCTTCCTGCTGGATATGGGGACCCAGGTTTTCACCGATTCCCTGAGGCGGCAGTTCAAGAAAAAGCCCCAGCTGGCCGAGCCGAACATCAAGGCGCTGGAAATCGGTTTTGCCTATGCCGGAGAACACCAATCCGGCGTCTGCGGGCTTTCCATCAAGAGCCGGAGCTGCAACGACGGCAAAATTATAATGGACGGCAACAGCGCCCTGGCCCTGGGTGCGGTCTGGGCCGGTGCAACCGTGGCCGGCTGGTATCCGATAACGCCGTCCACCTCGGTGGTCGAGGCCTTTGACACCTTCACCAAGAGATTCCGCACCGAACCTGAGTCGGGGTTGAGAAAGGCGGCCATCATCCAGGCCGAAGACGAACTGGCGGCAATCGGCATGGTCATCGGCGCGGCCTGGAACGGTGCCCGGGCCTTCACCGCGACCTCGGGGCCGGGGCTGTCGCTGATGAATGAGTTCCTGGGCCTTGCCTATTTTGCCGAGATCCCGGTGCTTCTTGTCGATGTCCAGCGTGCCGGTCCCAGTACCGGCATGCCGACCCGGACCCAGCAGTCCGATATCCTGACTGCAGCCTACGCCTCGCACGGCGATACCCGGCATGTGCTCCTCTTTCCCGCAAGCCCCAGGGAATGTTTTGACATGATGGTTGACGGCTTCGATCTTGCCGAGCGCCTGCAGAGTCCGGTGATCATCATGAGCGACCTGGATCTGGGCATGAACGACTGGATCAGCGAACCCTTGTCCTGGGATGATGCCCGCCGGTACGACCGCGGCAAGGTGCTGTCCGCCGCCGATCTTGAGGGGCTGAAGGAATGGGGGCGCTATCGCGATGTCGACGGCGACGGGATCGGGTACAGAACCTGCCCCGGCACCCATCCGTCCAGGGGCTCGTATTTCACCCGAGGGTCCTCTCATAACGAGGATGCCGCCTATACCGAGGTTGCGCCGGTCTACGAGCGGGGGATGAACCGGCTGCTGACCAAATGGGAAACCGCCAGAGGGCTGGTCCCGCCTTCCGAAGAACGCATCGCCGACCCGGACTCCCGGATCGGAGCGGTATTTTTCGGCACCAGCGCTCCGGCTGCCTTTGAGGCGCTGGATATCCTGCACGACGAAGGCTTTGCGGTCAACTGCCTGCGGCTTCGCGCCTTCCCTTTTCAGCGGCAGGTAACCGACTTCATCGACCGGCATGAAACGGTCTTTGTCATTGAGCAGAACCGGGACGGTCAGATGCGGAAGCTGCTGCTGGCCGAGGGCGAGGTACCGGCCGCAAAGCTGGTTCCGGTTCTCCATTTTGACGGCCTTCCCATCACCGCCCGTTCCATTTCCCAACAGATCCTGCAGGCCCTGCCGGCCCGGAAATCATCGATATAAGAGGATTGCCATGACATTTGCCCGTCCGAAATTCCGTCACCCCGACCTTCCCTCCAACGCCCTTGGCTACACCCGGCGGGATTATGAAGGGGCGCTTTCCACGCTCTGCGCCGGCTGCGGTCATGATTCGATCAGCAATGCCATCATCCAGGCATGTTATGAACTGCCGGTTGCGCCTCACCGGGTCGTGAAGATGTCCGGTATCGGCTGCTCGTCCAAGACGCCCGCCTATTTTCTGTCGAGATCGCATGGATTCAATGCAGTGCATGGCCGGATGCCCGCCATTGCCACAGGCGCCAATATGGCGGACAGGGATCTGCTCTATCTGGGAGTCTCCGGCGACGGCGACACCGCCTCCATCGGTCTCGGACAGTTCACCCACGTGGTCAGGCGAAATCTGAACATGGTCTATATCGTCATGAACAACGGCTGCTACGGACTGACCAAGGGGCAGGACTCGGCCACGGCTGACCGGGGTTCGACCAGCAAGAAGGGGACGCCTAATCCCTTTGAGTCCATCGATCTGTGCGAGCTGGCCCTTCAGATCGGCGCGGGTTTTGTTGCCCGTGGTTTTTCCGGAGACAAGAGCCAGCTGGTGCCGCTTTTGAAGGCGGCCATGTCCTGCAAGGGATTTTCGCTGGTCGATGTGATCTCCCCCTGCGTCACCTTCAATAACACCGCGGCCTCCACCAAGAGTTACCAGTATGTCAGGGATCATGCCGAGGCCACCGGAACCCTGGACCTGGTGCCGCCGCGTCAGGAGATCACAACGGACTATCAGAATGGCGCCACCCAGGAGGTGACCCTCCATGACGGCAGCGTGATCTATCTGCACAAGGAGGATGCCGCCCGCGACATAACCGACCGCCGGGCGGCCATAGATGCGCTGGAGAGCCATCGGGCCGAGAACCGGATCCTGACCGGAATCCTCTACTGCATGGACGATGGTGGCGATACCCACGATATGGTGAAAACCAGCCTGCGGCCTCTTAACAGTATCGGGCAGGAAGACCTCTGTCCCGGCAACGCCGCCCTGCGGCAGCTCATGGAAGGTTACAGGTAGAAGGGATGAAGAAGTGCTGCATTTCCCGGTCCAGAAGGGATAATGCGGCTGGCCGGGCTGCAGCGCAACCCGTGGGCCCGGCCAGCAGATTTTCTAATTTCTTTTGAATATCTTATAAATCGCTGAAAAATCTTCCTGGGAGATGCCCTGTTCGAAGGTCTTGGCAAAGAGTTCCTTGACCACGGAGCCGGTAAACAGGGTTTTCTTCTGTTCGTAGGCCAGATCCTGAAGGCAATGCAAGTCTTTATAGATGAGGGCGCTGGAGAAGTGCGTGGAAAAATCCTCCGTTCGCAGCTTTTCCTTCTTGGCATTCAACACCATTGAGTTGCCTCCCCCGGTAGCAAGGATATCAAGGACCTCGGCCCGGTCCATGCCGCAGTCTTCCGCAATGGCGAGGGCCTCGGCCAGGGTGGCCATAAAACTGCCTAGGGCGAGATTGTTGATGAGCTTCATCTTGGTTGCCTGGCCGGGTTTGTCCATAAAGAAGAGATGCTTGCCGATATTTTCCAGAATCGGTCTGACCCTCTCGAATCCCTCCCTGCTGCCGCTGACCAGCACCGTCAGGGCACCCTGGGTGGCCGGGACCACGCTGCCCAGAACGGGCGATTCCAGGTAGGTGCATCCGGCCTTGGCGCAGAGTTCATGAAAGGCCGTGACATTTTTGAAATGGTTTGTCGAAACGTCGACAATGATTTTTCCTGCGATATTGCCGGATAAAAGCCCGTTCTCGCCGGTCAGAACGGCATGGACGGCCGAGCTGTCGAACATGCAGAGAAAAATGACTCCGCAGTCTGCTACGGCAGCCGGGGAGTTCACCACTGCCGCCTGCATTCCCTCGGCTTTGGCCGGGGTCCTGTTCCAGACGGTGAGTGTATGATTGCAATCCAGCAAGCGCGAGGCTATGGCCTTTCCTAAATGTCCAAGTCCGATAAATCCTATATGCATGTCTTTCTCCTTCGTATTGGTATGGGAACTGACGGCGGTCAGTTCATTGATTTGTGCAGTACAGTGGCAAAAGACCCTCCCGGGCTTTTTGCCTGGCGGCGGGCAAGGCGTCTTTTTTTGCTCATGCAATCCGTGAGTATAGCCGAAAACGCCTTGCTTCAAAAGATTGTTTTTTGCAGCGGCGGCCTGCAAGGCACCGGCGGAGACTCCCGCATTGCCGGATGTATCTCTGATGAAAGCCTTCTTGTGTCTCCCTGGCCGTTCCGGTCCGCTTTTGCAGCTTAGGAAATATTTTTCCGTTGATAGTTGACTTAAACGTAAAGGTGAGGTAAAAGAATAATCAGACAACTGATTGACTGCAGTCAACGTGGCGTGGAAAGGGCAATTTTATAGAATGGAGTGAAGAAGTTATGAGCAAGATCTCGTATCGGTCGATTCCAGGAATGCTGAAAGAAAATGTCCGCCTGTATGCTGAGCGGACCGCAATCAGCTATAAACAGGGTGATTCCTTTCTTTCTCTCTCCTACGCCCAGTTTTATCAGCGGGTGCTGATGCTTTCGCGGGGCCTGCTCAAGGCCGGAATCAAGCCGGGGGACAGAGTAGCCATCTTCTCGGAAAACCGTCTGGGCTGGGCCATCTCCGATTTCGGAATCCAATCGGTCCATGCGGTGACCGTGCCCATCTATGCCACCAATACAGGCGAGCAGGCCGCCTATGTCCTCAATCACAGCGGCGCCAGAATCGTCTTCGTCTCCACCAGAATACAGTATGAAAAACTCCTGTCCGTGCGCGATCAGATTCCCGGCGTCGAGATGGTCGTCTCCTATGAACGTTTCTTAGGCGATCTAAGCTTTCCCGTGTATACGCAGTACCAGCTTTCCGAGGTTTCCTATCCCCTGAAGGAAGAAGAAAAACGGCAGGTTGAAACCCTGATCGACGCTGTCGGCCCTGATGATCTGATCACAATCATCTACACCTCGGGGACCACCGGCATGCCCAAGGGGGTGATGCTGACCCAGGAGAATATCCTTTTCGACGCCATCGCCGGAACCAAGAAACTGGCGCCCTCCGACCGTCTTGAGACCTTCCTCAGCTTTCTGCCGCTCAGCCATGTCCTGGAGCGGACCGGCGGATACTATGCCGCCTTGATCAACGGCCATTCCATCGCCTTTGCCGAAAATGTGCAGAAGGTGATGGAAAACATGGTGGAGGTCAAACCCACCGTCATGGTCAGCGTGCCCCGGCTCTTCGAGAAGATTTACTCCCGGATTTATGAAAATGTCCGGTTGATGAGCCCAATCGGCAGGGCCTTGTTCAACAAGGCTGTGGAGGTCGGCCGCAGATATGTGAACCTGAAATATGTACAGAAAAAGCCGACGGGCCTGGTGGGCCTGCAATACGGTTTTTTCGACCGCCTGATCTTCAGCAAGGTGCGGGCGCGTTTCGGGGGACGGCTGCACTACTTTATCTGCGGCGGCGCTCCTCTGGACAAAACCATCAACGAGTTCATGTGGATCATCGGGCTGCCTGTCTACGCAGGCTACGGGCTGACGGAGACCAGCCCCGCCGTCTGTCTCACCAGCTATGACGAGGTCCGTTTCGATTCGGTGGGCAAGGCCTTTGAAGAGACTGAGCTGAAGCTGGCTTCGGATGGAGAGCTGATGATCAGGGGCCCCCAGGTGATGAAGGGCTATTACAACGATCAGAAGGCCACCGACGAGACCTTTGAGAACGGCTGGCTGCTGACCGGCGATATCGCCAGGATCGACGAAGAGGGATTCGTCTACATCATCGACAGGAAGAAGGAGATCATCATCACCTCCGGCGGCAAGAATATCGCTCCGCAACCGCTGGAAAATGAACTGCGGCTGGATAAATTCATCTCCCAGGCCATGGTCTTCGGTGACCGGAAGCCCTATCTGGTGGCGGTCCTGACTCCCAACGTTGAACGTCTGGTCGATCTCGGCCGGGAAGAAAAGCTCAGCTATATCGATATGGACGAGCTGGTGAACAACAAACGGGTCCAGGAAATCTATACCGAGCGGATAGCCGAGCTCAACAAGACGCTTCCGCCCTATGAGACGATCAAAAAATTTGTGCTGCTGCCGCGGGATTTCTCGATAGAGGGCGGAGAGCTGACACCGACGCTAAAACTGAAACGGAAACGGATTTTCACTATGTATCAGGATAAAATTGAAGAAATGTATACGCAAACCGGACCGGGTTCCAACAACCGTCCGAAATCCACAAATGGAGGGGAAAAATGAGGCAGATTAATACAGTAGCTGTCCTTGGCGCCGGAGTTATGGGTGCGACCATCGCCGCCCATCTGGCCAACGCCGGCCTTGACGTCCTCCTGCTCGATATGGTTCCGCGCGAACCGGACGCGCAGGAAAAAGAAAAGGGATTGACCTTGGACAGTCCGCTGGTCCGCAACCGCATCGCCAGGGCAGGTCTTGAGGGGCTGAAAAAGATGAAGCCTGCTCCTTTCTACCTGCAGGACTATGCAGCCCAGATCCAGGTCGGCAATTTCGACGACGATCTGACCCGGTTGAAGGAATGCGACTGGATCATCGAGGTGGTCATCGAACTCATGCCCATCAAGAAAGGGCTGTTCCAGAAGATCGTCCCGAATCTTGCGCCCGGCGCCATCCTCACCACCAACACCAGCGGACTTTCGGTAAACGAGATGGCTGAGGTGCTGCCTGAGGAGGTCCGCAGGAATTTTCTGGTCACCCATTTCTTCAATCCTCCGCGCTACATGCGCTTAATGGAGCTCGTTCCTTGCCGAGAGACCGATCCGGCAGTGATGGCCGGCATGGCGGAGTTCATCAGCCGCAGGCTGGGCAAGGGAATCGTCTCAGCCAAGGATACCCCCAACTTCGTCGGCAACCGCATCGGCGTCTATGCGATCTATAAGGCGATCCAGCATATGACCGAGATGGGGATGACCGTGGAGGAGGTGGACAGCGTCGCCGGTCCCGCCACCGCCCGGCCCAAGAGCGGGGCCTTCCGCACTGTCGATATCGTCGGTCTTGATACCCTGGTCCACGTCGGCACCAACTCCTACAATCTGCTGCCGGATGACGAGGAGCGGGAGGTCTTCAAGGTCCCCCCCTTCATGGTTGCGATGATCGAAAAGGGCCTTCTCGGCAACAAGAGCAGGAAGGGTTTTTTCAAGAAGGAGAAGAAGGGCGGCAAGAGTGAGATCTCATATTATGATTGGATTAGCGGCGAATACAAGCCGTCGGCCAGGCCCAAATTCGCCTCGGTGCAGGCGGTAAAACAGGTGGACGATCCCTGCGTAAGGATCAAGATGATGATGGCGGGTATGGACAAAGGGGCGGAATTCGCCTGGAAGTCCGTCCGCGACACCCTGATCTACGCCGTCAACAGAATCCCGGAGATCGCCGATGACGTCATCAATATCGACAATGCGATGAAGTGGGGCTTCAACTGGGAGATCGGTCCCTTCGAGATGCTGGACGCCATCGGTGTGGCCTCCTTTGTAAAGCGGGCGGAAAAGGACGGCGTTGCGGTCCCCGCCTGCCTGAAGACCGTCGAGTCCTTCTACCGCTTCAATGAAAAGGGCGGCAAGGAGTATTACGACCTGCAGAAGGGCGTCTGGCTGCCGGTTCCGGTCAAGGCCGGCGAGATCCGCCTGGATATCCTGAAAAAGGCAGGCCGGGTGGTGGAGAAGAATGCCAACTCTTCGGTCATCGACCTGGGCGACGGCGTCTTCGGCTTTGAGTTTCACTCCAAGATGAACGCCATCAGCGGCGACATCCTGGCCATGACCCACAAGGCCATCAAGCGGGCCGAAGAGGAAGGCGTGGGGCTGGTCATCGGCAACAGCGGCGCCAATTTCTCGGTGGGCGCCAACCTGATGATGCTGGCCGTGGCTCTGGCCGAAGGCGCCTACGAGGACATCGACATGATGATCCGCGCCTTCCAGAAGGCCACCATGGCAGTCAAATACGCCAAAGTCCCGGTCGTTGCGGCACCCTTCGGCATGGCTCTTGGCGGCGGCTGCGAGTTCTGCCTGCACGCCGACGCCATCAACGCCTCGGCCGAGACCTATATGGGGCTGGTGGAAATCGGCGTGGGCCTGCTGCCAGCAGGCGGCGGCACCAAGGAGATGTGTCTGAGGGCTGTTGAGACAGCGCAGCGGAACAAGACCGATGTCTCTCCCTTTATTTTTAAGAATTTCGAACAGATTGCAATGGCCAAGGTCTCCATGGGGGCCGCCGAGCTGCCGGGCATGGGCTATATGCGCCGGGGGGATGGCATCAGCATGGACATCGACCGGCTGATCGCCGATGCCAAGCAGAAGGTCCTGGGGCTTGCTCCCACCTACAGGCCGGGTCGTCCGGCGGAGAATATCCCGGCGCCGGGCCGCAGTATCGCCGCCAGCATCAGGAGCCAGCTCTGGAATATGAAAATGGGTAATTTTGTGACCGAATACGAGGCGGAGATGGGCGCCCTCATCGCTCAGGTACTCTGCGGCGGCGATGTCAATGCGGGGACTCCCGTTTCGGAAAACTACCTGCTGCAGCTGGAGCGGGAGGCCTTCCTGAAGCTCTGCGGCAACAAGAAGACAGCCGAGCGCATCCAGCACATGTTGAAAAAGGGAAAGGCGCTGCGCAACTGACCGGCACGGTCGCATCACATTTCGCATAATCAATGTTACCCATCAGGAGAACAGATATGAAAACAGCCTATATACTGGCATCATACCGCACCCCGGGATGCCGGGCCACCAAAGGAAAACTCAAGGATGTGCGTCCTGACGACCTGGCCGCCACAGCGCTGAAAGGCCTGATTGAGCGTACGGGCATCGACCCGGCCCTGGTCGAGGACGTCTACCTCGGCTGCTCCTTCCCCGAAGGGGAGCAGGGAATGAACATGGGGCGGGTGGCGGCGATGAAGGCCGGCTTCCCCTATCAGGTTCCGGGACAGACCATCAACCGCTTCTGCTCATCGGGAATCCAGAGCATTTCCATGGCGGCCGAGCGGGTCATGGCGGGTTTTGCCGACTGCATTGTCGCAGGCGGCGCCGAGTCCATGTCCTGCGTGCCGCTGGGCGGCAATAAATACAGCGCCAATCCGGGCCTTGCGGTCAACTGGCCCGAGGCCTATTCGTCCATGGGCGTCACCGCCGAGCTGGTGGCGGAGCAATACGGAATCGACCGGCCGGAAATGGACACCTTTGCGGTGGCCAGTCATGCCAAGGCGGCAGCGGCCATTGCCGCGGGCCGCTTCACCGACGAGATCATCCCTGTTGAGATTGAGACGACGGCGCTCATCGGCGGCAAGATTAAACGGACAAAGGAGATGGTCACCGTCGATGACGGCGTCAGGGCCGGAACCACCCTTGAGACCCTGGCCAGGCTGAAGCCCGTCTTCAGGATGGGAGGCCCGGTGACCGCTGGAAACTCGTCGCAGATGACCGACGGCGCCGCCGCCGCCCTGGTGGTTTCCGAGGACTTCCTGAAACGGATCGGCAAGGATCCGATAGCCCGCTATATGGCGTTTGCGGTCAAGGGCGTGCGGCCCGAGGTCATGGGCATCGGCCCCATCGAGGCCATCCCCGCGGCGCTGAAGATGGCAGGCATTGCGCTGAAAGATCTGGGGCTGATCGAGCTCAACGAGGCCTTCGCCTCCCAGGCCCTGGCAGTGATCAGGGAGCTGGGGATTGATCCGGAGATCGTCAACGTAAACGGCGGCGCCATCGCCCTCGGCCATCCGCTGGGATGCACCGGCGCCAAATTGACGGCCACCCTCCTGCACGAGATGGGGCGGCGCAAGTCCCGCTACGGCATGGTCTCCATGTGTATCGGCGGCGGCATGGGAGCGGCGGGGATCTTTGAACGATTATAATCCGATTCGCGTAAATATGACAACAGAGTCAATACTTTGAATAAGGTGAATACAATGGCAGAGGAAATTTTAAAAGGCGGAGAATATCTGATCAAGGCGGCGACCTGCGCTGCCGTCTTTACCCCCGAGGAGTTCACGGACGAGCAGAAGCAGATTGCCGGGACCACGGAGCAGTTCATCGCAGGAGAGATCATTCCCCATCTCGACGAGATCGAAAAGCAGCACTTCGAGGTGGTGGTGGAGGGCATGCGCAAGTGCGGTGAGCTGGGGCTCTTGATGATGGATGCCCCGGAGGAGTACGGCGGTCTTGAACTGGATAAGGCCACCACCATGCTGGTCGGGGAAAAGATCGCCTGCGGCGGCTCCTTTTCAGTGGCCTTTGCAGCCCACACGGGTATCGGCACCCTGCCGCTGATCTACTACGGCACCCCGGCCCAGAAGGAACAGTATCTGGGCAAGATCATCTCCGGCGAATGGTGCGCGGCCTATTGTCTGACCGAGCCCGGCTCTGGCAGCGATGCGCTGGGGGCCCAGGCCACGGCGGTGCTGTCGCCCGACGGCAAACACTATATCCTGAACGGCACCAAGCAGTTCATCACCAACGGCGGGTTTGCCAAGCTCTACACGGTCTTTGCCAAGATCGACAAAAAACACTTTACCGCCTTTCTGGTGGAGCGGGATTTCGAGGGGCTGATCGTAGGCCCCGAGGAAAAAAAGATGGGCATCAAGGGCTCCTCCACCACCCAGATCATTCTGGAGAACTGCAAGGTTCCGGTTGAGAACCTGCTGGGCGAGGCCGGAAAAGGCCATAAGATCGCCTTCAATGTCTTGAATGTCGGCCGCTTCAAACTGGGCGCGGGGGTGACGGGTGCTGCCAAGATGGCCATGGTCCAGGGCATACAATACGCAGGCGAGCGCAAGCAGTTCAACCGGCCCATCGCAAGTTTCGGCGCCATCCAGGAGAAGATCGCCAATATGACCGCGGATATCTATGCCTCGGAATCGCTGATCTACCGGCTGGCCGGACTTCTTGACACCAAGCTTGCAACCATTGAGAAGGGTATCGACAATTATTACGACGAATACCAGAAGGCCATAGAAGAGTATGCCCCCGAATGCGCCATCGCCAAGGTCTTCTGCAGCGAGGTGCTGGCGGCAACCGTCGACGAGGTCGTGCAGATCCACGGCGGCTACGGATTCGTCAGCGACTATCCTGCCGAGCGCTACTACCGTGACGAGCGCATCAACCGGATCTTTGAGGGCACCAACGAGATCAACAGGCTGCTCATCCCCGGCATGATCCTGAGAAAGGCCATGAAGGGCGAGCTGCCCCTGCAGTCCGAGGCCATGAAGGCCTTCGAGTCGCTGATGACCCCGAGCTTCGAGGAGCTGGATGACAGCGTGCCCTTCGCCGCGGAAAAACTGCTGCTGAAGAACCTCAAAACTCTCTTCCTGATCCTGGCCGGCACCGGCGTCCAGAAGTATATGGACAAGCTGGCCGATGAGCAGGAGATCCTGATTGCCGCAGCCGACATCGCCATCCAGATCTTTGCCCTGGAGAGCGCGGTGCTGCGTGCCGAGAAGAGCTGCGATTCCGCTACCCCCCGCAAGCAGGAACTCTACCGGGCGGCGGTCAAGGTCTTTGCCTTTTCGGCCTCCGAGGCTGCGGGCAGCGCCGCGCGCCGGGGCGCCTTCTACATCGAGGAAGGCGATACCCTGACCATGATCCTCTCCGGCGTCCGCCGCTTTTCCAAGTACGATGCCACCGGGCTGCTCCAGGCCAAGCGGATCTTGGCCGCGGCGGCCATCGAGGAGGAAAAATATCTGTTCTGATCCGCGGCTGGCCTTCCGGGTTCAGGGTCTTAAGCTCTGGATCCGGCAGTCCGGACGCACTTGCGGACCTGGGATTGATGGGCTTGTATTGGGCGGGATTTTGTTTTAAAGAGCAGAGGGCCGGAATTTTTCTATTCCGGTCCGGCCCTTCTTGCGGTTGCCGGGACTGACCGGTGATTGCGCACCCTGTTCAAAACCTGCTTTCGGGAGAGTTTTGATGATCCTGCAACATACAATCGATACCCCCTATATCGTCGGTCCGGTCCACTGTTACACGACGCTGGCCGCAGGCGAACTGGTCCTCTTCGATTCCGGCCCGATGAGCGGCAAGGGCCGGGAGTATCTGAAAAACCATATTGATCTGGAAGGACTCCGGCATGTCGTGATCACGCACTGCCATATCGATCATTACGGTCTTGCCCGCTGGCTGGAAACCCAGACCAACGCCACCGTGTATCTCCCCTATCGCGATGCCCTGAAGATAGGACAGCATGAAAGCCGGGTCGCGCGGATGTTCGGAATCCTGAGGGAGATCGGCTTTAGCCGGGAGTATATCGACAAACTGGATGTCATCTTCAGGGGGAATCTGGTCTTCCCGCCCTTTCCGGAGAATTTCCGGATCATTGAGGAGGACCTGCCGGAGCATCTCGGGATCGGCTTTCTCAACTGTCCCGGCCATTCCCAGAGCGACGTCGTCCTCTTGGGCGAGGATTGGGCCGTTACCGGCGATGTGCTGCTGCGCGGCATCTTCCAGTCGCCGCTCCTCGACATCAATATGGATACGGGGGAGAGGTTTCGCAATTACGAGGCCTACTGCGACACGCTGACCAAGCTGGCCACCATCCGTCACCGGAGGATCATGCCCGGCCACCGGGAAAAGGTCGCCAATGTGGATACGGCGATCCTCTTCTATATCAGGAAGCTGCTGGAGCGGGTGGCCCAGCTCAGGCCGTATGCAGACAGCGAGAACATTGCCGAAATATTATCCCGGATGTTCGGAGAGAAGATGTCCGACCACTTTCATATGTTCCTGAAGGCCTCGGAAATCCTCTTTATGAAAGATTTTCTCGGACAGCCGGACAGGCTACGGCAGAGCCTGCGGCAGATCGGCCTTTACGAAGCCGTGGCCCAGCAGTTTGAGCAGACACTGCACTAGAGGGCCTCGATTGCCTTCAGGAATACGGCATCCATCGGAAAACAGCATTCAATGCAATTCATTATACAGAGGATAGAACCATGACCGACCCTCTTTTCACCCCGATTTCCATCGGTTCCCTGCGCATTGCAAATCGGATTTTCATGCCGGCCATGCACATGAACATGTGCCGGAAGTTCACGGTCACCGACCAGCTGATTGATTTTTATCGGGTCCGCGCCGAGGGCGGGGCGGGCCTGATCAGCGTCGGCTATGCCACCGTCGACGAGCTTTCGGGCAATGCAGGCAATATCGGCGCCCATGACGATGCCTTCATCCCCGGTCTTGCCGCGCTGGCCTGCGCCATCCGGGAAGGCGGCGGAAGGGCTGCGGTGCAGTTGAATCACGCCGGACGCTACAATTATTCCGGCCTGCTGGGTGGAAGGCAGCCCGTGGCGCCCTCGCCGGTTCCCTCCCGGATGACCGGCGAGACCCCGCGGGAGATGGGGCCTGAGGATATCCGTGCCGTGATAGAGAGCTTTGCCGATGCGGCCTGGCGGGTGCGGGAGGCCGGATTCGACATGGTGGAGATCCTGGCCGGCACCGGTTATCTGATCAGCGAGTTCCTGTCGCCGCTCACCAACACCAGGCAGGACGCGTACGGCGGAGCGCTCGCAAACCGGATGCGCTTCGGCCTTGAGGTCGTCTCGGCGGTGCGCAGGCGGCTGGGCCAGGGCTTTCCGCTGCTGGTCCGGCTCAACGGCAACGACTTCATGCAGGGGGGGATCGGACGCGCTGATCTGCAGAGCTTTGCGAAGGCCCTGGCGGCGGCAGGGGCCGATGCGCTCTGCATCAACGTCGGCTGGCACGAGGCCCGGATCCCGCAGATCGTCTCCCAGGTGCCGCGCGGGGTCTTTGCCTATATGGCCCGCTCCATCCGGCAGCAGGTCGCCGTGCCGGTCATTGCCAGCCACCGGATCAATGATCCCGAAACGGCTCGGCGGCTGCTCCGGGAAGGCTATTGCGATATGGTGGCCATGGGCCGGGCGCTGATAGCCGATCCGCTGCTGCCCGAGAAGGCCCGCAGCGGCAGGGAAAAGAGCATCATCCACTGTGTGGGCTGCGGCCAGGGCTGTTTCGACAACCTCTTCAGGATGAAGCCCGTGGAGTGCCTGTGCAATCCGCAGGCGGGCCATGAGGCAGAAAGCCGGGCCATGGCGGCGGAGCAGGCCAGGAAGGTGACGGTGGTGGGCGGCGGCCCTGCGGGGATGACCGCTGCCATCGCCGCGGCCGGAATCGGCCATCGGGTCACCCTGTATGAACGGTCCATGAGATTGGGCGGGCAGCTGCATCTGGCAGGCGCTCCTCCGGGTCGGGAAGAGTTCGCGGGGCTTGCCTGCGATCTGGCGCAGCAACTGGCCGAAATGGGCGTGACGGTGGTGCTCAATGCCGAGGTGGACCGAAAGGCTTTGAGTGCGGACCGTCCCGATGCCCTGATCCTGGCGACAGGCGGCCAGCCTGCAGTACCGCCCATCGAGGGCGCGGGCCTGGATCATGTGGTGCAGGCCTGGGATATCCTGTCAGGCGCCCGCCATGCGGGCGAACGGGTGGTGGTCATCGGCGGCGGCGCCGTCGGCGTCGAGGTCGCTCTCTATCTGGCCGAACAGGGGACGCTGTCGGGCGATGAGCTGAAGTTCCTGCTGGTCAACAGGGCCGAGACAGCGGACGAACTCTACCGTCTGGCCACCACCGGCAGCAGATCGATCACCGTGGTGGAGATGCTGGACAGGCTGGGCAACAACTTCGGCAGGACAACCCGGTGGGGAATGCTGCAGGATGCGGAGCGCTACGGGATAGCAAGCCTGCTCTCAGCGAGGGTCCTGGCCATCACCCCCGAGGCGGTCAGGATCGAAAGGGCGGGCAGCATTGAAGAGCTGGCAGCCGATACCGTGGTGCTGGCCGTGGGCACCCGGGCGCATAACCCCCTGCAGGAGGCGGCCTCCGAGCTTGCCATTCCCTGCCAGGTGGTGGGCGATGCGGCCACTCCGGCCACGGTCTTCGAGGCCACCCATGCCGCGTTTTCAGCCGGACGGAGCATTCGATGAAGGCCTTTGATCTTCTGCCGTTTCTGATTGCCCGCGCCAGGCGTTCTCCACGGTGGCTCGCGCTGCTCAATATCGTGATGGGCCGCCTGATCCCCTTCAACAGGCCGCACGGGTTCCGAATCGCAGAACTCGCCGAAGAACGCGTCGTGACCTGCGCCTCCTACAGGCGTGCCAACCATAACCATATCCGGGGCATCCACGCCTGCGCCATTGCTACGGTGGCTGAGTTTTCGGCGGGCCTGCTGCTGCTCTCGCGTCTGAATCCGGGGCGCTACCGCCTGATCATGTCCAAGCTCGATGTCGAATATCTGTATCAGGCCAAGAAAGACATTAAAGCCATGACCCCGCTTTCGGCCGGCGACCTGCAGGACCTGATCGTAAAGCCTCTTGAGACCGCGGAGTCCGTTACCGTTATCATGGCAACGGAGGTCAGCGACAGCGACGGCGCCATGGTGGCTCTGGCCCGGACAAGCTGGCAGATAAAACGCTGGGACAAGGTCCGGACCAAGGTGCGGCAGCCTTGACAGGGCTTCTTGTCCAATCGTGAACGAATAATCCGCATAGGCGGATCAGTCATGCACTCTCATTTTCCATCAGGAGCCTCTGTGATGCTGTTCATCAAAGGGGAGCAGATCTTCGCCTTCCTGATCCGGGACTTTTCCGGTTTTGCCCTGTCTATGGTCCTCAACCACCGGAATAGCGCCGATCAGGAGGCGATTTTTCAGGCCATGATCAAAAAGCCTGCCAGGGACGAGACGGGTTTCAGCCGGGTCTGGGGTATGGTCTACGATCTGAAGGACCGGTATGTCGTGCATGACTGAGCAGGCGATGGGATGATTGCGACGGCAATGCGCGGGGAATCCTGGCCGGGATCCCTGCTGGACGAATATCTGCGATAGAGAGGGAGGAGAGAGGCGATGGGGCATCATCAGGACGGAAAGGACGCGATTGTTCCCCTAATAGACCGGCTGAATAAGTATCCCATCGGTCTTTTTGACAACGAGAAGCTGCGGCGGATCCTGGAGATCCTCTTTACCCGTGAGGAGGCCTTCGTCGCCTCCCGCTTTCCGCTGCAGGAGGCGACGCTGCCGGAGCTGTGCCGACAGACCGGGCTTGAGGCTAAACGCCTTATGCCGGTGCTTGAGCAGATGGCCGACAAGGGGCTCGTCATGGACCTTCCTTATAACGGCGTCACCTATTATCTGCTGATGCCGGGACTGATCGGCTTTTTCGAGTTCACCTTCATGAAGCAGCGGGCCGACCTGCCGGTGGAGGAACTGGCCCAGCTGATGACCGAGTACCTGTACGGGGATCCCGGACAGGGGCAGGGCCGGGAGTTCTTCGGCTCCAAGACGCCGTTGACCCGTGCCTTGACCTATGAGGAGCATATCCCGGTGAGCACCGTGATCACCTCCTACGAGAGCGCCCGGGAGATTATCCGCAGCTCGGACTTCGGAGCGGTGGGCATGTGCTATTGCAGGCATAAAAAGCAGCACCTGCACGAAGACTGTAAAAAGGGCGCGCCGGTGGAGGGTATCTGCATCTCGCTGGGCACCGCGGCCAGGTTCATGGCCCGGCGGGGCTTTGCCGAAGAGCGTTCCACCGGGGAGCTGCTGGCGGTGATCGATCGGGCCCGCGATCTGCATCTGACCCATATCACCGACAATATCCGCCACAAGCCGTCCTTTATCTGCAATTGCTGCTCCTGCTGCTGCGAACTGCTCGGAGGAATCCGTCAGGGCTTTGTAAACGGAGTGGCGAGGGCAGGCTTCATGGTTGCAGCGGATCGAGAGTCCTGCAAGGGCTGCGGCCTCTGCGCTCAAGCCTGCAATATCGCGGCCCTTGCCATGCAGCCCGCCGGCAGCACAAAAAAGCGAAAACTTGTCATCCAGGAGGATCTTTGCCTGGGGTGCGGGGCCTGCGTCGGGGCCTGTCCCACCGGTTCGCTTTTCCTGAAACCGGTGGAACGTCCCCTGCCTCCGGAAAAAAAGAAGGATCTCTTTGTGAAAATCCTGAAAGAGAAAAAGCGATTCACGCCTTTTCTGGTCAGCGGCATAACAAGAAAGCTCCGCAAGACCTTTGGCCTGTAGATTTACCAGAACTGCCAGGCGTGGGTGATAAGAACCCAGATACCCAGGACGCCGTTGGTCACCCCATGGGCCACGATGCATTGGGTAATGCTCCTGGTTTTATAGAGGATGAGATTGTACACGGCCCCGGCCATGATCCCGGCCAGCCAGAGGTTGTGCTCCATCCCGAACAGGACGGCGCTGATGCAGAAGGAAGCGACCGTGAAAACGCCGACCGGCACCTTGTCGAAATCTGCCCGGATGATATAGCGCACGACGAAGGAGCGCCAGAAAAGTTCTTCCATGACCGGTACGACGAGGGCTGCGCCGATCAGTCGAAAGGCGATGAATACCAGGCGCAGGGAAGGCTCCCGGATGGCGGTGGGGGCGTCGCTGTTCAGGCTTCCGAAGATCGCGAAGGGCCAGGTCATCTGAATCCAGAGGACAAAGACTATAAGGCCTGCGACAATGCTGAAGAATGTGGGCGCCCACCGTTTCAGATCGCTGAAGCGGAGTTCCGGATAATCGGCACGGAAATACCATAAGACGGCTGCAACGGCGGCAATCCTGGGGATATACAAAAAAAGAAGCGTCTCGGGCGCTAGGGTGAGAAATCCCTTTGCTATCAGGAAATGCAGGCCTTCATTGATGCCGACGAAGATCATGAACAGGCCGAAAGGGGCGACCCGCGCCAGGATGAGGGGATCAACCGCTGATTTTCTGTCGGCCAGGGAGGAGGAAGATTCGGAACGCATTGGTGATTTCACCCTTGGGAAGATGGATGAAGGCTTCTACGGAAATTATTGAACAAAGCGCTCCGCCACTATCCGCAAACAGAAGTCGTATCATATTGGAAAACAATGCAATGAATAGGATTTTTTTAACTGAGCATAGTTTTGTAACATTTGCATTAAAATTCACGAATGAATTACAAAAATTATCTGCGGGTTATTCCTCTTTCCCGAAGCCGCCGCCGCCGGGAGTCTTGATAATGACGATATCGCCCGGAGACAACAGGGCCATATCGTTGCCCTGCAGCAGACGTGTTGTGCCGTCAGGGTGCCGGATGCTGTTCTCCCCCCGCTTCCCCGGCAGGCCTCCCGCCAGGCCGTAGGGTTCGGTTTCCCGGCGGGAGGAGAGGATGGTCGCGGTCATGGGTTCAAGAAAGCGAATCTTCCGAACGGCTCCGTCGCCGCCGCAAAACCGCCCCCGCCCCCCCGAACCGCGGCGGATGGAAAAGGACTCGATCCGGACCGGGAACCGCCATTCCAGCACCTCCGGGTCGGTCATCCGGGTATTGGTCATGTGGCTGTGGACGGCGCTGGTGCCCGGATGGTCCGGCCCTGCCCCGGTGCCGCCGCAGATGGTTTCGTAATTCTGGCGGCTGGCGTTGCCGTAGAGAAAATTATTCATGGTGCCCTGTGAGGCGGCCAGTACCCCCAGGGCTCCGAAAAGGGCATCGGTGATGGCCTGGGAGACCTCGGTGTTGCCTGCGATCACGGCCGCCGGGTATTCGGGGCTGATCATGGTCCGGGGCGGGATGATCAGCCGCAGCGGTTTCATGCAGCCCTCATTCAAGGGGATGTCGTCTTCGACCAGGGTCCTGAAGACATAGAGGACAGCTGCCCTGCATACGGCGGCGGGGGCGTTGTAGTTGCCGTCCTGCTGCGGGGAGGTGCCGGTGAAATCGATGACGGCCTCCCGTTTATTTCGGTCAACGCGGATTTTCACCCGGATCCGGCGGCCGCCGTCCATCGGGCAGGTGAAGCTGCAGTCCCGAAGGGTATCCACGACCTTGCGCACTGATTCTTCCGCATTGTCCTGAACATGCTTCATATAGGCCTGGACCGCGGCAAGGCCCGAGCCTGCGATTATCTTCCTGAGTGCCGCAGCCCCAGTGGCATTGGCCGCGATCTGAGCTGCGAGATCCGCGATAGTCTGATCAATATTGCGGCAGGGAAAGGGACCGGAGGCCAGCAGGGCACGCGTCTCTTCTTCCCGGAAGACGCCCCGGCGGACCAGCAGGAAGGTATCGATGAGCACGCCTTCTTCCGCGATGGTCCGGCTGTCGGGCGGCGAGGAGCCGGGGGTGCGGCCGCCGATATCGGCATGGTGGGCCCGCGAGCCCGCATAGAACAGTACACGGGAGCCGTCGTCGGCAAAGACCGGGGTGATGACCGTGACGTCGGGAAGGTGGGAGCCGCCATTATAGGGATTGTTGAGCATGAAGACGTCGCCCGGCTGCATCGCCGCCCTGTTTTCCCGGATCACCGTTTTCACCGATTCCCCCATGGAGCCCAGATGCACGGGGATATGGGGGGCATTGGCAACCAGGTCGCCATCCTGATCGAAGAGGGCGCAGGAGAAATCCAGCCTTTCCTTGATGTTGACGGAGCTGGCGGTATTGGCAAGCGTTGCCCCCATCTGCTCGGCAACGGACATGAAGAGGTTGTTGAAGACCTCCAGCATGACCGGATCGACGGCGGTGGGGGCGGCCTGGCTCTGTCTTTCCTCCTTGCGTTTCAGGATCAGATGGCCCAGGCCGGTAGTCCGGGCATGCCATCCTTCGTCGACCGCCACGGTGCCGGTCTGCTCGATGATGATGGCGGGGCCTGCGATGAGCTGCCCCTGTCTCAGATGCGCGCGGAGATAGAGGGGAGCATCCTGCCGTCTGCCGTTGCTGACCATGGCGACCCTGGCATGCGGGAGGGGTGTGGCAGATGATTGGTCTATGGCCGGAGTTTTGCGGCCTGAAAGGGTTACGACGCTCCCTGCGGCCTCGACGGAGACCGCCTCGATCATGAGCGCCCTGCCGGAAGCGGCAAAGCCGAAACGCCGTTGATGGGCTTTGGTGAAGGCCGTCTCCATCTCGCGGGCGGAACCGAGGCCGACCGGCAGCGCCGTATCGGTTCCCTGATAGCGGAGATGGGCCTTGCAGTGGATTTCTATCCGGTCCGGCTCCACCCCCTGGGCCAGCACCCGGTCGCGGGTCTCGCAAGCCAGATCCCGGCAGATTTCGGCGATGGTAGTCTCCGCCTCGGCGTCCAGCGGACGTTCCACCTGCCTTTCCCGCATGGCTTTGATGTCGGCCAGCCCCATGCCATAGGCGGAGAGGACACCGGCCAGCGGATGGATGAAGATGGTCTTGATCCCCAGGGCATCGGCGACCAGACAGGCGTGCTGTCCAGCCGCGCCGCCGTAGCAGTTCAGGGTGTAGCCGGTCACGTCGTAGCCGCGCTGGACGGAGATCTTCTTGATGGCGTTGGCCATGTTTTCCACGGCGATGCGCAGAAATCCCAGGGCCACGGTTTCTAAAGATTCGGCAGGCCTGCCCGTGGCCGCTGCGACGGTCTTTGACAAGGTCGCAAATCCTTGCCGCACAGCCTCGGCATCCAGGGCCTGATCGGCGCCGGGACCGAAGACTCTGGGAAAATATTCAGGCTGTATCCTTCCGAGCAGGACATTGCAGTCGGTGACGGTAAGCGGGCCGCCCCGGCGATAGCATGCCGGCCCGGGATCGGCACCGGCTGACTGGGGGCCGACCCGGAAGCGGGCCCCGTCGAAGTCAAGGATCGAGCCGCCGCCCGCGGCCACCGTGTGGATGCGCATCATGGGCGCCCTCAGCCGCACTCCGGCCACCACGGTTTCCCAGCTCCGCTCATACTCCCCGTCATAGTGGGAGACGTCGGTGGAGGTGCCGCCCATGTCAAAGCCGATCAGCCGGGTGAAGCCTCCCTCTTCCGCCGTCTTCACCATGCCGACCACGCCTCCGGCAGGCCCCGACAGGATCGCATCCTTGCCCTGGAACAGCCGGGCGTCGGTCAGTCCGCCATTGGACTGCATGAACAGCAGTCTGGCCGAGTTGCCCAGAGGCTTTGCAACCTGTTCCACATAGCGTCCGAGAAGGGGGGAGAGATAGGCGTCGACTACGGTGGTGTCCCCGCGGGAGACCAGCTTCATCAACGGGCTGATGCCGTGGCTGGCCGAGATCTGGTCAAAGCCGATTTTCCGGGCCATCCGGGCCACCCGATCCTCGTGTTCCGGATAGCGGTAGCCGTGCATGAAGACGATGGCAGCCGCCCGGATTCCCCGGTTGAAGGCCTTCTGCAGACCAGCGCGGGCCGCGGCCTCGTCAAGCGGGGTGACGATCTCGCCTGCGGCCGATACCCGTTCCGGCACCTCCAGCACCTCTTCGTAGAGCATCTCCGGCAGGACGATGTGACGGGCAAAGAGCCGGGGGCGGTTCTGATAGCCGATGCGCAGCGCATCGCCAAAACCGAGGGTGATAACCAGCAGGGTCCTGTCGCCCCTGCGCTCAAGCAGGGCGTTGGTGGCCACCGTGGTCCCCATCTTCACCGAACCGATCAGGCCTTCCGGGATGGGCTCGGACGGAGCAAGACCCAGGATGTCCCGGATTCCCTGGATGGCGGCATCTTCGTAGCGTTCGGGATTTTCCGAGAGCAGCTTGCGGGTCATAAGACTGCCGTCCGGCCTGCGGGCGACGATGTCTGTAAAGGTCCCGCCGCGATCAATCCATATCTGCCAGGGGTTCATGGTCTGTTTACCTGCATTTCAGCGAAAGGTTCAGGCGTTGTTGCCTGCGGCCGGAAAATTTCATAAAATAGCCGAAAAGATGCAGGCATTCAACAACAGGTGGAAAAACCCGGTCCGGCATGGGAATTATTCTGCAGAGGTTCGATCAGAAAAAGGCAAAGCCCGCGTTTTTTTGAGGCGGAAGACTGGAATAAGAAAAGAAAGTCTGATAGGTTTTTAATGTGGAACCGATTGATCCTCCATCGGGGAAGCGCTAAGACCCTTTCCCGTCCGTGGATACGCCACCTGGGTTTTCGCGAACGGGCAGAGGCGGCGAAATGGCATCCGTTGCGTGGTGCCGGTGCCTTCGCGCGTGATTGACAGGCCGCATTGCCCGCCGCATCAGCGGTGGCAGGGCAATGATTTTTTCATCCGGGTGACCGATGCATTCCACATCGCCTTCTCCCACGGAGGCGCATCGCATGAAGTCCTTTGCCGTGCGTCTGATATCGGGAGCCGTCTTGATCAATCTCTTCGTCTATGCCCTGGCCTTCTGGTCGGTAACGCAGGCCAAACGGCAGTATGAGGAACAGATAGCGATCACCACCAGGAATCTTGACCAGATCCTGAATGTCTCTATTTCCGGCCTTTTCGACCGCATCAACGCTTCATTGGTTGCGGTTGAGGGTGAACTGGAACAGCAGCTTGCAAATGGTCCGGTCAATATCGGGCAGTTGAGCGCCTTCATGAGCACGCAGCAGCGCAATGTGACCGACTCCTACGATTTGCGGGTCGCCGATGCGGCGGGCACTCTCCGCTACGGCAGCGGGATGGAGACCGATATGCCGGTATCGATACGAGATCGTGACTTTTTCGTGCAGCTGCAGCACGACGGCCAGTCGGGCATTGTAATAAGCGAACCGATTCAAAGCCGGATCTCCGGCGATTGGGTAGTGGTTGCCGGCCGGAGGTATAATTTCCCCGATGGCAGTTTTGCCGGTGCCGTCCTGTCCCCGATTCCGATCAGCCATTTTGTTTCCGTCTTCTCCTCTGTTGACAGCGGTGTCCATGGCGCTATCTCCCTCTGGGATGCATCGCTGGCTGCCGTGGCCCGCTATCCGGCTGAAGACGTGAACGGAATCACTGGAGGAAAAGATAATTTTTCTTCAATATTGCGGGATCATATACACCTGAATCCGGAGGGAGGAACATTTAATTCGCCTGGCAATCAGGAAAAGATCGAGCGCATTGTCAGCTATCTCAAAATCAACAGATACCCCCTGTATATTGTCGTCGGCTCGGCCGCCACGGATTACCTGGGCACCTGGCGCCGGGATGCCTTTCTTGCCGCGGCTTTGATCGTGATCTTCACCGTGACCTCTCTTGGGGCGGCGTGGCAGCTCTGCCGGCGCTGGCTGAAGGAAAAACAGGCGGCGTATTCCCTGCAGCAGAGCGAGGAGCGCTACCGGGAACTGGTGATGCTGGCCAACAGCATTATTCTGCGCTGGCTGCCCGATGGCCGTATCACCTTTCTCAACGAGTTCGGTCAGCGGTTTTTCGGCTACACAGAAGCAGAGATCGCAGACAGGCATGTGGTGGGCACCATAGTTTTGAATACTGACGGCGGCGGACGCAATTGGGAACTGCTTCCCCTAGAGATCCTGGCTGATCCGCAGAAGTTCGAGCATGTTGCCAGCGAAAATGTGCGCCGCAACGGCCAGAGGATCTGGGTGGACTGGACCAATAAAGCTGTCTGCAACGGGGGAGGCGAGATCCGGGAGATCCTGAGCATCGGCTCCGATATCACCGATCGGGTCCTGGCCGAGCAGCAGATCCGCCGGCTCAACAACGATCTGCTGCTCAACGCCGAGGTCCTTGAACAGCGGGTGGCCGAACGGACGGCCGAACTGGTCGTGGCCAGAGACCGGGCGGAATCGGCCGATCGGATCAAATCGGCATTTCTGGCGACCATGTCGCACGAGCTTCGCACCCCCCTGAACTCGATTATCGGTTTTACCGGCATCATGCTGCAGGGGCTGACCGGTCCCCTGAATCCGGAGCAGCAGAAGCAGATGGGCATGGTGCAGAGCAGTTCCCGCCATCTCCTGTCCCTGATTAACGATATCCTTGATATTTCCAAGATCGAGGCCGGCCAGCTGGATCTTGCCAGGGACACCTTTGACCTGAACGTTTCCCTGGATAAAATGATCAGGCTGGTCTCACCAATGGCGGGGAAAAAAGGTCTGGCGCTGCAGTTCGATATTCCTCCCTCAGAGAGCATGATCACTGCGGACCAGCGGCGTCTGGAACAGGTGATCCTGAATTTTTTGAGCAATGCCGTCAAATTTACCGATAAGGGGTCCGTTCAGGTCTCTTGCCGGGAAGTGGATTCCCGGTTTGTTATTTCATTTTCCGATACGGGCATCGGTATGCGGCCCGAGGAGCTTTCCGGAATCTTCCGGCCTTTTTATCAGCTTGATTCGGGGCTGGCCAGAAAGCATGAAGGCACAGGACTGGGGCTCTCCATCTGCAAGAAGATCATCGATATGATGGGCGGCACCATCGAGGTTGAAAGCCGGTGGGGGCAAGGAAGCACCTTTGTCATCCGTATTCCGAAACAGGCGGGGGATAGGTCATGAACAGAACGCTGCTGATCATCGAGGACAACGAACAGAATTGCTATCTGATGCGCTTTCTGCTGGAGAAAAGCGGTTTTGCCGTTATCAGCGCCGAAGACGGAAGGAAGGGCATTGTGATGGCCCTGGAGTACAGGCCGTTGGCCATTCTGCTGGACATCCAGCTGCCTGAACTTGACGGCTATGCCGTTGCCGCTGAACTCAAGAGGCACCGGGAGCTCGATTGCGTACCGATCATTGCCGTCACCTCCTACGCCATGGTGGGAGACCGGGAGAATATTCTGGCGGCCGGGGCATCCGGATATATCGAGAAACCCATCAACCCCGACACGTTTGTGGACGAAATTATCCGGTATCTGCCCCAGCGTCGCGGGGAAGGAAAATGAGCACGGGCAGGCCTTCCCGTTCGTGATGATTGGCCGTCCCTCTGGTCTTCCCGTCCTTCTTCAGAGCGTCATACGCAGGGCAGGAAGACCCGGATGCAGCTGCCTCCTCCGGGTTTGCTTTCCACAGCTATGGCCCCGCCATGGGCCTTGAGGATTCCGAGAACAACGGGCATGCCAAGTCCCCGTCCGGTAAATTTGGTGGAAAAAAACGGATCAAAAAGTTTGTCGAAGTCTTTCGCCGGAATCCCGCAGCCCTCATCCGCAACGTTCAGGCATGCGTAAAATGGTTCTTTTGGCTTCCAGCCGATGGGATATCCTGCCGGGATGTCCGTTGCTGTGATTCTCTCGACCGACACGGAAATTGCGCCGCTGTCCTTTTCCAGGGCCTCTTGGGCGTTGGTGAACAGGTTGGTCAGGATGCGCTGTATCTGCCCGGCGTCGGCGCTGATGATAGGTCCATGAGTGGGCAGGCCGGTGGTGATGGGGATGGCGCTGCCCATGGCCGCCTGCAGTTGCGGCAGACATTGACGGCAGATTTCAGAGAGATCAACCCATGCGCGTTCACCGGGTGTCTGTCCCAGATACGTGAGCATCAGATTGTTGACATCGGCCGCCCTGTATGCCGCCAGCATGGCATGATTGATGTACCTGGCCGGTTGTGCGTCCGGGAGCAGGCTCTTCAGGGCAATATCCAGATTTGCCACCACTGCCGTGAGAAGATTGTTGAAATTATGGGCGATAGCCTCGGCCATGCGGTTCAGGCTTTCATTTTTTCGAAGCTGGTGATTCTGGGACGCAAGCGCTGCGCTTTCCGCTTCAATCCGCTTACGGCCGGTTGCATCGCGGATGACGAAGAGGCTGACCCGCGGCTGCCCGTCACTGCCCTGGAGAAAGTTATGGTTAATCTCGATGTCGAAGGTTGTGCCATCTCTCCGCAGACCCCGGCATTCATACGGGCCGGTCATGGGGTGCAGGGAGTCGATACCGGTCAGCACGCGCGCCCTGTCCTCCGGAACAATGAACTCGGCTATCATATGTCCGGCTCTGGTTCCGATGTCGCTGCCGCCATATCCGAACATGGCCGCGCCGACAGGAGATGCCATCAGGATCTGGCCTCTGATACTCGTGATGATGATGCCGTCGGGCAAGGCATCAATGATCAAGCGGTACCGTTTTGCACTGGCTTGCAATCCAGGCGTCCTTTTCCCGACCTGCTGTTCATGTGAGGCGTTGAGCTGTCGGGCTTTGTTGAATGTCGAAGCCAGCATATCGGCAATCCCCCTGAAATTATTCGTCAGGAGCAGGGCGCAAAAGAATATCAGGAACAGCATCGTCAGTTTTCGGGAATACCCGTCATAAAGCATCCTCTGGAAGGATTCCAGCGGTATCTCTGTGATCAGCTTCCATTCTTCCATTTCCCCAAGATGAGTTTCGAAAACAAAAAAGGACCTGCTAAATCGTTCTGAGACAGGGATTTTGCGAGGCTTGAACGGAATCCACTGGCTGATATTGCCGGGGAGGCTTTCATATGTCCCCTGTTCATGGTCAAAGGGTTTCATGGCCGTTTGATTCGGCCGGTTGGAGAGAATGACATTGTTGTTCTTGTCGATCAACGTATAGAGCATGGCGTTGGTGCTCAGAGAGCTGTCGAGGTATTCCTTGATCTCCTCAACGCGCAATGTCCCCGTTATGAATCCGGAAAATTGTCCCTGGACAATGACCGGCGCAAGCATTGTCACAATCGGTCCGGGAGCGCCGATCCTGCCCATAATGACCTCTGAGAGCATGGGTTTGAGGGTTTGCCTGAGTTGCGGTATATAGGGGCGGTCGATGAAGTTTTTTCCGACAGGGCTAGCGCCGCTCTCCTCCGCGACAGGGGAAATCGCAGTCAGGGTTGCCTCCTCGTTGAGGAGCCCGATGTTCTCAAAATTGTTGCTGTCGGTCTTTACGGTCAGCTCCAGATCGGGCTGCATCTGCTGCGGAGAACTGGAGGCTGCCAGCTTTGACAGATGAAGCAGGGCGTTTTTTCTGTCGTTCACCCAGATTTTCAAGAAATGGTCGATGGCTTCAGATTGCCGGACCAAGGTTACGCGAACGGTATCGTTGGCCTGGTCAAAACCGGCCTTGCTTTCCTCGGCGAGCATGGTCAATGCCGGGCAGAGCAGGAAAAAGGCCAGAAGGTTGTAGAGCAGAACTGTAAGCGATGTCCGACCCGAACGCGACCAAAGAATGGATCCTGTATAAATGATACGTGAAATCAGCGTATTGAGGATTCCGTTCATTGTCAGTTGGGTCATGATGATGATGGTGTTGCTCAGCGAGACGGGCCTCAGGAGATGGTAAAAAAGGAAGATGAGCGGCATCCCGGCGAAAAGCCAGAAGAGCGCATCAGCCAGCACCATTTCGATCCTGCGGCGGGACAGAAGCCAACCGACGAATGTTGTCTCGGCTGTCAATATGATCACGATAGAGGGCTGACCCCAGAGTATGAAAGCAAAGGAGGAGATTGCGGCGGCGGCAAGAATCCCCCAGGCCAGGCCGAAGCACTGCAGGGCCAGCATGGCGAAAACGCTCCCGAAGATAAAGCGGATATCGAGAAAAAGGGGAAAACTGCAGTAGTTTCCCGCCAGCCCGGCTGCGATCAGGGCTAGAAAAAAGGGGGTTCGGTATCTCCAGGGTATTGTGATGCTTGTTTGCATGTCGTATAGATGTCTGCAGGATTGTGAAAGCGCATGCTGTTGATAATTAAATGCAGCAATTTTGGCCAGATGGACGACATATGGTTTTTGTCGGCGGCTTTCAGGGTGTGTCAGGCGCAAATCCTGCCACACAATTGCCGTTTGTTCAAGAAATTCTTATGTCTCTACCCGAAATATCCTGGTTTTGTCCGCTCTGTTGCTTGCGGGGCGTTGAGGCGTCAGGCGTGTCCTGCCGTCCCTGCTGAAAGACGGAAAAGGATGACGGATTATTGCTGCCTATGATCGTAGGTATGTGAAAAATTGATAGCGGTCGCGTATTAATAACGGGAAAGAAACAGAGGTTTGATGTACGCTGAGCTTTCCGGTCCAGCCCTGCTGGCCAGGGGGAAGGGCGGCGCTGCTGAGGCAGGGGATCGAAGAGTCTCTTCTCGTCCGGCGGCCTGCGTCCCGGCGATCAAGGATATCACACTGCACATGCAGGAGAAAAATATGCGGAGTACAGATCGTTCCTCTAAAAAGGGTTTGCCGCCTCAGGTGCAAACCTTGCGGGAACAGGCTGAGGAAAAATATCGGACTCTTGAGGCCATGCCGTTAGAGGACCTTGGAGCTGAAAAAATCCGGTCCCTCATTGACGAATTGCGGGTGCATCAGATTGAGCTTGAGCTGCAGAAGAAGGAATTACGCCAGGCCCAAAAGGACCAGGAGGCCGCGCGGAAACGCTTTGCCGATCTCTATGATTTTGCCCCTGTAGGCTCTCTCACCATGAGCCGGGAAGGGAAGATCCTTGATGCCAATCTTGCCGCCTCCGCGCTGTTTGGCCTGCCGAGAGGGGCGCTCCTGAGCTGGTCCCTGAGTCATTTTGTGTCGCCTGAATTCCGTGAAGAGTATGCGCGTTATCTCCAGCGGCTCCTCGAAAACGACGATCCGCAGTCCTGCGAACTGAATATGCTCCGCTTCGACGGCCTGGCCTTCTGGGGCCGTCTGGAATCGATCAGTGGAAGGGATTCCGGGACCGGAGAGCCGGTCTGCCGGATTCTCTTGAACGACATCACCGAGCAAAAGCGGAATCGGATCTATCGGGAGCTTTCCAACGAAATTTTAAAGATACTCAATGAATCCGAATTATTTCATGTGTCAATCCATCGCATTATAGACAGCATCAAGCAAAGCACCGCCTGCGATGCAGTGGCTATACGCCTGCAATCCGGCGATGACTTTCCCTATTATGCCCAGCAGGGTTTTTCCGAGGATTTTCTGCGCACTGAAAATACCCTGGCCGTCCGCGACAGGCAGGGACATATTGCCCGGAGTGTCGACGGCAGTGTCAAACTGGAATGCATCTGCGGGCTGGTCATCTCGGGGAAGCCCGATCCGTCTCATCCGCTGTTCACTCCGGGGGGAAGCTGCTGGACCAACGACAGCACCCCGCTGCTCTCGCTTCCGTCCTCCGAGGATCCCCGGATAAGTCCGCGAAACCGGTGTATTCATGAAGGCTATCATTCCATAGCCTTGATTCCGATCCGGGCCAAACAGCAGATCATCGGCCTTCTCCAGATCAACCACCGCAGGAAGGGAAAATTCAGCCTGGATGAGATCAATGCGCTGGAAGGCATTGTCAGTCATATAGGCGGGGCGATCCTGCGTAAAAAGGCGGAGGAGACTCTGCGTGAGAGTAAGGAAACCTACCAGACTCTCTTCAACGAGATGCTGGATTCCTTTGCCCTGCATGAGATCATCAGCGATGAAACGGGCGCCCCCGTGGATTATCGTTTTCTGGCCGTCAATCCCGCCTTCGAGCAGATGATGGGACTGAAGGCGGCAGAAATTGTGGGCCGGACGGTGCTGGAGGTGTTGCCTGGGTTTGAATCCCGATGGATCGATATCTTCGGCAGGGTCGCCGCCACGGGGCAACCCATCCATTTCGAGATTTATATGGCCAGTCTGAAAAAACATTTTGATATCAAGGCATTCAGACCTTGTCCTGGCCAGTTTGCCTGTATCTTTGCCGACATTACCGAGCGTAAACTCGACGCAAAGGAGAAAAAAAATCTCACCGACCAGTTGCATCAGGCCCAGAAAATGGAGGCCATCGGCACATTGGCGGGAGGAATCGCGCATGATTTCAACAATATTCTTGGTGCGATTCTCGGCTATGCGGAAATGATTCAGGATGATTGTGTCCTTGGTTCCCGGACGGCCCAGGACATTCGCGAAGTCATCAGGGCGGGGATGCGGGCCAGGGATCTCGTTAAACAGATTCTTGCCTTCAGCCGCCAGGTAGAAACTGACCGGATACCGATGCAGCCGGAGTCCGTTGTCACGGAGGCCATTCAGCTGTTGCGCTCCTCACTGCCGGCAACCATTTCCATTCAGCTGGATGCGGACCCTGCAGCGGGCAGTATTCTGGCGGATCCCACCCACATCCATCAGATACTGATCAACCTCTGCACCAACGCTTTTCATGCCATGGAGGGGACAGGAGGCGTTCTTACGGTCTCTCTTTCGAGGATAGTTGTCTCAGCTGCCGATCTGGGAAAAACTCCACATGTCCACCCTGGCGATTTTGTTAAGCTTTCAGTAAAGGATACCGGGACGGGAATGGCACCGGAGACCCTGGAGCGGATGTTTGATCCCTTTTTTACCACAAAAGAGACCGGTAAGGGAACGGGGATGGGGCTGGCCATCATTCATGGCATCGTCCAGACCTACGGCGGATTCATAACCTGCCAGAGCCGGCTTAACGAGGGATCGGTATTCAATGTCCATCTTCCTGCCCTGGTGGAAGAGACCGCCCCGCCGGACAAGGCGGCCCCGGCCATCCCCGTCGGCACCGAGCACATCCTCTTCGTCGACGATGAAAAAGTCCTGGCGGAGATGGCCAGGAATATGCTTGTCCGGCTTGGATATACGGTTGCGGTGCATACCGACAGTATCGAGGCCCTGAGGATGTTCAGCAACCAGCCCGACTCCTTTGATCTGGTGATCACCGACCAGACCATGCCGGCAATGACAGGGGTGGACCTGGCCCGGAAGATGCTGGACATACGGCCGGATATTCCGATCATTCTCTGCACGGGGTACAGCAATCTCATTTCGGAAGAGCAGGCCGGATCCATGGGCATCAAGGGCTTTGCCATGAAACCGTTGATCAAAAAGGACTTCAGCGCCTTGATCCGCAGGACGCTTGATGCTGCAACGCAACGGAAGGGGAAAGAAAAAGAGATTTTCTGATGGATTTTCCGTGCAGTCTGGTTTAGATAGTGAGCCGGTGGAAGAATCGGCGGTTCCGGTGGCAGGGGATGTCCCTTGACTCGGCCGCGGATCTTCATGGCATATTATCAAAAGCAGGAGCACAGCGTATGAACATGTTTTGTAAAGTCCTTGTCGGCACCGCAATAGCCGTTTCCCTGGCCGGGTGCGGACTCTCAACAATGAAGCCCAACTACACCTCGACCAATACCGATCTTTTGCGAATAGGCGGAGATAAGCCGGAAGACAAGGCGCCGGAAACCATCAATTCCGGATCCTATTGTCTCCAGATTATCGATAAATGGAAGGCCGATGGAAAAACCCCCGATGGCCAGACAGTCTGGTCCAAGGACAGTTTCCGGAAGGCGACTCCCTGCAACTGAGAACAGCTTTCCAAGAGGCGGGAGCGCAATTAGACGGAATTTTTGCTGATTGCGGTTTTCTCAACCAATGAAAAGCGTATCAGGCCGGATAGTGCCGGATCTGCACATGGATGATTCCTCGTATCGCACCTTTTCCGATCTGCTGACCGGTTACCGCCTGTCGGCGCTCCTGATGCAGGCCCATGATTCCGGCCTCTTCGATGCCATGGGACAGGAAGGCAGTGACGGTGCGGAACTCTGCGCCCGGCTGGGCTGGGACCCGGCGTACGGCGACCGGTTCCTCCGTTGCCTCTGCGGCCTTGGCCTGCTCAGGCAGGATGGCGGCAGGTATCGTCCGGGGCCTTTCGCTGCCGCGTATTTATGTTCTGCCTCGCCGCAGTATCAGGGAAAAACGCTGGCCTTTGAGCGGCAGCTGCAGGCGTCGTGGGAGCAGTTGACCGCCACTCTGGGTGCGGGAGAACGGGTTTTTGCCACTCAGGACAAGGATCCCCGGGAGTTGCAAAAGGCCCTCTCCACATTTCTTGGCGCCATGGATGAGGCTGCCCGCGTCCGTGCGGTGGAACTCTGGGAGTGGCTGCCCCTTGCGGCTTCGGAGGGAACCATCCTGGATGCCGGCGCCGGTTCCGGAGCGTTTCTTGCCGAGTTTCTGCGGCGATATTCTTCCTGGAAGGGCATTTTCTGCGATCTGCAGGAGGTGGTGGCCGACAGCGGCCTGCACCAGCGGCTGGCAGGCATCGGAGATCGTCTTTGCTGGTGCGGCTGCAACCTGCTGGCTCAGGACCCCTCGGATTTTGACCTGATCGCTCCAGCGTCCTGCGACCTGGTCCTGCTTTCCAATATCATCCACTGTCAGGGCATCCAGGAAACAGAAGGCCTGCTGCGGAAGACCGCCGCGAAAATGAAGGATCGGGGCATGCTTGTCGTCCATGATTTCTTTACTGATTGCGGCTGGCGGGGGGCTCTGTATGATATTCATATGATGCTCAACACCTTCAACGGCAGGACCTATACACTCCAGGAGATTGCGGGCCTGGCTTCTTCTGCAGGCCTTTGCCGCAGCGTCTCCGCGCAGCTTCCATCGGGTTCCGCGGTGCTGGTCCTGGCAAGGGACGGAGTGAGCCTGCCGGTCGGGAAGTAGCCGGGCGCCCCGCAATGTTTTTCCGCGACATCAGACCTGACCTTCATCCTCCGGGCTGAAGACCACCGCCATCGTCCTCACCGTTCCCAGAGCCAGCAGCAGTATCGCGAATCCCATAAGGGTGCTGCCCACCAGCGGCGTGTGGGAGTAGAGCATCACGATCAGTTCCCGGATGATAAAGATAATGGCGGGATCAATCATGCTGTGCAGACGGATACGTTTCACCTTCAGATATTCAATGAAACTGCGGAAGAGCTCGATCATCACCAGGAAGGTCAGGATGTCGCTTACCGAACGGGACAGATCAAGCTTGAAGAAGAACTGCTCGAAGAGGACGTTTAAAGGATACAGCACCTTCAACAGTCCTGCCAGCAGGATAAAAATGATGTAAAAAATCAGTATATTGATGATATATCCGATTATGACGTGGAACATTTCCAGGGTCTTCGTTTTCTGCTCTGCCATCTCAATCTCCTCTCTTTTTGCATCATAGATAAACAGGCGCTGATAAGAAAAGATCAGGGGACGGTGAGATTTTGGTTTTCTCTTCGCGGGGAAAGGGATTTTTGAGGCCGGGATGTGCCTGAGGGCATCAGGCGGCGTCCGTATTGCGTCATGCCTGGCTGATGGCCTTTTTTAAGGCTGATGCGGCGCTTCGGGGACAGTCTGCCCCAACGATTGCCGATACCACCGCAATGCCGTCAGCTCCTGCTGCGATGACTCCGGCCGCATTGTCGACGGTGATCCCGCCGATGCCGACCAAGGGCAGATCGACCGCAGCCCTGATCTGTCTGACACCCTCCAGGCCTAAAGGCTGCGCGGTGTCTTTTTTGGTGGCGGTGGCAAAGACCGGGCTTATGCCGATATAATCGGCCCCTTGTTTCGAGGCCCTGACCGCGTCTTCCAGGGATTCCGCAGAAATGCCGATAAGGAAGCCGGGCGCGGCAAGACGGCGGGCGTCGCCGATTTCCATATCCAGCTGTCCCAGATGGACACCGTCGGCGCCTGCTGCCAGGGCCACGTCCAGCCGGTCGTTGATGATGAGCGGAATTCCTCTGGGCCGCAAGAAGGACAAAAGAAGACGGGCCTCGGCAATGAAGGCCCTGGCGGACATGTCTTTTTCCCGCAGCTGGACGCAGGTGACGCCGCCGGCAACGGCCTGCCTGACGATATCGGCGGTTGCCCTTCCCCGGGAGAGGCCCCGGTCGGTCACCAGATAGAGAGAATACTCAGCGCGCTTCATGGAGACTGATGCGGCAGCGCATCATAACTTCTTCGGGGGTCAGGAGATAGAGGGCGTCCAGCAGGTGCACCAGGAAGCTTCCCGGTCCTTTCGCCCTTGCGCCTGCCTCTTCGCCGGCGATGCCGAAAAAGGCCAGCGCCGTGGCCGCGGCCGAGACCGGGTCGGCATCAACGGCGAGAAAGGCCCCGATGACGGCGGTGGCCGAACAGCCGGTGCCCGTCACCAGAGGCATCAAAGGATGGCCGTTGGCTATGCGCACCGTCCTTGAGCCGTCGGTGACCAGATCAACCGGTCCGGTTATCGCCAGGGTAGTCTGCAGCGTAACCGCCAGTTCCGCGGCCACCGTCTCCGCGTCATCCACGGAATGGGCGGCGTCGACGCCCTTGCCGCTGGTCTTCCGGTCGGCAAGCGACAGGATTTCGGAGGCGTTGCCGCGGACGACGCTGACCGAAGTTCCGGCCAGGATGTCTTTGGCTGCAGCGGTCCGCAGAGCCGTGGCTCCAGCGCCCACCGGATCGAGGACAAGAGGTCTGCCCAGCGCCGTGGCCTTTTTCCCCGCCTTCAGCATGGAGGCAAGCCAGGTGTCGGTGAGGGTGCCGATGTTGAGGACCAGGGCCCCGGCGAAACTCACCATCTCCTCTACCTCGTTTTCGGCATGGGCCATGACCGGTGAAGCCCCTGTCGCCAAAAGGACATTGGCGGTCATGTTCATCACCACGAAATTGGTGATATTGTGAATGAGCGGTTTGGACGCTCGGATCTTGCGGAGATTGTCAGCAGCCTTGCTGGCCAGATCGGACATGGTTTGCCTCGTTGAACTGAAATGAATTGATACTGAATGCGGGCGGGAAGACGGAGATCTGAAATCAGGACAGGATATCATTGTGATATTTCTGCAAGTCCCTACGCTGGAACTATCCAGGTCAGGTTCAACGGGTATGATCTCAGGCCTTGGGCCACCCCTCTGCAAAAAATGCATGCGCTTTTGATGTGTATAGAGGAACTCGGCCTGCTTGTCAACGATTCCCTGCCTGCCCGAGGGCAAGCCGCTGTGAACAGGCAAACGGCTCGCTGATAATTGCCCTGTCCGGCGGCCGCGAGAGACTGATCGGGTATATGGAAGGCATAGGATTTCCGCATGGAATTCTGGGTGATGCGCCGCAGTATGGTTCTGGGGCTCTGTCCTGTTAAGGAATGTAAATTGATTTGACTTTACGTATCATTTACCATACGTTATGGATATTATTTATAGTAAAAACTCCAGGGAAAGGTGTGGCGCTGCCAGAAAAAAGGAAGAAGAGCATATGCAACATTCGATACTTGTTGTTGATGACGAACCGCATTATTGCTCAACGCTTCGATTCCTTCTTGAAGCAAATCGCTATCGCGTCGCGATTGCGCAGTCGGGCCAGGAAGCGCTCTCCTTTTTGCAGAATGATTCTTTTCATGCAGTCCTGCTTGATCTGAACCTGCCCGATATCCATGGCATTCAGGTCGCCGAGTATATAAAGCAAAACCATCCCGATGCCGCTATCATTATCCAGACCGGCCATGCAACGGTCAACAGCGCTATCCAGGCCATGCACTATGGCGTCTTTGATTTCCTCTGCAAACCCAATAAAGCCGAGCTGGTGCTGGCGACCATCGCCCGCGGGATAGAAAACAAACAATTGAGGCTGAATCTGGCCCAAAGCGAGAAACGGTTTCGCCTTCTCTCAGAGGCCACTTGGGAGGGCATCGCGATTTTTGCAAATAACCAGCTCCGTTATGTCAATACCCAGCTCTGCGGGATCTTCGGATACAGCGAAGCGGAACTGCTGGGCATACCCTTTTCCGATGTCATTATCAACTGGGAAGCGTGCAGGGCCGGAAGCGGCGATATGGAGAGCGATACGACCGGGGCGGCCGAATGCAGCGGGCGGCATAAGGATGGCCGGATCATACCGGTGGAGGTGCGGTGTAAATACAGAGATGGCCTGATAAATCAGGTTGTTGCCATTCGTGATATTTCAGCAAGGAAGGCCGCTGAACGCAAGAGGCTGGAACTCCAGAAGAGGTTGGAAGAGGCTAAACGCATGGAGTCGCTGGGGCTCATGGCCAGCATCGTGGCGCATGACCTGAACAATATCCTGACCGGCATAGTCACCTTTCCGGAACTCCTGCTGACCAATATGGCGCCCACCGATACATTCAGAAGCGAGATCGAGCTCATCTACAAGGCCGGCAAGCAGGCTGCCGATGTGGTTGCCGACCTGCTCGCCGTCGCTCGGGGAGCAAAATGCAAGAAGGAGCCGCATAACCTGAATCTGCTGATCGGCAACTATGCCGATTCCATCGAATACAGGAAGCTCAAGGCCGACTTCCCCGGAATTACGATAGATATCGGGATTGAACCGGATCTGCCCAATCTGAATTGTTCGGCCATTCATATCGCAAAATCCATCATCAATCTGGTCCTCAACGCTGCCGAGGCCTGTGGCCCGGATGGATATATCACCATACGGACTCTGAGCAGGAAGCTCACGGTTCCGATCCGGGGATATGAAGAGATACCGGCGGGCGAGTATGCCGTGCTTTCCGTTGCCGATACCGGCTCGGGTATCCCGGCAGACGGCCTGGGTCGCATATTTGAACCTTTTTATTCGAAGAAAGAGATGGGGAGGAGCGGCACCGGCCTGGGGCTGACGGTTATCTGGAATGCCGTCCGCGATCACCGGGGCTTTATCGATCTTGCCAGCAATTGGGCAGGAAGCCGTTTTGAACTGTATTTCCCCGTGACGTTGGATGAGAGAGCGGTTGTTCCGGAGACTGTGTCGCCAGTAGCGATGCTGGGAAAGGGGGAAAAGATCCTGATTGTCGATGACGAGGAGAGCCAGAGGAAAATAGCCTGCTCCATCCTCCAGCAGCTGGGGTATTCGCCGCGCAGCGTCGACAGCGGCCGTCATGCGATCGAATATATCAAGAGAGAGCCGGTAGATCTTGTCCTTCTCGATATGATCATGGAACCCGATATGGATGGGTGCAGGACCTTTGCCGAGATCCTTAAATATACGCCGGGCCAGAAGGCCGTCATTACGTCGGGATACTGGAACAGAGCGGATCAGGAGAGGATACAGGCGATGGGGATTTCTCAATATATTACCAAGCCCTATGGAATGGCCTGCCTCGCTCGGGCCATACGGCTTGAGATTGACAGGCCAACCGCCTAGGAGGAGCGGGTAAAGGCGATGAAGAAAAGGTGGCGCTGAGGACCCCAGGGAACCTTGACTGCCTCCCTCGCCTGCAAAAATCCTGGCCTGTCTCTGCAGCCTGATCCATGGAGTGCCTGCAGGACCATCCTCCCGTAATTCCGCAATGCAAGGCAGCCTCGCATAGTTTCCGGAAAGATCGCCTGAAAGGTTTTCTTCGTTTTCGGCAAGATATTATTTCGTCCCGCCTTGTACTCTTCTCTGCCTTCGATATATAATGCTGACACCCTGCCTGAGGAGATCGAGCGGCATGCCCGTCTGCCGTCGAAGAATGTATCCGGAAATCAGAATAATCGACAAGAGAGTTTTTTACACTTTCCTGCACCGATCGACGCGGTCGCGATTCCCAGTTTAAATTGAATACGAAAGGAATTCTCATGAGAATTTTAATTGCCGAGGATGAATATATAACCCGCCTGTTGATCCAGGTCAGCCTGGAAAAATGGGGATATCGCGTGGAGGGCGTCGGGGACGGCAAAGAGGCCTGGGAGGCCCTGCAGAAACCCGATGCCCCGCAGATTGCCATTCTTGACTGGGAGATGCCGGGGCTGGACGGGCTGGAGGTCTGCAGACGGGTCAAGGAACTGGAGCGGGAGACCCCTATTTATGTGATTCTGCTTACCGGACGCGACAGCAAAAACGACATCCTGCGCGGTTTCGATATGGGTGCCGACGACTACATGACCAAACCCTTCGACGATAATGAACTCAGGGCCAGGGTCAGGGTTGCCGAACGGCTGGTGCATATCCAGATCTCCCTGGCAGAATCCGTCGAAGAACTGCGATATGTCCTGGATCAGATGGAATCTCTCCAGGGGACCCAGCCGGTCTGCACCGGATGCCATAAGATCAAAGGTGAAGACGGCGGCTGGATCTCGCTGGATGAGGCAATCCATGATCAGTCTGAAAACCGTTTTTTATACGTGAAATGTCCAGAATGCAAGGAGGAGAAGCGGTTGCCCTGATCCGTCTTCTTTCCTGCGGCTCAACCCTCCTGCACGGGGATCACCCGCCCAGGCAGGTGCAATCGGGAATGCAGTCTGCACGTAAAAAGTGTTGACAGGCCTCGGTGAATGGCATAACGTGAACACGTTTTTTGTTATCGTAATATACAAGAAGGGGCAGCCGCCCTGTTCGCGCCTGAACACGTGTCACGTAATTCCACAGGGAGGATGCCATGGATTGTCAGGAAAGCCGTATGATTTTGAGAAGGGCGGGAGCCTGCTATCTCGGACTCTTTCTCTGGCTTTTCACCTCGGGCATGCATATTCCGGACGGATATCTCAGTCCGGCCACAAGCCTTATCATGCTTCTGCTTGTTCTTCCTTTCTGGTGGATTGGCATCCGGAAGATTCGACGGACCATGAATGCCCGCAGCGTGCCGCTGATTTCGCTGATGGCGGCCTTCTCCTTTGTCATTATGATGTTCAATGTCCCTTTGCCGGGCGGAACCACCGGACATGCGGTGGGGGCAGCGCTGGCAGCCATTGTCCTCGGACCGGAAGTAGCCACCATCGCTGTCTCCATCGCCTTGATTATTCAGGCGCTGTTTTTTGGAGATGGGGGCGTCCTGAATATAGGCGCCAACAGTTTTAATATGGCGGTAGTCGGGCCGTATGTCGCCGCCGCCGTTTACCGGAGCCTGACGCGGGGGACGCCGGTACGCGCGTCACGGCGTCTTATCGGCGCGGCGCTTGGCGGCTGGCTTGGATTGACTGCGGGCGCCTTCTTCGCGGCAGTGGAATTTGGCATACAGCCCTTGATTTTCAAGGCTGCGGACGGGACGCCGCTGTATGCCCCGTATCCGCTGTCGGTTTCTCTGCCCGCCATGCTGGTGCCGCATATGCTGGTGGCCTCGGTAGTCGAAGGGCTGGTTACTGCCCTGATTGTTTTTTATCTGCTGCGATTTAACGCTCCTATCCTTGAGGATGCGGGAAAGGCGGGGACGATCGGCGGGGAAGCGACTTTCGGAAAACTGCGCTGGCTGTGGGTTTGCCTGGCCGCTCTGGCAGTGGCCTCTCCTCTTGGATTGCTGGCGCCGGGAACCGCCTGGGGGGAATGGGGGATTGAGGAGCTGGCAAAACTTGGCCTGCAGTCGATACCCGCAGGCCTTGAAAAATTGTCCGGACTCTGGGGAGCGCCCATGGCCGATTACGATCTGCCGGCCTTGGGAAATGCCAATCTGGGGTATATCCTTTCGGCCATGCTGGGGATCATCCTGGTCGGGATGATCACCTGGTTGTTCACCCTTCTTGTCACCGGCGGCGCCGGAAAGTCCCGGCATGATGCATAACGGTTCGCCCGCGGGAAGCGGGATTTGCTGTGACGGGACGACAGGCTGCTTGCAAAGAGAGGGCGCAAGCGGTAAAAAAGATGGCGATCGGTGCATCCGGCGCAGATTCCAGGCCTTCCTCCTCTTATAATCTTTCTTCTGTTCCGGCCCCAATGCAGCGACGCAGCCATTTTCTGGAAAAAACCCTGAGCGGCATCACCGAGACATTGGAGCGGTCCGTGTTCGCCGAGGCGGTCAGCCAGAAGCACGGTCTTTTCCAGTCCCTTGACCCGCGCTTGAAAATAGTCGCCACGCTTGCCCTTCTGATAGGGGTGAGCATGGCCAGGAATATCTGGATTATCGGCGGGGTGTATCTGCTGGCCCTGTGCTTTGCCAGGGCTTCGGCGATACCAGCCAATTTCTTTATCCGGCGGGTCTGGCTGTCTGTCCTCCTTTTTACCGGTCTGATCGCCGTGCCTGCCCTTGTTGTGACCCCCGGACCCGTTTTGTTCCATCTTCCCTTTGGCCTTGCCGTGACGCAGACAGGAACCTGGAGCATGGTCTTTCTCCTGCTTCGCGTCAGCACTTCCGTCTCCCTTGTCCTGCTGCTCATCCTGACCACCTCGTGGAACACTGTGCTCGGGGCGCTGAGTGTTCTGAAGGTACCGGATATCTTTATCCTGATCCTGGGGATGACCTGCCGGTATATTTTCCTCTTGCTGCATATCGCCAATGATATGTTCCTGTCCCGCAAGAGCCGCGTGATCGGGCGGTTGTCGGGGTCCTCTGAGCGGCATATGCTGGCGGCAATCGGCGCGACCCTGCTCAGCAAGTCGCTGACCATGAGCGGCGAGGTTTATCTGGCCATGGTTTCACGGGGGTACCGCGGGACGGTGGTTACGTTCAAACCCTTCCGGATGCGGACACGGGACTGGTGCTGGGCCGCCATTTTTACTGTACTTGCCGTAACGATCCTCTTTTTCGGGCGATGAGGCCCTGAACCTCAATCTGGAGAACACGTTGTGAACGCAACCCCTGTTTTTGATATCCGCAACGTCTCTTTTGCCTACGATAAGCGGCAGAGCGCTCTTGAACATGTCGATCTCACCGTTCAGGCAGGAGAGTCCCTGGTCATTCTGGGCGCCAACGGCAGCGGCAAGTCAACCCTGCTTAAACTGCTGGATGGGCTGTATTTTCCGGGTGAGGGAGAGATCAACGCCTTTGGAGAGCCGCTGACGGAAGCGCGCCTGCGGGACGACGGCTTCAATTTTGCCTTCCGCCGCCGGGTTGGCCTTGTCTTTCAGGATGCGGACGTGCAGCTCTTCTGCGCCTCGGTGATGGACGAGGTGGCCTTTGCCCCCCTGCAGCTGGGATTGAACCATGATGAGGTGCGGCAGCGCGTCGATCAGGCCTTGCTGGCCCTGCGGATTGAAAAACTGCGGGATCGCCCTCCCCACAGGCTTTCCGGCGGGGAAAAAAGGCGGGTTGCCCTTGCATCGCTGTTGAGCCTGAATCCCGAGGTCTGGCTGCTGGACGAGCCCACCATAGGCCTTGACCCCCGCAGCCAGTCGTGGCTGGTAGACTTTATCCGCCAACTGCGCGGGCAGAACAAAACGGTGATTACCGCAACCCATGATCTGGCCTTTGCCCAGAAATTTGCCACAGGCATTCATGTCTTCGATGAAAACCATCGCCTGGCGGCATCAGGAAAACCGGAAGAGATATTAGCTGACCATGACCTGCTGCATCGTTGCAACCTGTCGCATTATCATGCCGCCATACGAGAAGCCCATCACCATTGACCGTATTTTCTGCAATTCCAGATTCAAGGCCAATAAGGATTGTGCCAGACAGCGAAGTCAGTGAAATAGAGTTGCAAAGTACGCAGCAGATGATGGTATACTGGAAAGAGAATCTGTTGCATATCCGAAACGGTTTGCAGGGCGCCGGTTGTCTGGCGGCTTGAGGAGGGTGCCCGCTCGCATGGAGAAGAAAATCGCTCCGTTGAATATCGGCACAATTGTCTCGGTGCATGGCGGCGTCGTGGACATTCGATTTGAGGACGGCCTGCCGCCCATATCCGGGCTGCTGCATGCGGGACCGGAAGGGCGGGTCGCCATCGAGGTCCTGGCCCATCTGGATTCCCAATGCGTGCGGGGGATTGCCCTGTCCCCGACCCAGGGACTCTGCCGCGGCATGGAGGCTGCGGATACAGGCGGGCCTCTGATGGCGCCGGTGGGGCCGGGAATCCTCTCCCGGATGTTCGATGTATTCGGCAGGACCATCGACCGTCTGGGGGACCCGCAGGTCCTGGAGTGGCGCTCTGTTCATCAATCGCCTCCTTCCTTGTCCCGGCGCTCGACAAAATCCGAGATGTTTGAGACGGGGATCAAGGTCATCGATGTCCTGATGCCCCTTGAGCGCGGCGGCAAATCGGGTCTGTTCGGCGGCGCAGGAGTCGGCAAGACGGTTTTGCTGACCGAAATGATCCATAATATGGTCGGACAGCATCAAGGGGTCAGTATATTCTGCGGCATAGGCGAGCGTTGCCGGGAAGGCGAAGAGCTGTATCGGGATATGAAGGCGGCGGGGGTCTTGCCCAATATGGTCATGGTCTTCGGCCAGATGAATGAGCCTCCGGGCGCCCGTTTCCGGATCGGTCACGCCGCCTTGACCATGGCGGAGTATTTCCGGGACGACGAGCATCGGGACGTGCTCCTGCTCATCGACAATATCTTCCGTTTCCTTCAGGCCGGCTCCGAGGTCTCGGGTCTGATCGGGCAGATGCCGTCACGCCTGGGCTATCAGCCGACCATGAGCACCGAGCTTGCCAGCCTGGAGGAAAGGATCGCCAATACCGACCGGGGGGCCATCACCTCGATCCAGGCGGTCTATGTGCCTGCGGACGACTTCACCGATCCGGCGGCGGTCCATACCTTCTCGCACCTCTCGGCCTCGCTGGTCCTTTCGCGAAAACGGGCCGGAGAAGGACTGTATCCGGCCATAGACCCCCTGCAGTCCAACTCCAGGATGGCCACCCCCGGCATCATCGGCGAGCGCCATTATCACCTGGCCCAGGAAATCCGGAAGACCCTGGCCCAATACGCAGAACTCAAGGATATCATTGCCATGCTGGGCCTGGATCAGCTTTCGGCGGAGGACCGCGGCACGGTGGCCCGCGCCCGGCGGCTGGAACGTTTTCTGACCCAGCCTTTCTTTACAACCGAGCAGTTCACCGGATTGAAAGGGAAATTCGTCAGCGTAAGCGATGCCCTGGACGGCTGCGAACGTATCCTGCGCGACGAATTCAAAGACTATCCAGAGAGCGCCCTCTATATGATCGGGGGTATTGGCGAGGTCAAGGCCCCGACGGACCGCAGGGACCGGCAGGCCTTGTGACGTTTTGCCTGCGGCGCAGGCATGAGAACGACCGGCCGGAACCTCACCGGCCCGCAGACGAAGAGAAGGCTCCGCTATGGAATCACCGTCCATGACATTGAAAATTCTTCTCCCCTCCCATGTTTTTTCAAAGAAGACAGGGGTGGTGCGGATCGTGGCCGAGACCCGGCAGGGATCTTTCGGAATCCTGCCGCGCAGGCTCGATTGCGTGGCGGCGCTCATCGCCGGAATCCTGATTGTGGAGACAGAGGACGAGGGCGAGAGCTATGTGGCTATCGACGAAGGCGTGTTGGTGAAGACAGGCCGGGAGGTGATGATTTCCGTCCGCAATGCCGTTGCCGGAGAAGATCTTGGACAGTTGCGGGAGACTGTCGAGCAGGTGTTTCTGGATCTTGACGAAGGGGAGCGGAGCGTCCGTTCTGCGCTGGCCAAGATGGAAACCGCCTTTATCCGCCGCCTGACGGGAGTTCGGCATGGACCTTCATGACCGGATACGGAAAAGCCGGGCAGCCTTCAGCCAGCGGATCGGCTCCGGGGCCGCGCGCAAGCTGAAGGCCCGGAAGAGCGTCTCGCACACCATCTGGTACGGCCTGGGCATGATGGGGCTGATCGGCTGGTCCGTGGCAATTCCCGCCCTTCTGGGAGCGGCCCTGGGTTTCTGGCTGGACAAACAGCATCTGGGCAGATATTCCTGGACGCTGACGCTGATGCTCATCGGCTTGCTTCTGGGCTGTCTCAATGCCTGGCACTGGGTGGACAAGGAAGACCGGAAGATGCGGGAAGAGCGGGAGGATACCGATGCCTGAGATGCTGAATCTGCTGGCGGCGGCCCTGGAGGGCTTTGTACTCGGCGCGCTTTTCTATGCGGGCCTCTGGTGGACGGTGCACAGAGGTCTTGCGGCCTCGCGTCCGGCCCTCTGGTTTTGCGCGAGCTATCTGGTGCGGACGGCCCTGATCCTGGCCGGATTATATTGGGTGGCAGGCGGGAATTGGCAGCGGCTGCTGGCCTGTCTCGGCGGTTGCCTTGCCGCCCGGGTTGCCGTGGCCGGGGTCAGCCGGCTGGAAAGCTGCAGGCATTTGAGCCAGGGAGCAGGCCATGCAGATTAGTCCTGACAACATCCTCTACTGGCAGTACGGATTTTTCAAAATCAACGCCACCCTTGTCTTCACCTGGGCCTTGATGCTGATCCTGACCGTAGGCGCCAAGGTCATCACTTCCCGGCTTTCCACGGGCTTGAACCGGTCCCGTTGGCAGAATCTGCTGGAGATCGTCGTTCTGGCCATCGAAAAGCAGATCGGGGAGGTGGGCCTGAAGGAGCCGCGCAGATATCTGGGCTTTCTCGGGACGCTCTTCCTGTTCGTAGCCGCCGCCAGTCTCTGTACGATGATCCCCGGCTATACGCCGCCCACCGCTTCGCTGTCCACGACGGCGGCCCTGGCCCTTTGCGTGTTCGTGGCCGTGCCCCTTTTCGGCATTGAGGATCAAGGGTTCGCGGGCTACTGCCGGTCCTATATGGAACCCACATTTATCATGCTGCCCTTCAATATCATCGGCGAGATCTCCAGGACCCTGGCCCTGGCTGTGCGTCTGTTCGGCAATATGATGAGCGGTGAGATGATCGTCGGGATTCTCCTGACCATCACGCCGTTCGTCTTCCCGCTGTTCATGACCGTTCTGGGGCTGCTTACCGGAATGGTTCAGGCCTATATTTTCAGTATTCTTGCCACGGTATACATCGCCGCCGCCATGGAGGACAGGCCTGCGGGTCCCGAAGGAAAGGATGGAAACGCATCACCAACGCTCTAAGGAGGATCCATGGATAGTCTGACTGCTATTGCTGTCGTATCGATTTTTACGGCCGGTTTGACCATTGCCGTCGGGGTGATCGGGCCTGCGCTGGGTGAAGGACGGGCGGTCGCCATGGCGCTGACATCGCTGGCCCAGCAGCCCGATGCCTCGTCGACCATCACCCGCACCCTCTTCGTCGGCCTGGCGATGATCGAATCCACAGCCATTTACTGTTTTGTGGTCTCGATGATTCTGCTCTTCGCCAATCCTTTCTGGAATCATGTCATCGCTCAGGCGGGAGGGAAATGAGCCATGCTCATCGATTGGTTCACCGTTTTCGCCCAGACGGTCAATTTTCTGATACTGGTCTGGCTGCTCAGGCGGTTTCTCTATACACCCGTCTTGAATGCCATCGACGCGCGGGAGAAGCGGATTGCAGCCGAACTTGCCGATGCCGCAGCCCAAAAGGAAGAAGCCCGGATCGAGCAAGAGGGCCTCAAGCGGAAAAGCGAGGAGTTTGAGCGGCAGCGAGGCGTCCTCATGGTGCAGGCCGCCCATGATGCCGAAGCTGCGGGGCGCAGGCTTCTGGAGGATGCGCGGAAGGAATCGGAGAACCTGCTGGCCAGGCGGCGGGATGCCTTCAGCAGGGATTTTGCAAGCCTGAAGGAGGAAATCAGAGGCCGGACCTGCGAGGAGGTCCTGGCAATAGCCCGGAAGACCTTGGAGGATCTGGCCTCGGCGGCTCTGGAGGAGCAGATGGTCAATGCCTTTGTCCGCCGCTGCCGGGCCGAAGGCGGCCAGGAGAAAGAGGGCCTGGCTTTAGACGGCGGAGGGGCGGATGCACCGGTTCTCGTGCGCAGCGCCTTTACCCTCTCGTCGGAGCTTCAGGAGCGCCTTGAGGGCGTGATCCGGGACGTGCTGCGCTGCTCCGGGCCCATCCGGTTTGAAAAATCGACCGAACCGCTCTGCGGCATAGCGGTGATTACAGGCGGGCGGCAGGTGGCCTGGAGTATTGCAGAGTATATGGCTGGCTTTGAAAAAAACATCGGCGACCTTCTGACGGCAGGAGTGTGATGCGGAATTTTAAAGGAGATGCGGCCGGATGAAAACGACGGAAAGACCGGATACGGAGGGCGTGATCATGCCTGAAAGTCAGAGCGGTTTCGCATTTTCAGCGGCCGGAACTGCGGACGAGGATCTGAAGGGGCTGTTCGCCGAGACCTTTGCCGCAATCGGCAGATGTCGGGAGGGCTTCGCGCCGCAACTGATTCCCCGAGAGGTGGGCAGCGTGCTGAGCGTTTCAACGGGCATAGCCAAGGTCACGGGCCTGCCCGGCGCAGGCTTTGAGGAATTGCTGCAGTTTCCGGGCGGACTTTTCGGCATTGCCTTTGATGTGGATGAGGATGAAATCGGCGTCGTCCTGCTGGGCGATTACCGGGAGCTTCATGCGGGAGACACGGTGCTGCGGACAGGACGGGTCATGGATGTGGCTGTAGGTGAGGAATTGCTGGGGCGCATCATCGGCCCTCTGGGCAATCCCCTGGACGGCGGCGGGCCGGTATCCTGCCGCAGGCGCCTGCCTGTCGAGCGGCCTTCCGCGCCCATTATGGACCGCGCCCCGGTCACCATCCCGCTCCAGACCGGCATAAAGGTCATCGATGCCCTTATCCCAATAGGCCGGGGGCAGCGGGAACTGATCCTGGGAGACCGTCAGACCGGGAAGACAGCCATAGCCGTTGATGCCATTCTCAACCAGCGGGGGACCGGAGTTCTCTGCGTCTATTGCGCCATCGGCCAGCGGGCCGCAAGCGTTGCCAGGACGGTGGCGGCCCTCAGGGAAAGAGGTGCGCTTTCGGAAACGGTGGTGGTCGTGGCCGAGGGCAATGACGCGCCGGGGCTTGCCTATATCGCCCCCTATGCCGCGACCAGCATCGCCGAGCACTTTATGGAGGCGGGCCGGGATGTGCTTATCGTCTATGATGATCTCACCCATCATGCCCGGGCCTATCGCGAGCTTTCCCTGCTCCTGCGCCGCCCTCCGGGCCGGGAGGCCTTTCCCGGCGACATTTTCTACATCCATTCGCGTCTCCTGGAACGGGCGACCCATCTGCGGGAGGAATTGAGCGGAGGCTCGCTTACCGCCCTGCCGATCATCGAAACCGAGGCCCAGAATATGTCGGCCTTCATTCCCACCAACCTGATTTCCATCACCGATGGACAGATCTGCCTCTCCCCCTCGCTGTTCGAGCTGGGAGTGCTCCCGGCCGTCGACGTGGGGAAGTCCGTCTCACGGGTGGGCGGCAAGGCGCAGCGTGCGGCCTACCGGGCGGTGGCTGGCGATCTCAAGCTGGCCTATGCCCAGTTTGAGGAGCTTGAGACCTTCGCCCGTTTCGGCGCCAGGCTGGACGAGGACACCCGCAGGACCATAGAGCACGGACGGCGCATACGCGCCTGCCTGCAGCAGCCTGAGTTTTCTCCGGTGGCGGTACCGGCGCAGATCATGATCCTCTTGGCGCTGACGGCGGGATTGCTCGATTCCGTTCCGCTTGACCGGATGGCGCAGGCCGAAGAATCCCTCTTCAGGGCCGCTGCCGAGATTCCTGCGGATGTGGCCGGGCGTCTTTACTCCGCCGGGAAGCTGAGCGAGGCGGACCGCTCGGAGATCATCGCCATTGCCCGCAATGCCCTTGCCGGGTTTCAGGACCTGCCCGGCGGGGAAGGCCCTGATTCTTCCGGGGCACGGAGCAAGGACACATGAGCGACACCCAGGCGGGACTTCTTCGGATGATCGGAGGGGCCAAGGACCTGCAGTCCGTGGTCCGGTCGATGAAGGCCCTGGCGGCGTCCGGCATTGTCCAGTACGAGAGGTCGGTGTCCGCCCTGGCGGAGTACTCCCGCACCATCGACTTCGGCCTGCGCGCCTGTCTGAGACAGGGGCTATCGATGTCTGCGGCCAATGCGGGCAAAAGAGCAGAGCCCGGCAGTATCGGGGCCGTCGTCTTCGGTTCGGACCACGGACTGGTCGGACAGTTCAATGAAGTTCTGGTGAATGTTGTCCTGAAAACCTTGACTGGCGGTTCCGCAGCCCTCCATGTGTGGACCGTGGGTGAGCGGATTCATGCACGCCTGGCGGACGAGCCCCTGTCCCTGCGCGGCGGCTTCATCCTGCCCAATTCCATTGCCGGCATCTCGCCGCTTATCGGGCAGATACTTGCCGAGACCGAATCCTTTCGCCATGAGAATGAGGGCTGCCCCTTGCTTCTCTTTTACAACAGCCCCCGCCGGGGCGCGGTGTATGCACCGGTGAGCAGGCAGTTGTTCCCCCTTGACGACGCCTGGCTGCAAGGGCTGCGGGATATTTCCTGGCCTACCTCGCAGCTTCCCCAGGTCTTCGGAGACGGCACGGCCACCCTGCGGACCCTGATCGGCGAATACCTTTTCGTCTCCCTTTTCCGGGCCTGCGCCGAATCCCTGGCCAGCGAGAATGCCAGCCGCCTGGCCGCAATGCAGCGGGCCGATAAAAATATCGAAGAATTGCTCGAAGAACTGAATGGGAGATTTCACCGTCTGCGGCAGAGTACAATCGATGAGGAACTTTTTGATATACTATCAGGTTTTAAGGCCTTGTCGAAGCGGTCGGCCTGAGTATGTCCTTCGAGCATCCGGTCATCCCATTTTCTATTTCACTATTCTCCAAGCTGAGTATATACTTTAATCAGGACAAGGTTTTTAAAAGGAATTCCATGTTCTGTCAAAAAGGAATTCGTAATTGGTATCATTTGATATTCTTTCTAACCAGCATGGCTGGACCAGATTGACCAGCCTCAACAAAACATGAAAGTTCCTCATTTCAGTATGACAAGGATGCTGCTTCTGGGAGACTTTCATATAAAGTTGAGATGCAAGTTTTTCTCGTTGTCGTGTCGGTCTTGCCGTATGGGATAGCGTACCTGCCGTTCTTTCTCATTCAAGGAGGTTCAGTATGGAAATCAAAAAGATCGTTGTTCCCGTAGATTTTCAGAAGAATACCCAGAAGCTTGTGGACTATGCCGTGTTTATTGCCAGACAGCTCTCTGCGGAGATCGGTTTCTGCCATGTCCTGGAGCCTTTTGTCATGGGGGATATGATGATAGGCAGCCCTTCTTTCAGCGACTTTGACGTCAAGCGGAGTGCTGATGCCGAAGAGAGGATGGCCAATCTGATTGAAGATTCCGAGGCCCTTTGTCCGAAATGTACCGGCAAAGTGCTCCTTGGCGAAACGGTGGATGAGATTGTCGGCTATGCCAAAAACGAAAAGGCCGACATGATCATTATCGGGACCCATGGAGCCAAAGGACTGGAGAAGATCCTGCTGGGGAGTGTGGCCGAAAGGGTGGTGAAAAGGGCCGGTTGCCCCTGTCTGGTAATGAATCCGTATAAGTCAGCCTGAAAGAAAAGAGAAATGGTTCCGGAAGAGGTGCACTGGTTTTTCGCCATCGCACCTCTTTCTTCCCTGATATCGGCAATTGAACAAATTCCGACGATGGTAAATACAGCTGCTTGATTGTATCAAACAGCTGAGAACACAGTAAAAATAACCGTCTCGATCGTCGTTTTGCGCCCGATAATCCCCCCCTGGTTAACGATCCTTCTCAGAAATCGCTTTCCTGCCTCTTGTCTTCATCCAGTGCAACTCTTGCATGTCTCTATGCTGCAGAATGTTTTTTCTTGTTCATTTGTTTCCTGGTTTTATGAATCCCCGGCCTTGTCCCTTTCACTGAGCAGGAAGTTTTGAAAGGATTCGCCGGCGAAGGTGCCGGTGCTGCCTCGAACCTCGAGAATCAGCTCGAAGTTATCGATAAAGACATCGAGAATGTCCGGATCAAACTGCTCTCCCCGCTCTTTTTTCAGCATGGAAAGGGCAACTTCGGGCGGGTAGGGGTCTTTGTAGGGCCGTTTTGATGTTATGGCATCGAAGGTGTCGGCAATAGCGACTATCCGGCCGGAAAGAGGGATATCTGTCCCCTTGAGCTGATGGGGATAGCCCTTGCCGTTGAATCGTTCATGATGGGTAAGGGCTATCTCCTGGGCCATCTGCAGAATTTTCGATTTAGACCGGGACAGAAGCCGGCTCCCGATCAGCGTATGGGTCTTAATGGCGTCGAATTCCGTATCGATAAGCTTGCCCGGCTTTAAGAGGATCTTGTCCGGGATGCCGATTTTTCCAATATCGTGCATCGGGGCCGCATAGGTGATGGTCTCGATGAAGTCCTGAGGAAGGCTCAGTTTTTCCGCAATGATCGGGCAGTATCTCCCGATCCGGATAATGTGATCTCCGGTATCCTCGTCTTTATACTCTGCCGCCATAACAAGTCGATGAATTGAGTCGACATAGGATTCCTTGAGGTCATCCAGCGCTTTCTGGGCAATCTGTCTGAGCCGCCGTTCCTTGAGTACACGGTTGATCCGGAGGACCATTTCCCTCGGAGAAAAGGGTTTTTCAACAAAATCACTGGCACCGAAGCTGATGATCTCTGCATACTGGTAGCTGCTGATCTGGCCTGTCATGACGATGACATCTGCTGCGAATCTCGATTTAATGATCTTGGCAAGCTCGATACCGTCCATAATCGGCATGTCGATATCCGTTACCACGACATCAAAGGCGGTCTCGGTCAGTCTTTCCACCGCCTGTTTTCCGTTTTCAGCAAAAGCGCAGGGGTAACCGTTTCTTTCAAGCGTGCTTTCGATCATTTCCCTGATCATGGATTCGTCATCGACAACCAGTATTCGGGTATTTTGAAAATCCCCTGAAAACAGATCGTTCATAATTCAACCTCATTGTTATCTGTTCCAACATCGCAATACAGAATCAAAAAGAGCTGTAATAAGAAGGTATAATGCGACATGTTGAGGATATCGATTTGGTGCTTCCTGTCTGCAAGATTTCTGAAACGTTCAAGAAGCTCCGGGCTGTCAGCCTTGTTGAGATCGTCTCTCAATCGGGTTAGGTTTTCCAGCAGGAAGGAATGCTTCTGTGTGAAGGCTGCTCTGCTCAACGGGTTGTTACGCCACCAGGACATCTGATCCTGCATCGTTCTGAATTTCTTCGTGCCTGCAGGTGCGGATGGATTTCGCAGGCATGCGGGCTTGCTCTCCGTCCGGCAGGGTATAAAAATGATAGCATCATGCAAAGGAATAAGCAAAGCGGAAAGAGACAAAAGAGAGAGGATCTCCTCGCAGCGGCCAGTTTTGTCTCCGGACGGAGGGGCTCCTGTGTCCGGGATCTCTGCGCGACGGAGGAATTTTCAGGCGTATTTCCTGCTGTATCCGGGGGAACCTCCCGATTGAACGGGTTTTGCAGCGGGCCTTGTCGCGATCAGATTTTATCCGCAGTTTCCTTGTCGCCGGAATCAGCAATATAGCGGGAGAGGTAAAAGGATTGGATGACGATGAACAGCATTGTCAGGCCGAGCATGCCGAAGAGCTTGAAATTGACCCAGGTATTGCGGTCGAAATGGCTCATCACGTAGAGGTTTGCACCGCCCGAGCACAGAAAAAAGACCACCCAGCCAAGATTCAGACGCCGCCATACCGCTTCGGGAAGGGTCAGGCTGCCGCCCAGCATCCGTTCGATGGCGGTCTGCCGGCCAAAGAGCTGGCTGGCCAGAAATCCCAAGCCGAAGAGCCAGTTGATGACGGTCGGTTTCCATTTGATGAACTGATCGTCATGCAGATAGAGGGTCAGTCCGCCAAAGAGCATGACCATTGCCAGGGTGATGAGCTGCATGATCGCCACCCTGCGGGTCTTCATCCAGGTGATGCCGACCTGCAGGAGGGTCGCTGCAATAATGACTGCGGTGGCGACATAGATATCAAAAAACTTATAGGCGATGAAAAAAAGCAGGATGGGGAAAAAATCGAAGAAAAGTTTCATAAATCCAGTATCAAAGGAGGTGTTAGCCTGCTGCCGTCGGTTGTAAAGCCGGGCACGCTGCAAAATTATTCGTCCATTATACCTGCCGCCTGCAAAATTAGCACTGGAATACCGCCTGCCGGATCCGGGATTCCGTCACACTTTGTTATCCTGCGATTCGCGGTCTCGCGGCATGGCCACAAGCAGGCTGCAGGGCAGATGGTCCAGAAGGGAATGTCCCACCGATCCGCACCACCAGCGGTCGAAGATTGAACGCCGGTGGTGGCCGACAATGACCAGATCGGCGCCGGTCTCATGGGCGAAGTGGATGATGGCCTCGCCGGGTTCCTCCCAGGTCCGGATCGTCCCTGTTACCTTCAGGCCCTTGTCACGCAGAGAGCAGACGCCTTTTTCAAGCACGGCATTGGCCGAGGCAAGCTCTTTTTCCAGCAGACCGTGGGGGAGCTGGCCACCGACCATGGCCAGCGCCGGAGGCGTGGGGATGACCGCCAGAAGATGGCAGGCGGCGTCGAACCGCATGGCCAGGGGAATTCCCTCTCTCAGGGCATCGCGGCATTGGGCGGTGCCGTCATAGGCAAAGACGATGGTGTGGTACATGATGTGTGTTCTCCCTTGATGCGGCTCCGGTCTTGTCCGGCGGAAAGGGTGCCGTCCGGAGCCCTGTCTATTCTTCAGATGCGCTCTCAGGCGCCGGCTTCTCTTCCGGCAGGCCGCCGCCGAGGGCGAGAGAGAGCAGGGCCGTATCCTGGTACTGCCGGACGCGGGCCAGGGTCAGGCCGAGGCGGGCCTGGTTGGATTGCCGTTCCGCGTCAAGGACCTGGATGACGCCGATATTGCCTGCACTGTAACTCAAACGCGCCAGGTTCAACGCCGCCAGGGCTGTCTCGGCCGCATGCTGCTGCGCATCGATCTGCTCGGCATCGTGCTCAAGGGCCTTCAGCACGTCGGCCACTTGACCGAAGGACTCGAGAACAACTTGCCTGTAGGCCGCCAGTGCGGCCAGGCAGGTATCCTGGGCCGCCCGTTTTTTCGCCTGCAGGGTGCCTCCGTTGAAGATCGGCGCAGTCAGTCCCGCGGCAAAGGCCCAGGTGTTCGCCGAGGAGTCAAAGAGGCCGCCTGTTGTAAGCGATTCCTGCAGGGTGTTGGCCGAGAGTGTTATGCTCGGATAGAGATTGGCCGTGGCCACGCCGAGGGCCGCGGTGGCGGCGTGCAGCTGGGCTTCCGAGGCCCTGATGTCCGGGCGGACCCGCACCAGCTCGGACGGCAGGGTCAAGGGCAGGGCGCCGGGGAGGCTGAATGCCGACAGATCGAAGTCCGGAGTCCGCCAGTCTCCCGGGGCCTTGCCGACCAGGATAGCCAGTGCGTGCCGGGCGACGCTCAGCTGCTGGCGCAGGGGCGGCAGCAGGGCCAGATCTCCGGCCAGCTGGCTTTCCGCGCTCAGCACATCGGTGATCGTGCCCGAACCGGCCTTGCGGGCGATCCGGACCAGATCGAGATTCCTCTGGTCGTCGGCCATGATATCCGCAAGGACCGAGAGCTGCGCCCTGGCCGAGGCGATGCCCAGGGCCTGGGCCATCACATTGCCGGTAATCGAGAGCCTGAGGGCGTCAAGCTGATAGCCCTTATATTCCGCCATCGCCTGCGCTTCTTCCGTTGCCCGCCGTTCCCCGCCTGCAAAGTCGAGCAGATAGGTAACCTGGGGCCCGAGGGTGTAATAGGTGTAGGCGGGAATCTGGATGTCGCTGGGGCCAAACAGGGCCACACCGTATTTCTGCCCTCCCGCCACAGCCCCCATGGATACTTGCGGCCACAGGGCTCCGGTGGCCGCATTCACCTCTTCATGCGCTTGCGCCAGCCTGGCCCGGCTTGCCTCAAGGGTATTGTTGCCGGCCAGGGCCTGCAGCATCACTCCGTCCAGTTCCCGAGACCCGAAGGTCCGCCACCAGGCTTCCGGCAGCTTTTGACTTGTGACGATGCGTTGAGCGCCTTTAAGGCCGGTGTCGCCATCGATTGTATAGGTTTTGGTCTGGGGCGGACCGGGGGCAACGAAGTCCGGTCCCGCCGCGCAGGCGGAAAGCAGCAGCGCGCAACCGATAAGAAGAGCCGGAAGGGCCTCTCTGGTATTCATAGGGATCATGGGTATCGTTACTCCGCAGCCACTGGATGTGTATTCTCAATCCTTCGAGCCCGCCGAAAGAGCAGAAGGAGCGGCGCCATCATCATGGTCACCACCATTATAAGTTTGAAATCGTCGAGATAGGCGATCATGGCCGCCTGCCTGGTAATCTCTCCATTGAGCAGTACCAGGCCGCGCAGGCTGGTGAGATCGATATGGGCGGCCTGCAGGCCGGGATTGGCCCCCGGATTATAGGGAGTCACCCGGGCCGCGAGCCCCGCGTGCACAATCTGCATGTTCCGGGTCAGCAGGGCCTGCACGGCGGAAATGCCGATGCTGGAGCCGAGGTTGCGGAGCAGGTTGAAAAAAGCCGTGCCTTCAGTCCGGAGCTGCACGGGCAGGGCTGTGAAGGCCACGGTGGCCAGCGGCACATACACAAGGCCGATGCCGAATCCCTGCAGGGCTCCCGTCTCGATGACGGGCCAGGTATCCATCACCATCGAAAAATGCGACATTCCGGCAAGAGAGAGCGAGGTCAGAACCAGGCCCGTTCCCATCAGGATCTTGGCGTCGACCCGGCCGACAAGACGGCCGACAAGTATCATCGCCAGCATCAGGCCCATGCCCCGCGGCGCAGTCACCAGACCGGTGGTGATGACGGGGTATCCCATGACATCCTGCAGCAGCGGCGGGACGAGGGCAAGGGTTGCGAAAAGAACGATGCCGACGATGAAGACGAAGACCGTCCCGATCACAAAATTTACATCCTTGAACAGGGCGGTGTTGATGAAGGGCCGCTTATGCGTCAAGGTGTGAATGATGAAGACATAAAAGGAAACGGACGCGACAATGCCTTCAACGATGATCTCCGTTGAGGAGAACCAGTCCTTGAGCCCCCCCCGGTCCAGCATCAGCTGCAGGGAACCCACCGCGATGCTCAGGGCAATGAATCCAAAAAAATCAAAGCGGCTGTTTTCCCGGCGATTCTTTGCAGGCGGCAGAAAGATCAGGAGTCCGAGAAAGGCCAGGATGCCGATGGGCAGATTGATATAGAAGACCCAGCGCCAGTTGTAATCTTCGGTCAGCCAGCCGCCGAGGGCGGGACCGAGGATGGGGCCCAGGGTCACGCCCACTCCCCAGAAAGACATGGCCTTTCCATGGTTTTCCGGGGGGTTGATGTCGAAGAGGATGGCCTGGGAAAGGGGCACCAGCGCAGCTCCGCTTATTCCCTGAATCAGCCGGAATATGATGATCTGCAGCAAGGTGACCGACATGCCGCAGAAGGCCGAGGAGACGGTGAATCCGACGATGGAGACAAGGAATACCACCTTCCGGTCAAACCGCGTGGCCAGCCATCCCGTGAGGGGGATGGTGATGGCAGCCGCGACGATATAGGAGGTGAGGACCCAGACCATCTGATCCTGGTTTGCCGAAAAGGTGCCCTGCATATGCGGCAGGGCCACATTGGCGATGGTGGCGTCGATGGACTGCATGACCGTCGCCAGCATGACGCTTATGGTGAGAAGTATCCTGTTTTCGACAGGTGCAACGCCTGCTTGATCCATGATCTAGTTTCCCGAAAAGGACCTCCGGTATCCGGTGTCTACTACCGCTGTGACCGAAAGTCCCGCCTGTAGATGCAGGTCCGCAGCATTATCGAGGGCGATGCGGACCGGTACGCGCTGCACGATCTTCACCCAGTTGCCCGTGGCGTTCTCCGGCGGCAGCAAGGAAAAGGACGAGCCTGTCCCCGGGCTTACGCTTGCGACATGGCCTGACAGTTTCTTGTCCGAATAGGCATCGACCTGGATATCCGCCTTTTGGCCGGGCCGCATGTGGGTCAGCGAGGTTTCCTTGTAATTGGCCTCGATCCAGATATCCGTATTGGAGACCAGCGCAAAAAGCGGCGTTGCCGCCGTTACATAATCGCCGACCTGAAGCCGCTCGACCTTGGTAACGATGCCGTCAATGGGGGCGTAGACCGTGGTATAGGAGAGATTCAGCCGGGCGCGGTCGAGCCGGGCCTGGGCCTCCTGCACGGCAGGATGGTCGTCGACGTTGATATCGGGATTTCCGCTCAGATTGGCCAGGGCCGTATCGGCGCCCTGCTGACGGGATGCCAGCTCCTGCTCGGCGGCCTGCAGCATTTGCGAGGCCTTGTCCAGCTGGGCCTGCGAAGAGATGCCTGACTGGGCCAGCGTCTTCTGCCGCTCAAATTCCCGCTGCTGATAGGCCAGGGTGCTTTCGGCAGACTTGAGGTCGGCCATCTTCTGGCGATAACCGGCCTTCATGGCCGTGATCTGCAGCCGCGCCCTGGCCAGCCCGGCCTGCGCCTCCTGCAGGGCGATGACGAAAGGCCTCTCGTCCAGCCGCAGCAGCACGTCGCCTTTGTGGACGGTCTGGTTATCCTCCAGGGGAATCTCACGCACCCGTGCCGAAATGTCGGTGCTGACCGATACCCGCGCCGCCTCGACATAGGCGTCTTCGGTGCTGATATAGCGTCCTCCTGTGATATAGAAGAAACCGCCAACGGCAGCCAGCAGCAAAGGAATGCCGAACATGAAAAAGTTCTTCCGCCTTCCAATGAAATTTTGATTAATGTTGTCGTCCCGGCTGGTTGTCATACAGTTGCGTCCTTCTTTTGATGGGCGTGCATAAGGGTGTTGACATTGAATGTAACGATGCGTTCGATTTCGGTGATCCTTTTTTCGTCATAGCGGTTCCATCCCATTTGATGCAGGACCGTCACGCGCGAGGATTTGAACGTTGTCACCTGGCCGATCAGGGTTACGGTGATGAGTTTGACTTCGGGCGAGCAGGCATCCCTGCCGAGAATGGTCGCCACAAGGGCCTCGATCGTTTCCCGCAGCACCCCGATGAAACCTTGGAAAAGCTTTTGAAAAGCAGAGGTCGGGTCCATTTGTTCTCGAGTATAAATTCTTGAGATCTGGGCGCATTCCTGGCTGTTTTCTTCCAGCACGAAGTGCAGCATCCTGCGGATGTAGCCATCGAGCAGGTCCAGGTATTCTGCCTGTGTCGTCTTTTCGTCTTTCAGGGCCTGCCGTATTTCATCCAGGCCTTCTCCGAGGTTTTTCTGATAGTAGTCAACGATATGGTCGATGACGGCAAGATACAGGCCTTCCTTGCTGCCGAAGTAGTAGGGAATGGCGGCAATATTGACGCCGGCAGCTGCGGCCAGGTTGCGCGTCGATGCGCTCTCGAAACCGACCTCGCTGTAAATCTTTAATCCCGCTTGGATCAACTTTTGTCTGGCGGCGCTGCCGCGTTCCTGCCTGGTGAAGGCTGGTTCTTTTATTCCGGTTTTCATAGTGCCTCTGCATTACAGTGCTAAGGTCGTGGTTCTTCGTCGCGGGGAATATAAATCAATCGATTGACTTAATCAAGACCTTCAGGGCATATTTGCCGTATAAAAGGGGTATTTTTGTAAAATACCCCTGCTCTTTGCAGAAAAATAAAAAAATAAAATCAAAATATATTAAAATGTTGCATCGTTGATGCAGGAAAATATCCGTCTAAAAAAGAAAACAGGCGGACTGAAATAGGAAAAATAGATGAGGATGGGGGTATGCTGATAAAATTTATAGGAAGTATCTAATAAATATCCGGGTCATGCCATACTGAAATGACGGGCTTTCCTGCCCAGGCTGGTCATTCCGGTCCAGCCGTGCTGGTGAGAAAATTATTATGGAGCATATGAGCCTTAAAACTTTGCCGGATTCCATGCGCCCCTCTGCGACGATGAAAAAAATACTGATTGTTGAAGACGAACGGCTTCTCGGGAGAATGCTTGCCAAGACCTTGAAAGATTGCGGATATCAGGTCTGCGCTGTCCTTGCAAGCGGCGAGGAGGCCGTTGCCTTTGCCCGCAAAGTGCGGCTGGACGCTATTGTCATGAACGTGTCTCTGAAGGGGAATCTCGACGGTTTTGAGGCAGCCAGCATGATCAGAAAAGAGCACCGGACACCGATTATTTTACTGACCTGCTTCAGAAGCGAGGAAGATATGGATCGAGCAAGGAAGATAAAAAAATCATTGATGCTTGATGTGTTTGCAGACCCTCACACGGTTCCCAAAGCGCTGGAAATGGCCGTTGCCTGAAAGCTGCATCCCGCTGTTGTTTTCATCTGTATCTCCCCTTCTTTTCCCGATCCCTTCCTCTCCTTCACAGGCAGAAGAAAAGCTGCATCCTGAACACTCTGCTCAGCCTTCCGGATGCAGAATCTGCGTTAGAATCTGCGGAAAATCGGTAAATATTCCCCTGATACCCGCCTCGGCAAACCGCCGCATCCGGGACGGTTCGTTGACCGTATAGAGATTGACCTGACAGCCGTGGCGATGCGCAGCCCGGATCTGATCCTCGTCGGTGCAGTCTGCACAGGCATTATAGATCGGAAATTCATAGTTTCCCCAGTCCTGACCGCTGCCGTCCGCTGGGCCTATCAGCGCATGAATCTCGATATCTGGACGTTTTTCCCTGATATCACGAATATATGTATGGTCAAAGGAAGAGATGGAGAGCCTGCAGGGAGGCACATCCAGATGCGCAATGCACTGCAGGACTGCATCCGTTATTGGAAGGTGTTCCACGCTTTGCATGGCCTGCTTGAGCTCAATATTGACCTGCCAGGATTTTTCTTTGACATAGGCCAGGACCTCCGCAAGGGTCGGAACGAAAGCCCCTTTGAACTGCAGCAGTTCGGCCTGGGAGATCTTTCCGGCGGCGATCTGTCCAAAGGGATCGGCATCGATAAACCATGAGCCTGCATCCAGGGAGCGGATCTCTTCCAGCGTGAAGGTGGAGCATGCGTCTGCTGCCCTGTCCGGAAAGCGCCTGAGAACATCGGTGGTGCGTTGCAGTGTCTCGTCATGGAGGATGATCAGCTGGCCGTCCCGTGTGATGCCGACATCAATCTCGACGGCATCGGCGCCAATCTCCCAGGCCTTGCGGATGGCGGGCATGGTGTTTTCCGGCGCCAGGCTGCGGGCGCCGCGATGGGCGATATTCAGAATCATAAGCGGCTTTCCGGTCAAGGGAGAAGGGGCGCCTGCGCCAGCGCTGAGGACGGGAGGTCCGGAATGGACTGCCGGTACGGCATGCAGGCAGATTCCCGCGTCCTTGTCCCTTGCAGTCTCCAGTCGGTTTCGGTTCCGTCCATACAGGGCGTATTCATGATTATAATCTCATAATGGGATAGAAACGAGCCGTATTGTAAGCGGGAAAACAAAGCGCAGGACCGTAACACCTGACCTGATGTACTTCCCCCGCCACTCAATGATACGCATGATCATCAAGAAATGACAGATGCGTGCTTGATTTTTTATGAAACCTTGGACAATCGGATTTTTTTATATGAAAATAAAGAAAGGGCCTGCGAAAAAACGAGACTGAGGCCTCTTCGGATAAGAGGGGGAGAAACAGGCTGGATTATTTACCTGTCAAGCAGAAAATGCTTTATGAACAGGCGATTTGCGGCTATAAGGGCGCGACCGGTTTTTTGCGGGGATGTGGATCAAGAATATTGAGGAGTGGAGGTGGTACAATGAAAACAGCATCGATTAAATTGAGACTTGTCACAGGGGGGATCACGCTGGTTTTATTGCCGCTGCTTCTCAACGGTTATTTTTCGATTTCGAAATCGTCCATGGCCCTGACTGATCTCTCGAAAAGCCAGGCGGAGAATGTAGCCGCCGATCTTGCCCGATTGACCGACAATATCCTGCGGGAGGAATCCATGCTGGCGCAGTCTCATGCCGTGGATCCGCTTGTCGTCAACCTTCTTGCGGCGATCAAACAGGGTGGAATGGAAGGGACCGCAGATCAGGTCAGCGCGCTCCGTAAAAGTATGGAGAAAATTTTCGCCACAATGGGCCCGAATCATCAGGGAATATATGTGGCCGATTACCAGGGGAACCAGATAACCGGGATACTGGAAGACGGCCGGGAGTACAAGGGCAGCAACATTGCCGACCGGAGCTATTTCCAGAAGGCCAGGACTTCGGGAAAGGCCGTCACAGGCGATATTGCCCGTTCCGCAGCGACCGGAAAATTGATCTGCGCCATCTGTGTTCCCGTCCAGTCCGCCTCGAAGGAATTTATCGGGGCCTTTGTTTTGACCTTCAAGGCGGAGTTCCTCTCCGAACTTATTTCCACCCGGAAGATCGGGAAGACCGGATACGGATTCATGGTTGACAACACAGGATTGGTTGTCGCCCATCCTGTGGCCGAATACGTCCTGAAGCTTAATCTCGCCAAGCTTCCCGGCATGGAGGAGATCTGCTCGAAGATGCTGGCCGGTCAGAAAGGCGTCGAGCCGTACGTCTTCAAAGGGGTGAATAAAATTGCAGGATTCGCTCCTCTGAAGGAGGCCGACTGGTATGTGGCGGCGACTCAGGAATCCGATGAGTTTTTAGCGGCGTCGCGCTCCATCCGCATGCTGAGCCTCATCATCGGTCTGGTGGCCATGGTGCTGACCGCCGTGACGGTCATATATTTTGCCGGCCTGATCGTCAAGCCGCTCAACAGGGCTATCGCCAGTCTCAAGGATATTGCCGAAGGTGAAGGCGATCTGACCATGCGCCTGGACGACAGATCCCGGGACGAGGTGGGTGTTCTCGGCCTCTGGTTCAATAAGTTCATTGAAAAGCTGCAGGCCATGATCAAGCGGATTGCAGAGAATTCGGATAAGGTCAATGCCTCCGCCAATCAACTTTCGGAGATAGCCAGGCAGATGTCTGCCGGGGCCGAAGACACCTCTGCGCGGGCTGCCAATCTGGCGGTGGCCTCGGAGGAGATGACTTCCAACCTGCACAGTGTCGCCTCCGCCATGGAAGAGTCTTCGACCAATACCAACATGGTTGCGTCCGCCGCCGAAGAAATGAGCTCGACGATCAATGAAATTGCTGATAATGCCGAGCGTGCAAGAAATATTTCAAGCAAGGCTGTGTCCCAGGCAAGGAGCGCCTCCGAGAGGATGGAAGAACTGGGGCGGGCCGCCCAGAAAATCAGTATGGTTACCGAGACGATTACGGAGATATCCGAACAGACCAACCTCCTTGCCTTGAATGCGACGATTGAGGCTGCCCGGGCAGGAGAGGCAGGCAAGGGATTTACGGTAGTCGCCAACGAAATTAAAGATCTGGCAAAACAGACAGCCCAGGCCACACTGAATATAAAAGGGCAGATTGACGATATGCAGCGCACCACACAGGCGACAGTTGTTGAAATCAATGAGATTTCGGAAGTCATCGGCGGGGTTAATGACATTGTTGCGACCATTGCAACAGCGGTGGAGGAACAGACCGCTGCAACGCGGGAGATTGCCAGCAACATATCGCAGGCCAGCCAGGGGATTCAAGAGGTCAACGAAAACGTCACCCAGAGCTCAACCGTGGCTGTGGATATCGCAAAGGATATCAGCAAGGTCAATCTTGCTGCTACAGGGATTTCCCAGAGCAGCAAGGAGGTCCGTACCAGCTCGGAGGATCTGCAACGCATGGCAAACGAGCTGAATACCATCGTCAACAGCTTCAAGGTCTGACGGACTGAGTCAAGCCGGCCTGATCCTTTTGCGGGTCGTCTTTGAACAGTCGATGCAAGAAGAGAGTTTCTCGCAAGGATACATTCAGGTCACCACAAGTCGGGGGGAATCTATGAAGATTGTTATTGTTGGCGGCGGGGCGATAGGCAGACTCTTCGGATCATTTTTGGGCAAAGGAGGGCATGAGGTCAGTCTCATCGATGTCAATCAGGATATCGTGGGCGCCATGCAGGGTGAGGGGATAGGCCTGATGGCGCAGGATGAGCAGGACCGCGATATTATTATCTCGGTTCCGGTCAACGCCCTGCACAATGGCTCCAAGGTCGAGGGGGCCGATCTGGTGCTGATCCTGGTGAAATCCCAGGCGACTCTTGCCGCCGCCCAGAGTGTCGCTCATCTGGTTAATGAGGCCTGCCCGGTGCTCTGCATTCAGGCTGGCCTTGGCAATCTCGAGTCGGTCCAGAAAGTTATCCCTCCCCAACATATTCTTCTCGGTCTGACGTTCATGTCCGGAACGGCGCTGGGGGATTCCCGTGTTCGTCAGGGCGGGATAGGTACAACCTACATTGGCGAACTGAACGGCGCGTTCACGCCGCGGCTGAAAAAGATCGCCAGTGTCTTCAACGATTGCGGAATCGTAACCCGGATGGCCCGCCGGATCATGGGGCGGCTCTGGGCAAAGGTGATTGTCAATTCGGCGATCAATCCGGTGTCGGCCATTCTGAAGGTTCCCAATGGCTGCCTGACTTCCCGGGAAGAATCAATTGCCCTGATGAAGACCCTTCTCGACGAAGGAAAACGGGTGGCCGATGCGATATCCATCGATCTGGCCTGTGAGGATCTGTATCAGCTTTTGCAGGATACCTGCCAGCAGAGCGCCAACAATCTCTCATCCATGCTGCAGGATATTCTCAATGACAGGGCCACCGAGATCGATGCACAAAACGGGGAAATCTGCCGCTATGCCGGGATGAACGGTGTTTCTGTGCCGACCCACCAGGCGATTGTCCAGTTGATCAAATTGCTGGAGAGATGGAAACCCGGTATAGAACACGCCTAGGAAAGAGGCCTTTTGGGGCGCAGGACGGCTCGGCAGATCGTAACTTCTACGATAAGAGGGCGATAATGGCTCGATGGGAAAAGATTCTGATGGCTGTCGATGAAGGAGAAACTTCACTGCGGGCGCTCCGTTATGTTGCCCGCATTGCTGCTTCCATGGGTGATGTCTCCCTCTGTCTTCTCCATATATATCCCGAACCTCCCCCGGATTTTTATCAGAGGGGGGGGCAGATCGCGGACTACCGGGCCGAAAAGGAAAAGAGGGCCGAGATTATCTTCGCCCAGGCAGAGCGCGTCCTGTTTGAGGCGGGCATTCAGCCCGGAAGGGTTCAGCGGTCGATCCGTCCGGCTGAAGGCAGGAGCATCAGCCAGGTGGTCCTGGATGTGCAGAAGGAGGGTGATTTCGGCACAGTGGCAGTCGGAAAACGCGGGGTGTCCAAGGCCGAGGAGTTCCTCTTTGGCTCGATCTCCAATGCCTTGGCACGGCACAGTAACGGATTCACCACCTGGGTGGTCGGGTAATCATGATTGACTGGAGCCTCTTTCCCCCGCACATCTTGCCGAGACTGAGAGATCACTATGCGGTTAAAAGCATGCGCAGGGTTCCGAAATTGTTCGGAGATACGAGCGATTTCACCAGTATCGACTATGGTGACGTCATCCATGTCGGAGACCGCTATTTTCTCGTGGTCGGCTATACGAAGGAGGGCCGGTTCGGTATTGACGAGCAGCCGAAGCAGTGGGTGCCCAAAGTCTATGATCTGGAATCGGGCGAACGGAAAATAGCCAAGCTGACCTTCTATGAAACCTATTCGCTGACCATTGGCGGCCTCAATGTGACCTGCTATCGAAGCCCTGAAAAGGAGGCTGAAGTTATTGAACTGGTCAAGGGGAATCCGCATTTCATGCAGGGCTATTCCGCTCGGGATGAGGCGGGCAATCTCGTTCGTGTCCTTGATGTCATCCGGGGCCAGCGGCTGGATAAATACCTGGCCGATAAGGGAGAGACGCATCGGGAGTATTTTGAGATCCACTGCAAGGGCATGCTGGTGAATTTTCTGGAATCCATCCGGGGCATATCCCTGCTGCACGCTCATGGCTTAAAACATGGCGATATCCGGCGCGACCACATCTTTGTCGACCATGAGGACGGCAGGTTTCGCTGGATCGACTTTGATTATGATTTTTATCTGCCGGAACGGCCCTTTGCCCTTGATCTCATCGGGCTCGGCAATGTGCTGCTCTTTATCCTCGGCCGGAAAAACTTCCGCCCCGCTGATATCCTGGGCGATCCCGAGATGGGGCCTTCGATCTTCGCCACGCTGGACACAGGCGACCTCTCTTTAGTGGCTGCAGACCGGGTTTTCAACATTCGCAAGATCTATCCCTATATCCCCAAGTGCCTGAATGATATCCTGATGCACTTCGCAGCGGGTACGCCGGTGATGTATGATTCGGTGGATGAGTTTCACGATGATCTCGCCGCCTGCCTGGACAGTATCTCATCCCCGGGGACAGAATTCAATTCTGTCCCCGGCTGACTCTTCTCAAGCTCCGAGGCCTCTGTCACAGATTTGGGCAGGGATCTTTTGGTCTTCACCCCGAGTTCGGGAAACCCGTGGGCCAGGGCAATGATGTTGCCGCGGCCATGGGTCAGTTTATTCATGGCTGCATCATAGGTTGCAGTGCAGAGGGAAAGCTGCCTGCCGATCTTCTCCATGTCCTCGACAAAGCCGCAGAGCTTGTTGTATAAGGCCCCGGCCTGCTCGGCAATCTCCTGAGCGTTTCTGCTCTGGTGCTCGAATCTCCAGATATTCTCGATGGTCCTCAGGGTCGCCAGCAGTGTCGACGGGGTGACAACGATGATCTTGTGGGCGAAGGCGTCGGAAAAAAGCCTTTCGTCGTGCTGGAAGGCCGCCATGAAGGCCGCCTCGATAGGCATGAACATCAGGACGAAATCCAGGGACCGGACGCCTTTAAGCTCGCTGTAGTCCTTCCGGCTCAGCCCCACGATGTGCTCCCGGATTGCATTGACATGCCGGGCCAGGAATGTCTGGCGCTGATCCTCTTGCTCGCAATTGACGGACAGCTCCCAGGCAGAAAGCGATACCTTGGAATCGACGATGATATCCTTGCCATCGGGAAGATGAATTATAACATCCGGTTTCAACAACTGATTTTCATGATCCCTGAAGCCGCCCTGGGTCTCGTATTCGTGCCCTTTCCGCAGACCCGATTGTTCGAGAACCCGTTCCAGGACCATCTCGCCCCAGTTTCCCTGGATCTTGCGGTCCCCTTTCAGTGCCCTGGTGAGGTTTATGGCCTCCACATTGATCCGTTGATTGAGGTCCCGCAGATGCAGGATTTCCTCCTTGAGCGAAACCCGCTCCTTCGTGTCGCTGATGTAGATGTCGTCGATGCGTTTTCTGAAAGAGTCCATCTGTTCCTGAAAGGGCTTCAGGACGGCTCCGAGCCTTTCCGAACTCTGGGTGCTGAAGACGGCGCTTTTTTCGTCAAAAATCCGTCCCGCCAAGGCCTGAAACTGCAGGCGCAGCTCATCTCTCGCCCTTTCCAGCAGGGCCAGTTTTTCAGCGCCGTGCTGTCTCTCCTGCCTGAGCTGGGCTGCGGTTTCGGCGGCGCGAACCTTCTCTTCGGTGGCCAGCATCTGCAGTTGGGCCGTCTCCTGACGGAGTCCCCGTATCTCTTGGTCTTTTTCCGCCAGCTGCTGCTTCAGCAGTCGCGCCTTGAAGGCGATCAGGACCGGGATGATGATTCCGGCGCAGACCGCCGCAGAGACAACCAGCAGGACCATATCCGGATTGCGGGCAATCAGTTCCTGCATGGTCGGCCTGCTGTCCGGAGCAGGGATCTTCTTCCCCTGCTCTGCGTGTGAAGAGGAAGGGTGCCTTGTCCGGCTTCGAAACCCTTGTTGATTAGAGTCAGGGCACTGTTTGCTGCCCCTGGGCGGAAGGCGGCCCTTTTTACCGGAATCCGGCCTGCGGCGATCGTGCAGAAGAGACAATCTTCCATCGGTATTCCTCTGTAATGGTGCGGTGATATTAAGATTGTTTGTAAAGAGATTCAAGTAGATATACAAGGGAGGGCCGTTGTTGTCAAACGAAAACGGAAAGAGGATTCCTGTCCCTTTGAGGGAGAAGGTGTTTACTCCGCAAGAGACTGCAATCATTATAAAGTGAGGGTCTCCGATAACTGAGTACTTGATTTTACTGCGGCATTATCGCATCATCTTATGAAAGGGAAGCAGATTTTCGGTTTTGAATGCGGAGCCTTCTGGAGACGATGAAAAAAAAACAGCCGCCGCGCACGAGTACAGACCTGAAGTCCCTGCTGGATGCCTTTGACGATCAAACTCGTCTCGATGAGGCCCTTTTGCGCCTGCTGATTGAGGATTTTCCCCTCTATCTTGTGCTTGCATCGGCTGATGGCCGGATTCTGAGGATGAACGGGGCGATGGGCCATGCCCTGCAGTATTCGCCCGAAGAGACGGCAGGAGCGCCTCTCGCCGCCTATGTCCCGGAAGGCGACCGGGCAGCTCTGGCGTTGATGTTTGAGCAGATGGCGGCAGGGCAGCAGGCCGTGATGAAGGCGTCGAGGCTTATCGGGAAGGATGGCCGCATCTTTTGGGTGGCTTGGGCGGGTCGGATGATTTCCTGCAAGAGGGGTTCCGCCGCACATTTCCTGGCCGGAGCGGATGTCACCGAACTGTGCCGGAGTAATGAAGAATTCAGCCGGACCCTGGATAACCTGGAAAATGTCCTGGATAATTCGCCCGATGCCGTCGGGATTGTCGATGCCCGCGGGCGATTTATTCGATGGAACAGGATGGCAGAGCAGCTTTACGGCTATTCCCCGGAGGAACTGCAGGGGCGGAGCGCATTTTTTCTCTACGCCGACAGGCAGGAGCTTGCGGGGATGCTGGCCCGGTTGAGGGCTGACGGTTTTGTCAGGGCGCATGAAATAACCATGCAACGGAAAGATGGCGCGCTGATCCCCTTCGAGGTCTCCCTGACGATTCTGAGAGATAAAAACGGCGCCGTACGCGGCAGCATCTGCGTGGCCAGGGACCTGGCCGAGCTCAAGCAGACCATGCGTGATCTCGGGGCCACCAACAGGAGGCTGCAGGAGGAGATCAGGGAAAGGGAACAGACCTGGACGGCCCTGGAAGAATCGCAGAACCTCTATCAGACCATCTTTGAAAATACCGGCACTGCGATGGTGATCATCGAGGCGGATTCCACCATCTCCCTGGCCAATGCCGAGTTTGTCAAGCTCTCCTGTTGTTCGCGCGAGGAGACCGAGGGGAAAAGGAGCTGGACCGAGTTTTTTAAGGATGAAACCGTTCAATCCATGGGGCAGTTTCATTCCCTGCAGCGGAGCGGCCCCGGCGGCGTGCCGAGAAATTTCGAGGCCTGTTTCGCCGGTGCCGGCGGGCAGCTCAAACACGTGTGCGTCACCATCGCCACCATCCCGGAAACCCAGAAGAGCGTGGTTTCTTTTCTCGATATCACCGAACGGAAACAGGCCGAAGAGGAACTGCGGCGTTCAAACGAGGAACTGGAACAGCGCAGCCATGAGATCTCTCAGTTGAACGAAATGCTCGATCTGCTTCAAGTCTGTCAGAATACCGAGGAGATCTACTATGTGGTCGGGCGGTGTGTCCGGAAGCTGTTTCCGGCGGACTCGGGAAAATTGTACCTCCTGGACAAGGAAGGGGCTTCTCTGGAAGGCGTGCTGGAATGGGGGGAGAATGTCACGGGAGAACAGGTCTTCGCCTTTAACGACTGCTGGGCGCTGCGCCAGGGCAAGATCTATTCCGTCGGCGATTCCAGCGACGGGGTTTCCTGCCGCCACGTGGGCACCCTTCCGGCAGGCGGATATCTCTGTGTGCCTTTGATTACCGACGGCGGCATCAAGGGGCTGTTCCATCTCCGGATAAGTCCGTTGAACCCGATGATTCCCAACAAGGTTTCCTGGCGGATCATTGATTCGAAGGAACGTCTGGCGGTGGCCGTCACAGACCATATCGCTCTTGCGCTGGCCAATTTTGATCTGCGGGAGACCTTGCGGCTGCAGTCTATCCGCGATCCCCTCACCGGACTTTTCAACCGCCGGTTTATGGAGGAGTCCCTCGAGCGCGAACTGAGCCAGGCGAAAAGGACGTTGTTCACTGTGGCTGTCATGATGATCGATATCGATTATTTCAAGAATTTTAACGACACCTATGGTCATGAAGCGGGTGATGAACTGTTGCGGGAAATGGGCAAGGTCCTTCTCAACTGCGGCCGAGCCGAGGACGTGGCCTGCCGGTACGGCGGCGAAGAATTTTTTCTGATCATGCCGGGGATGAGCCTTGATGTCGCGCGAATCCGGGCAGAGGATATTCGCAGGCAGATTGCGGCAATCAAAGTCCATTTCGGCGCTGAAGAGCTGAATCAGGTCACCGCCTCAATCGGTCTGGCCGCCTTCGACCAGCACGGAGACTCGGCCGCGCAGATACTGAAGGCTGCCGATGTGGCCCTCTACGAGGCCAAACGCCGGGGCCGGAACTGTGTTGTCGTTTCACAGGAGTGAGGACTGGAGTTTCACAGGATGAGGACCGGATTATGCAGAAGACACTCATTATTATCGGCCTGGCAGTGCTGGCCGTGGGGCTCCTCTGGCCCTGGCTGGGCAGGATCCCCTTCGGCAGGCTTCCGGGAGACATCGTTATTTCCAGACCGGGATTCACCTTTTATTTCCCGATAACCACCTCGATTGTCGTGAGCATACTCATTGCAGTGATTCTGAAGATTTTCAAATAGAGGAGGGAGTATCCATGGAAAAGATGCTTGCTGATAAAATACATTGGCTGGGGCACGATGCGTTTCGAATCGATGCGGAATCCATCATCTATTTCGATCCGTTCAAAATTCAAGGCGGTCCGGAGGCGGATATCATCCTCATCTCCCATGATCACCATGATCATTGTTCGCCAGAGGACATTGCGAAAATCCAGGGCAAGGAGACGGTGATCATTGCCGGAGCCTCCAGCCTGAAAAAGCTGAGCGGCAGGGTTTCGGCGATGGCGCCCGGTGATTCCCTGACTGTGAAGGGCATCACGATTCAGGCAGTTCCCGCCTATAATATCAATAAAAAATTTCATCCCAGGGAGAATGGCGGCCTGGGCTTCGTGGTCGAGATCGACGGAGTTCGGATCTATCACGCCGGGGATACTGATCTGATACCGGAGATGAAAGAGATTCGGGCGGATATCGTGCTGCTCCCCGTATCCGGCACGTACGTCATGACGGCGGCGGAGGCGGCGGAGGCGGCGCTGACCCTCAACCCGGCCCTGGCCATCCCGATGCATTACGGCACCCTGGTAGGCGAAGCTGCTGATGCGGAACGTTTCAGCCGGCTTCTTGAGGGGAAAATCCGGGTCCGGATCCCTGTGAAAGAGTAGCGCTTGTTTTTGTTGGAATATTTCTTTTAATAACACTCTGATATTTGTCTTTCGCTCTCGATTTAACCTGGAGGTGAATTCCTGCCGGGGCAGTCTCCAGGCAGAGTCCGGCTTTTTCAGAGACCCATAAGAGAATGGAAAAAATGGATTTTTTTATTTATCTTCTTGTCTTCCTCTCTTATTACAATAATAATAGACGATTAGAAGATATTATATCCTCGGTTCCCATGGAAACAGGAAGACAGACATGAACGCCTCGGAGACGACAAAAAAGAAATATATGGAGCCGGTTATCCATTTTCTGCAGAAAAGGATAACTGTGGGTTCGGATGAGGACGCAGGGAGGATGACGGTTTCTGAATTTGTCCGGGCCGGGCATTGCCTGGCCGGGTTTCCTGATTTTGCTAAATACGCCAAGAGAGGATTTGAGAAAAGTCCGCTGCAGGCAGGAAGCCATACGGAATTTTCCGATGACGGCAATGCGTTGCTGGCCTGCTGTTCGGGGTATCCAAAACTTGAGACCTTCAGCCAGAAAGACGTAACCGTTACCGTTATCTCCGTTGAACCGCTTGTTGAGGTCAGCCCGGATAAGATGCAGGCCTGGCTCAGCATCTATCCGCCGGTACCGGGGCTGACTCCTCTGGCGGATCAGGATCTGGGGCAGCATTTGAAGGATGCGGGCGTGGTCTTCGGCGTTGACCAGAAAGCCCTGCAGGAAATGCAGGAGTTTGTCGGCACTGTGTACAATGAATGCGTGCGAAAGCGTATCGCCACAGGGCAGCCTCCGGGGGACAGCGCGGATGCGTCTATCCATTTTGAGCTGGAAATCGGTCCGCTGGCCGGCCGGTTTCTCGAAAACGGCACCATTGATTTCCGGGAGCGGAGGATCATGGTCGGGGTCTGTGCCGGACAGCATATCGCCACCAAGATCCCTGCCGTTCCCGGACCATCCGGCATGAATGTTCTGGGAGAGGAGATAGAGGCGGCGGAAGGCAGGGATGTCACGGTAAAAGTCACCAACGATGCCGTTTTTTCCAATGAAGACATGAGGGTGACGGCGGCCAAGGACGGAGTCCTTTCCGTTGTCAATACCTCCACGATCAAGGTCTGCTCCCAGCAGCTCATTGCCGGTGACATCGATTTTGGGACCGGCAATGTCGAATCGGGAAACAGCATCACCATCACCGGCTCTGTTCAGCCGGGATTCAAGGTTAACGCCGGTGGAGATCTGGAGATTCGGGGAGGAGTGATGTCGGGCATCGTTTCCAGCCAGGCCAATGTGGTGGTCCGGGGAGGGGTGACCGGGAAAAAGGCCAGCATCGAAGCGCTGGGGGATGTCGACATCCGGTTTATTGAGCAGGGCGCCATTGCCTCCGGCGGGATTGTGGTTATCCGGACACAGTCCTACTACAGTAAGCTCGCGGCGGCGTTGGATATCCGGTGCCAAAACGAGAGCAAGGTCATGGGCGGCGAGCTCATCGCCGGACGGAATATTACCGTCGCCGATGTCGGGTCGAACAACTGTGAATCGACGCTGCTTGCCGCAGGTGTCGATGCCAAACGGTTTCTCCTGCATAAGGAGCTGCAGGACAGCATCGTGCAGCAGCAGAACGAGATCATCCACTGGCTGCAGCTTTACGGAGGCAGCGCCAAGTCGAAGAAGGTCCGGAAGATGGAAGAGGAAGTCGTGAATACCAAGCTCAAGCTTCTGCAGTTGAATCTGATTCCGGGGACCGGGCTCTATTCCCGTGGCGGCGGCGACGACAGCATTGATCAGATTGAAGAGACCGGCGATATTGAAAAGGTCAGGATCGATGTGCACGGCACGATCTTTCCGGGAACCCGGATACGGATAGGCAACCGCAGTCTGGTGGTCGACAAGATCATCTCCAAAAGGCAGTTTCGCTTGCAGAAGAACCTCAAATCGATTATCGCCGCGACCATTCGCTGAGGCGGCTCGCGGGATATGCCAGGCTTCGGGCCTTGCTTATCCCGCTGTGGCGCTCTCTACTCCGGATCGCTGGATCTTCTGTATCATTTCATAGACGATGGCTGCGGTCATTCCCCAGATCAGGTGGTTTTCCGTCTTGTACACCACCACCCTGTGTTTCATACCCTCCCTGTTCTGGCCGTACTTTGCAGGCAGGCCAAGCTCGTCGACGGGCAGGAAGATCTGCTTTTCTCCGTCTGGTCCGATGGAGGACGGTTGCATTTCCACTCGGGTAAAATAGATTTCCGGCGTGTGATCGATAAACCAGGAGACCGGGATCGTGAAAATTTCTTCAACTTCCTGGGCTGCAGGTTTCAACTCGCCGAGTTCCCTTACCGCAAGCGTCCCGAGGAATGTCTCGACAATGATGCCCCGAGGGGTGACAAGGGTATCCAGGCGTCCTGAGATGACGATTTTCTCGCGGGCCACCCCCAGTTCTTCCACGGTCTCCCGGATTGCCGTTTCCTGAAAGGTGCGGTCGAGGCTGCCGTCATATCCGCCTCCGGGAAAACAGATCTCGTTTCCCTGCCGGATGCCAGCCGCCCTCTTCTGGAAAAGAAGGTGATATTCCTCACCGATGAAAACGAAGGGGACCAGTACTGCCGCATTGTAATACAGATCCCTTCCCATAATCCCCGGAACTTCCGGCAGACCGTTAATAAATATTTTGAAGTCGAGTTCTTGCATGGTTCCCTTCCGGCTGCTGATTGCATGGATTTTTTTCTGCGGGCAGGTGCTTCACGCCCGGCTCCCGGGAGCGGGGGCCGCCGCCACATACTGATGCAGTCTTCTGTGATTACAAATATACATTGAAAAACTCAAGGACAATCCCTGGTCCTCCGGCGCCTGTACAGAGAATTTGACTTGCAGCCTCCGTGGGGAATGATTACTACTGCATGCCATCGACAAACGGAACGAAGGAGACAGCCGCATGCACTACGAGGGAAATATATTCAGGCCGCCCAGTGAGGCCGACAGCATCCTTTTGCAGGTCACCTGCGGATGTTCGCACAATAGATGCTCCTTTTGCGGAATGTATAAAGGGACGCGCTTTGCCATCAAGGACGATGCTACTATCCTGAGTGACATTGAATTCGCCGGAAGGCATTGTCAGAGGCAGACCCGCCTTTTTCTCTGTGACGGCGATGTCCTGATTATTCCTCAGAAAAGGCTGGTGACAATCCTTGCGGCCATCAAGGAAAAACTGCCCTGGGTCGTCCGGGTTGCGACCTACGCCAACACAAAAAGCATCCTGCGCAAGACCCCGGAGGAACTCGGTGAACTCCGTGATCTCGGTCTGACCATGGCCTATATGGGCCTGGAATCGGGGGACGATGTGACCCTGCAGAGAATATGCAAAGGGGCTGATTCCCGGCGGATGATCGATATGGGGCAGAAAATCAGGGCAGCTGGAATTAAACTCTCCGTCACTGTCCTGCTGGGGATTGCCGGGCGCGAGCGTTCGGAGATCCATGCCCGGGAGACGGGCCGGGTGCTGAGCGCCATCGATCCGGAATATGTCGGCGCGCTCAGCCTGATGCTGACCCCTGGAACGCCCCTGCATGATGACTATGCTGCCGGGCGTTTCTCGCTGCCGGACGCCTCCGGGATGCTCGGGGAACTTGGATTGATGTTCGCCTGCACCGACCTGACGGACGGCTATTTTCATGCCAACCATGCCTCTAACTACCTGCCCATCAAGGCCAGGCTGCCGCGGGATAAGGCCGCGGTCCTTCTCGTCATCGAGAGTGCGCTCAGAGGCGAGACGGCTTTAAGGCCTGAATACATGCGGGCCTTATGATGCCTGCCCGTTCCTGCGGACAGTTCCTTTTTCAGGAACACTGGCTTTTTTCATAGCCGGTGTCGGCAGGGAGACCGGCGCTTCGTGCGGAGGCGACTGCCAGTGCGTCGCAGCGTTCGTTGAACGGGTTTCCGGCATGGCCTTTTACCCATTTGAAGACGATATCCAGGTTTTCAATCAGGTCCAGCAATTCAGACCAGAGATCCCGGTTCAAGGCCGGTTTCCTGTCCGATTTGATCCAGCCGTTTTTCCGCCAGTTTTTTGCCCAGCCCTTGCTGATGCCATTGACCACATAGCTGGAGTCGGAATGAAGGGCGATGGGCCTGTCCGTATATTCCAGCTGCCGCAGGGCCATGATGCAGCCCATGAGCTCCATCCTGTTGTTGGTGGTGAGCCGGTAGCCTCCGGTCAGTTCCTTCCTCTCGCCTGCATAGATCTGAACAACCCCGTAGCCTCCGGGGCCGGGGTTGTTCAGCGCGCCGCCATCGGTATAGATCTGCACCGCATCCTCCCGCTCGATATCCGGCGGGGCAGGGGCCGTTCTGGCCGTGCTCCGGCCGGCAGTCCGGGCAGTCCGGGCTGGCCGCCCATCCTTCGCTCCCTGCATCCATCCTTCAGCCTCTTCTTTGGTGGCAAAGCCCTTGAAGCGCGCCTGGGGAAACCCCTTCACCTGGGCTTCCGCCTCGGTCCAGGAGGTATAAATACCGGGCCTTCGCCCGGCAGCTATCGCATAAAATTTCTTATTGGCCATTCTTTCTTTCCGCGTCCGTCCGGGGCACCGTCATCATGGGCAAAAAAAAAGGGCAGCCCATCGACTGCCCTCTTTCCGTATCTACAAACTGCAGAAAATCAGCAACGGAAAATGCCTCATTCGCCGCCTTTTTTCGCCTCTTTTTTTGCGGGTGCCGCTGCAGCCTCAGCTCCGGAAGCGCCGATGGCGTCCCGTGAGACCCTGATCCGGACATCCTTGTCAATTTCCAGGGTCACGATCTGATCGCTGAGGGCGGTAATCTGCCCGTGGATGCCGCCTTTTGTAATGACCTTATGCCCGACCTTCAGATTATTCAGATACTCCTGATGTTTTTTTGCCTGTTTCTGTTGAGGGCGGATGAGAAGAAAATAGAAAACTACGAAAATGAGAATCAGGGGCGCAAACTGGGCGAACTGCCCCAGACCTCCCGCTGCTCCTGCCGCCTGATCGGCTGCGTAGGCGATTCCTGTCATGATGATTCCTCCGATGAAAAAAGTATACCGGCTTTCTGCCGATTAAATGCCCGTCCAAATGGCCTGTACCATAATCATTCGTCTTCCAGCCTGCCATAAAAATCTTTCCGGAACGCCGCAAGGGAGTCGGTTTCAATGGCCTTGCGCATGCCGGCCATCAGATGCAGGTAGTAATGCAGGTTGTGGATGGTGTTCAGATGATAGCTGAGGATCTCCCTGGACTGATAGAGGTGGCGCAGATAGGCCCGGGAATAATGCCTGCAGGTCGGACAGCTGCAGTTTGGGTCCAGAGGCCCGGCATCGTCCTTATAGCGGGCGTTCTTGATGACCACGCGTCCCGTCGAGGTGAAGAGCTGGCCGTTCCTGGCGTTTCTGGTCGGCATCACGCAGTCGAACATGTCGACGCCGCGCCAGACCCCCTCCACCAGGTCGGCGGGGGTTCCGACTCCCATCATGTATACCGGGAAGGCATCGGGGAGATGAGGCACGGTCGCCTCGGTCATCTCGGTCATCAGGGTCTTGGATTCTCCGACGCTGAGCCCGCCTATGGCGTAGCCGTCAAATCCGATGTCCACCAGGGCTTCAGCCGAGCTCCGGCGGAGTTCGGGAAACATGCCCCCCTGCACGATGCCAAAGAGCAGCTGGCCGGTATCGGTCTGCGCCTTGCGGCAGCGTCTGGCCCAGCGGCTGGTCAGATCGGTGGATTCGATTGTCTGCTCGCGGGTGGCGGGGTAGGGGATGCAGGTATCCAGGCACATCATGATGTCCGAGCCCAGGGCCTCCTGGACCATGATGGCGTCCTCCGGGCCGAGGAAGAGTTTCGAGCCGTCCAGATGGGAACGGAAGGCCGCGCCCTCTTCGGAGATGGTGGCCAGGTCCTTCAGGCTGAAGATCTGAAAGCCGCCGCTGTCGGTGAGGATGGACCTCTCCCAGTGCATGAACCGGTGCAGGCCGTTAAAGCGCCGTATCAGTTCATGGCCGGGGCGGATGAAGAGATGATAGGTGTTGCCGAGGATGATCTCGGCGTTCATCGCCACCAGGTTTTCCGGGGTGACCGCCTTGACTGTGGCCTGGGTGCCCACCGGCATGAAAACCGGAGTCTGAAAACTGCCGTGCAGGGTGCGGACTTCGCCTCTTCGGGCTCTGCACTCGGAAGAGCGGCTGTGGACGGTAAACGGGGATATGTCGTTCATGGACGGTGCATCCTTCTCATGCTGAAAAATTTCCGGACTGAAAATATCCTCATATACCAGAATATCGTCCCGTTTCCCCTAACTTTCCGTCCGGCACCCGGCAAGGCGGATTTTTCCGCAGGCTCCGGCGCGGCCCGCTATTGCAGCGCCATGGCCTTTTCGGGGCAGATCTCCTGGCAGCAGAAGCAGGCGATGCAGAGCGCCGGGTCCACCTGCGGCAGATCTCCCTGCAGGGAGAGGGCCGATACCGGGCAATGGTCGACGCAGGAACCGCAGGCGGTGCACAGTTGCGGATCGGCCTTCGGCCTGACCTGGGATCGGGCGTTCATGAGCTCCCGGATCGCCGGGTTGCCTGTGATGGCCTCGCCGCCCAGAGGCGGGAGCTTGAAATCGGGAAGCACCTGCATCTCGCCGTCTATTTCAATGGCATCGGAATCGAAATCCCCGAGTCCGGCGGCCTTTGCCTTTTGAAGGAAGCGCAGACGGGACGGATCGAGTCCCATCATTCTCGCCACCACCGCGTCCATGGCGACGGCATTATCCGAGGCCAGGACCAGGCCGATTTCCCGGAGTTCCGGCGAGGCCGGGCCATTTCCCTCCATGCCTACCACGGCATCCATGATGAACAGATCGGGAACCCGCAGGCGGAAGACCTCGACAATGACTTCATGAAATCGCTCGGGGCTGCCCGCGATCTGGTGCAGCATGGCCTTCTGGGCGCCGGGCAGGATGCCGTAGCTGTTTTTGATGGCCCCGGTCATCACCGTGAGCCCGTGGGTCTTGAACTTGGGCAGGCTGATCAGGATATCGGCATCCATGATCTCCTGGGAGACGCCGACCTCGGGCATGAAGTCGGGATGAAACCGGCAATGCTGCAGGGTATTGCCCAGATTTTTGTAATATCCCTTGGCCGCCTCCATCAAGCCCGTGCTGATAAAACTGTTCTCGTTGTCGCCGTAGTTGAACAGACCGGGATTGTCACCCACCGTGATCTCCGCAGGCGACATCTCTTCCACCTTTTCGATCACGGCGCGCAGAATCATCGGGTTGGTCACAATGTGTTCTTCCGCCGAGGATGTCCGCAGCACATTGGGCTTGATTACCACCTTCTTCCCGGCGATTTTCTGGGGAAAGAGTTCAAACGCCCTGTTCACCGCCTGGCGGCAGTCTGCATAGCTTGCCTTGTGTATCATCACGCGCTGCATGGTTCTCCTCCTTGTCTCTGTTGATTGCAGTGTGGGGCTCATAGAAAAAATTCCGCTTCCGCGGTCTGGAACGAAAAGCTCTTTCTGAAGCGTTCAGCGTATAAGTAATGCAAGTTTTTTTCTGCTATATTCCTAACTGTCCGTTTGTTTTTATCGTTCGATATATGCTGAAATTTGTGGCTTTAATTGGAGAAATAGTATAAATTCCGGTTTTGTGGTTTTAAAAAAAATTTGGAGATTCTCTATGCCCGCTCTGCAGAATTTTATCGATGAAAAAATCAGATTGCCAACCCCTCCGGCAATAGCCCTCAAAATTCTGGATGCGGTTCGAAAGGACGATGAGTCTTTTGATGAACTGGCTGAAATCATCAAGACGGATCCGGCCCTTTCCGCCCGAATCCTGAAGCTTGCCAACTCGACTCTGTACCGCCTGCCCAACCGGGTCGATTCCCTTACGCAGGCAACTGCCTTTATCGGCACCCAGGCCTTGAAAAACATTGCCTTGTCCTTTGTTATCATAGATGGTTTTCAAGGCGCGCCGCAAGGGAGTTTCGATTTTGATCTGTTCTGGCGGCGCGCCGTCTCTTCCGCCGTGGCGGCGGAGGTCCTGGCCGAGAACGCCGGCCTGAGGGATCGCGACATCTTTGTCTCCTCCCTGTTGCAGGATATCGGCGTCCTGACTATGTTTCTCTCCGATGCAACGTTGTATACAGAGGTTATAGACAGTAAGCGCATCAGCGGCAAAAGCACCTGCGAGACAGAAAAAGAAAAGTTTGGTTTCGATCATACCGAGGTCGGATGCCACCTTTTGACAAGCTGGAAACTCCCCGACACCATAAGCCGGCCCATCTGCTATCACCATAGTCCCGAACCCGAAGAGCCGTATCGGAAGATTGCCCGGATCATCAGTCTGGCCGATAAAATCTCCTCTATGTATCATGGTACCCAGCGTAATAAAAAGTCAATCGAAGTGCATGAAAACCTCAGTTCGGCTTACGGACTCGATCGTGATCAGATCGACGCCCTTATCGACAGGATTGGCGAAAAAGCTGTCGGCATTATGGAATGTTTTTCCATTCTTCCGGGAAAGATGAAGCCTTTCTCGATGATCATGCAGGAGGCCAACGAAGAACTTGGCCGATTGAATTATTCCTACGAGCAGATCGTGCTGGAGCTGACTCAGGCCAAGCAGAATGCGGAGCAACTGGCCATCGAACTGAAGCGGTCCAATGATAAATTGCGGGAGCTGGCCCTGCGCGATGGTCTGACAAGCCTGTACAACCATAGGTATTTCTATGAGGTCCTGGAGTCGCAGCTTCTGAATTCTCAACGGTACAGTCATCCGATATCCTTAATGATACTTGATCTTGATCATTTTAAAAAGGTCAACGATACCTACGGTCATCCTGTAGGCGATCTGGTGCTGAGGGAAACGAGCAAGGCCTTGGTCCGGCTGGTCCGGAGGTCCGATATTGTTGCCCGGTACGGCGGGGAGGAGTTTGCGATTATCCTCCCGGAGACGGGTCTTGCCAGTGCCAAGGTGCTTGCCCAGCGTCTGCGCCGGGGGGTCGAGCAGCAGATGATCCAGTACAATGACAAGCTGATTTCCGTGACGGTCAGTATCGGACTTGCCAGTTCCGAAATGGATGACGGCGAAATTACGCGTGAATCTCTCATCTCCAGAGGCGATCATGCGCTCTATAAGGCTAAATGGAACGGCAGAAACAGAATTGAAATATAAAAGCCGGTTACGGCCGGCTCGGTCTTTTGCTCCTGCTTTACCGGGCGGGTCCGGCGCCGCGCAGGACGCTCAAGGATAAGGGGGGCAGGACGATCCCTCCTGCAAGCCCGTTTGCAGCGCGGAGGCTCTCCGGCGGCCTGCTGCGCACCGGATGCCCCTTGCCGCCCGCAGCCTTCCAGGCATATTGACGCGGCGAGTACCGGATCACGTCCAGCGGTCCCCGCCAAACCGCAGGCCCTTTTGGCCCCCCGAGGAAGCGGACCTGATCGAGAGTCAGGCCCTTTTCATTCTTGTTGACAAGAAGCACCGCCCAGCGGCCGTCGGGACGGTGCACCGCATAGGCCGTGACGCTTTTCAAGAGGCGATTTCCCCGGAGGACGGAGGTGCGGTACAGCCTGTGGATCGATCCGGTGGGCTGGGCCCATTGCTCCTCCAGCATCCTGGCACCATAGTAGGCAGGAAGCCGCCACGGGGTTCCTGCGCCCTGCTGCCGGATCTGGAACATCATCAGATTGCCCCACAGGCTGTTTTTATCGTCGCATTCATCCGGCAATTCACGTATGGGCATATTGGGTTCAAGTCCATAATAATACGCGGCCGTACCGCCGAGAGTCAGAAAGCGGGCGACGATCTCGGCGTTCAGCAGGGCCGCCGGAAGCTCTACTTCGGCCTTGCCGGAGAATGAGGAGTATCCGTATTCGCTGAGGATCCAGGGGATGGTCCGGGGGACTCCGTCCGCTTCCAGGCCCCGGATGACCCGCTCCATCAGCGCCGGATGCCTGATCAGCTGCCCGGACGGCTGTTCGCAGAGGTCGTCGAAGGGGTACCATTCAAAGGAAAAGAATCCGAATGTGTCCATGGCATCATGGGCGCGCAGATAGTTCAGGAAGCGTTTCATCCAGGAACTCTCGCCGTGGGCATCGGCAAAGGTCCGCCATCCGGCCACCTCCGACTGGAAACCCGGCCCGCCGGTAATCAGGTCCGGATTGACCCGGTGTATCGCCTTTGCCGTCTGCAGGTAGAGGGCGGCGTAATGCTCCGGGGAGGCATTCTGGCCATCCGGTTCTTCGCCCAGTTCGATCTGTGTTACCGGAAATCTCCTGGAGAGCAGGAATTGGACTTCGGCTGCGGCATTTTCGGGGGTGTTGTACAGAACCGGAACCGGGATCAGAACAGGGTTTCCCTTCGCCAGTCCCGATGCCGGAATGCGGTCGAATCCCGGCTGTACGGTATTGGTGTCGCGGTCTGCAGCCCGATGCCAGGGGTCGGTGGAAGAGACTGTCATCCGGGTCTGCTGCCCGCGCGAGGCGCCATGGTGGATGACGTCCTGAAAATGCCCCTGCTCCCGGTCAACGAGCCCCAGATACAGCTCGCCGATGGCGTATCCCAAATGGTCGCGCACGTCTTGCGTCGGCGGGCCGGTGCCGGAGGATTCGGTGAGCAAAATCCGGACGAAACGGGCATGAACCGGGGCGTCGCAGAGCCGCAGGACGGCATCGCCGCCCTTGCCGTTCTGGACGCGGCCATGGTCAAAGGGACGCCAGTCCGGGGTCACCAGATCGTTCAGGGAATCGGAATCCCTGCCTGCCCAGTACTGCACCTCATACCGCACCGCATAGGGATCGCACCAGTGGATGCGCAGGGCGTTGACATCCTGCCGACGCCCCAGGTCTATGACGACCCATTGAGGATGCAGGGCGTTGTCCTCGCCAGTAAAATTGGCGTCGAGATAGGGATTGCTTTTCCAGAATGTCCCTTCGTCGCCGTCGTCGAGGCGCGAATAGCCATCATTTTCCGCCTGATCAATGGTGCTGCCCCGCCTGGGAAGCCTGTAGCCGTAAGAACTCAGCACGGGGGCGTCAGCCGTGGCGCTTGACGTCCAGTAGCCCTGTTTTTTTGCCTCGTCGCTCCAGGTTCCGGCCTCGTTCCAATGCCAGGCCTCGATGCCCAGTTCGGTCCTCAGACGATAGGCCAGCCGCCAGTAGGGCGCTTCCTTCATGACAGCGATATTTTCTGAGGAATAGACCTCCGGCAGATCTTCTCGGTCGAGCCCGTCAAGGCCTGCGCCGAAGGCCTCGCCGGGCAGGAAAGAGGCGGCGGGGTGCGAGACGTCAATGGAGATGGCAATGCGCCCCTGTCCGGCTGCCCACGAAAAAACAGAGGATGCAGGCACAGTCAGGATCATGAGGAGTATCAGCACATGGTGGTTTATATGAAACATGGCGGGGCAAATATTTAGGATGATTTGAAGTTTTCTTTGTGAATCCCGTGTTTTTTCATTTTACTGAACAGGCTTCTGACATTGATTCCGGCAAGATCCGCGGCCTGACTGATCCGGCCTTTTGTCTTTTTGAGGATCATTTTGAGGTAGAGCGCCTCAACCTGGTCGAAGAGCTCTTCCTTGATCTGGGGCAGGGTCTTTCCCTGCCAGGAACTGGCGAAATCGAAGTCGCCCTGCAGGCTTATCTCGGGCAGGGACTCACCTGCCTGAAAGATGCTGGGGAGATCCTGAAGGGATATCTCTTCGGTCTTGCAGAGCAGCATCGAGCGCTCGATGACGTTCATCAGTTCGCGGACGTTGCCGGGCCAGCCGTATCTGCAGAGGGACTTCATGACCGGCTCGGAGATGTAGCTGACATCGCGGCCTATCTTATGCCTGAAGTTGTTGATGAAGCGCCGGGCCAGCGAGGGGATGTCCTCACGGCGGTCCCGGAGCGAGGGGATCTTCAGGGTCACGACGCTCAATCGGTAAAAGAGATCCTTTCTGAACGATCCCTCGGCAACCTCTTCCTCCAGATCCCTGTTGGTGGCGGCAATGACCCGCACATCGACCCAGGTGGCCTTTTCCGAACCGATGGGCCGTATTTCATAATCCTGAAGCACCCTGAGAAGCTTTGATTGCAGATGCAGCGGCATCTCTCCGATTTCATCTAAAAAGATGGTGCCGCCATGGGCCTGCTCGAAGGCGCCTCTTCGCGAGCGGGTGGCACCGGTGAAGGCCCCCCTGGTATAGCCGAAGAGTTCGCTCTCAAGGAGCTGCTCAGGGAGGGCGGCGGTGTTTACGGCGACAAAGGGTCCTGCGGAACGCGGGCTCTCGCTGTGGATGACCTTGGCAAGATGCTCCTTGCCTACTCCCGTCTCTCCCAGGATGAGCAGCAGGGAATCGCTGGGCGCCACCTGCTGTACCTCGTTCATGAAGATCTGCATGACCTCGCTGTTGGAAATGAAGTCGCTGATCTTCGGTCTGGCCTGCCCTTTGTGGTCGAAGCGCTCGATCTGGAAGAACTGCTGGCGCGACTCCAGCGTTGCTTCAATGGCCTCGATAAGGCTTCTCAACGATATCCCGGAGTAGAGGACCACGTCGGCTCCCGCAGCCGTGAGCTGGGCCTGCTGCTCCGACGAGTCCGCATCCTGCAGGACAACCGTCAGGGGGTTTTCCGGCAGATTATTGAGTATGGCGATGCCGGATTCGGCCGGCTGGGGGATGAAGGATTCGCTGATGACGATAACGTCGCCGCAGCTCTGGACAACCTTCTGCCAGGCGTTCTTTTCATGGCCAAGGCACTCGACCTGGACATCGGTCAGGGAGATCCGCTCTTCTAAGTGTTTCTCCAGGTCCTTGTTATTCAAGACAAGAATCATTCGTGTCAGCATGGTTTTCTCCGAAAAAAAAAGGGGGCGTATACTTTCGGAAATTTATACCCTATTTTAAAAAAAACGGCATTATAATACCGTTTTTCGTTGGAAACCTGCATTTTCTGTAAAGCGGGATGTTTAAATAAGAGTATGAATTTACAATGTATTTATCAAAGAAATTCTGAAAAATGCACGAGAAATGGGCGCCGATATTTCTCATATCTTTTCAATAACGATAATAAAACGTATAGTTGACTAAAAATCAGAAAAAAAATTCCGAAATTTTTCCGGGATGCATCTCGGGACAGGGCGGCCGAGCCTATTTACGATGTAATGTAAGGATGTTGTTGGGTAATATTGGCGTAGGCACAATAAATGCATAGGACTTCGCAGCAACACTGGAAATGCCCGTAAAGTATATCAATACGAAGAGGCCTTTGAAAGCAGGAGCGTATGCAGGCCTGCAGTGTGACGATGCCTGTCCGCTTTAAGGGAAAAACAGAGAGATGAGCGCCGCATAGACATATTCCGGAGGGGTTAATTCCGCCGGGGAAGATGCTTTGAAATTAAAAATTTGCGCAAAGCGAGGACGAATGCAAAATTTATATCAGCTGAAAGAGAGAGCAAAAACACCGGGGATGATCATGGCTGAAGAGGCGCGGTCCCAAAAGGCATGGGGCATTGCCTCGGCCATCGACATCTATGATTGCAGCCCTGAGAAAATCAGAGATGCGGAGGTGATCCGCCGCTTCGTCGTTGAGCTCTGCGATCTGATCGAGATGAAGCGTTTCGGTGAGACGCAGGTCGTCCATTTCGGCGAAGACGAGAAAGTCGCCGGGTTTTCAATGGTCCAGCTCATTGAGACATCGTTGATTTCGGCCCACTTTGCCAACCTGACCAATGCCGTCTATCTCGATGTTTTCAGCTGCAAGGCCTATGATCCCGAGGTGGTTCAGGCCTTCGCCCAGCAGTATTTTGAAGGAAAGACCAGCAGTCTGAGCATGACGTTGAGGATGTGATGGTACGGATACGAATCTGTGATGAACCGGAGGCCTGCGGAGAACTCTGGCAGAAACTCTGGCCGCAGACCTGTTTTTTTGATCTCTGGCCGGTTCGTCTGATCTTTGCCGAGTCCTTTTCCCGGTCCCCGTACTTTCTGGTCGCCGAACAGCAGGACAGGCCTGTCGGGATGCTGGCGCTTTGCCTGCTCGAAGAGCAGCGGCAATTCGCCTATTATCCGGGAGAGGTATGGCAGAACAAGACCTGGATTGAACAGAACAGGATTCCGGCCAGGGAGCAATGGATGCGGGATGCGTTGCTGGAATCCATTCCGGCTTCCGCCCATCTGCGCTATCTGACGCCTGAATCCGCTCCCGTCTCCCATGCCTCCTCCTTTGTGGTGGATGAAGAGAATTTCCGTTTCTTCCCCCGGCTGCACGGCTATTCATTCGAGAGGTATATGCAGGAATTCTCGCATAAATCACGGAAGAACCTCAGCCGCGAGCAGGCCAGGCTGGAGATATCCGGAATTACCTACCGGTATGATAATTTTGCTGATATTCAACATCTGCTCGATCTGAATCTGGCAGCCTACGGCGAGAACTCCTACTTTGCCGATGCCCGTTTTCTCCAGGCCTTTGTCCGCCTGTTCTCCTGGCTCTCCGAAAAGAACATGCTCCGGGTCACCACGCTCCTGATTGGCGGCGAGGTGGCCGCCGTGGATGCAGGCGCTGTCTGGAACGGGCAGTACACGGTCCTTGCGGGGGGCACCAACGGAGAGTTTCCCGGCGTTGCCAAGATCATCAACTTCCATCATATCGCCTGGGCCTGCGCCGAGAATCTGGAAATCGTGGATTTTCTCTGCGGCGATTTCGGCTGGAAAAAACGTTTCCATCTGCAACCCTGCCCCCTCTACAAACTCCATGTCAATCGGGAAGATCACGCTGCTGCGGCGAGTGATCTCCTTTGCGCACTCCAATAGGTCGTCCCCGTGAAAAATACTGCAAAAATCCTCATGGTGGGAACCACGTCCGATTATATCGACTGGCTGCTGAAAAGAGCAGAAGGGCGGGTGCTGTTTCTCACTGACCCGCAGGTTCGCAGACAGGCCAGGGAACCGGCCCCCGCCGCCAAAGAAGAGATCCTCTGCGGCTTAACCGAGGTCGGCGCGATCAGAACGGCCCTGAAGGATCATCTTTCACAATGGAATATTGTTCTGACCGGTATTGTCTGCTTTGACTGCGAATCCTTAGGTCTGGCCGCTTTCCTGGCGGAAGAATACGATCTGCCCTATCCCACCGTGGAGAGCATCCGCATCTGTCGGGATAAATACACGAGCAGCAGCAGGTGGTTGAAGCGGTCGGTGCGGACGCCTCATTTCATGCTTGCCCGTTCCGCCTACGATGCGGCGGATTTCAGGGAAAAGATCGGCAGGCCCTGCGTGCTGAAACCGGTGAGCGGCAGCGGCAGCGAACTGGTCTTTCGCTGCGACACGGTGAACGGCTGCCAGCGTACCGCCCAGGCCCTGTTGCGGGGGATACAGGAAAGAAAGGAACACCGGCTCTATAAGGTCGCAACGGACTGTTTTCTGATCGAGGAATTTGTGGAAGGCGTCGAGTTCAGCTGTGACTTCGTGCTGCAGAACAGAACGGTCGAGATCCTGCGCCTCACCCGGAAGATTAAGGCCAGCGAAGCGCCTTTTGGCACGACCAGGGCCTATGTGCTGACCACCTGCGAGGCTGAGGGCCTCAAAAATCTTGAGGACCTTCTGGGCAAGGCCGCCCAGGCCCTGGGCCTTTCCCGCGCCCTGTGCATGGTTGATTTCCTGCTCAGCGGCGAGGAGGTCGTCTTTCTTGAGCTGACTCCGCGTCCCGGCGGCGACTGTCTTCCCCATCTGCTGCTGCAGGCGGCAAACATCGATATGCTGAAACTGGCCCTGGACTTTGCCGAGAAACGCAGTCTGGAGCTTCCCGGTCCGCAGCCTGAAAGGGGATGGGTCGGCTTGCGGCTGCATGCGGACAGGGCGGGGAGCATAAAGGGCATCTCCACCGAACTGCTGGAGAAGGACCCGCGGGTCAAAGCCGTTCACCTCATCCGCCAGAACGGTGACCTGGTGACCCTGCCGCCGGACGACTATGAATCCTGGTATCTCGGCCACGTCCTCTTCGTTCTCGGCCCTCAGGCGGATGTCGAGGCGCAATGTGAAGAGGTGGCGAGGCTCCTTCTGGTAGACATCGAGGCGCGAGAACCATGAGTGATGAGACCCTGAGCGACCGGGCCATTCGGCAGGCCCTGACTGCCCGGAGCGCCCCGCTGCCGCCCGATCTCCTGCTTTCGTATGTGGAAGGGTATTTTGCCGGCCGGCAGAGATATCTGGATCTGGCCGGTCAGTATTCCTCGCCCCTCTATGTCCTGCAGCCCCGGATACTTGCTCAGCGGGCTGCGGAGTTCCGGGAGGCCTTTTGCAAGGTCCTGCCGGAGACGGGGTTTTACTTTGCGGTCAAGAGCAATAATCATCCGGAGGTTTCGAGAATCCTTTTGGAGAACGGGTTCGGTCTGGATGTCTCCAGCGGAACCGAGCTGCAGATGGCCCTCTATCTGGGGGCTGCGGACATCATCTTCAGCGGCCCCGGCAAGACCCGCGAGGAGTTGCTGCTGGCCGCGCAGAACGCTGACAGGACAGTGGTCCTGCTCGACAGCTTCCACGAACTCGATCGGCTTCAGCAGGCGGCCTCCTCCAGAGGGTGCCGGGTCCGGGCGGGTGTTCGGGTGTCCGTCGACCCCAAGGGGCTTTGGCGGAAATTCGGCATCGCCCTGGCGGACCTGCAGGCCTTTCATCAGCAGGCTCGCAGCTGTCCGGACGTCCTGCTGCAGGGGGTCCAGTTTCATTCCAGCTGGAATCTCGATCCTGAGCGTCAGACGGATTTCATTGCAAAACTTGGGCGGGCCTTGGCGGCCATGCCCGGAGATTTTCAGGAAAAACTCCGTTTTGTCGATGTCGGGGGCGGCTACTGGCCCTCTCAAGGGGAATGGATGCAGGAGGCCGGGACGCCAGCCGGGATGGTGCGCAAGGCAATGGACGTTTCCGTCAATTCCGCCTTTGCCCATTACTGGAGTCCGGCCCGGTCCATCGATGTCTTCGCCGGGGAGATCTCGGCTGCGATCGCAAAGCACATCCGGCCGGTTGCGGATTGCCGGATCTGTTTTGAACCGGGACGATGGATCTGTAACGATGCCATGCAGCTGCTGTTTTCGGTGGTGGATAAGAAGGCCTCCGATCTGGCAATCACCGATGCCGGGACCAACGCCGTCGGCTGGGAGCGTTTTGAATCCGACTATTTCCCGGTGTTGAACCTGACCCGCCCGGCCTTGCGGGAGAATCCCTGCACCATCGTAGGCTCGCTCTGCACGCCTCACGATGTCTGGGGCTATTCGTACTGGGGTTCAGGGCTGGAGGAAGGCGACGTCCTGTTGATCCCGATGCAGGGGGCGTATACCTACAGCCTCAGACAGGAGTTTATAAAACCGCTGCCCCAGGTGGTGATCCTGTAGTTTTTCCCTTCCCAATCCCGAAATCTGCATTACCTTTGAGAGTTGGGCAATTGTTGCATGCAGTGCCGGGAGAGCGAAACTCAATCCGTATCCCGTTGATATACGTTCAGATCTTGAGCGGTAAAATTTAAACAGAGCGAAGAAGATGGAGAAAATATCCCTTAAAAATGATGGACCTATCCAGTCAGAGGCCGGTCTCGCCGATGTCGTTGCCTGCAATTCCGAAATTTGCTTTATAGACGGTGAAAACGGGCGTCTTGTGTATCGGGGGTATGATGCCACCGAACTCGCAGAGCAGAGCACCTTTGAGGAAGTGGCGTATCTGCTCTGGTATGGATGTCTGCCGAGAATGACCGAATTCAGGGTCTTTCTGGCCGGATTCACCGGTTCCATGTCCCTTCCGGTCGAGACCACGATGATACTCAGGATGTTTCCCAAGGCGGTGACTCCGATGGAGGTTATCAGGACGGCCGTGTCCTCTCTTGGACACTGGGATCCGGACAGCGGCAACACCCAGCTGGATGCAAGTCTCAGGAAGGCGCAGCGGCTGTCCCTGCGCATCCCCCTGCTGATTGCCGCCCATCAGAGACTGCGGCACGGGCATGAGCCCATCAATCCCATCGCCGGACAGGGAATAGCCTTTAATTTTCTCTATACCCTCCACGGGAAGATTCCGGACCAGGATCTGGTCAAGGCCTTCGATGTCGCCCTGATCCTGCATGCCGATCACGAGTTGAATGCCTCCACCTTTGCAGCACGGGTCACCGCAGCCACCATGGCCGATATTTACTCGTCGGTGACCAGCGCCATCGGAGCCCTGAAGGGCCCGCTCCATGGAGGGGCGAACGCCGAGGTGATGAAGATGCTGGAAGAGATCGGCTCACCCGAGAAGGCCGAACAGTATATTCTGGACCGTCTTCAGAATAAACAGAAGATACCCGGATTCGGCCACCGGGTCTATCGCTGCGAAGATCCGCGTGTGGCTGTCCTGAGGAAGTATGCCGGGATCATAACCAAGAAGGTGGGGAAGACCAAACATTTTGATATTACCCAGGCGATCGAGAAGGTGGTTCTGGAAAAGACGAAGGTCTTCCCCAATGTCGATCTCTATACGGCCTCCCTCTATACGGCCATGGGAATTCCCATTGAGCTGTTCACCCCGATCTTCGCTATCAGCAGGGTCGTCGGCTGGACGTCACATATCCTGGAGCAGTGGAGCAACAACCGGCTGATCCGGCCCCGTGCCGAATATGTGGGCCATCAGTCCCTGCACTTTAAACCCATGGAAAAGCGGACCTGACGGAGCAGCAGACCCGATGGAGGGACAAATGGGCCGAGCCTTGTTCCCGGCTCGTTTTCCTCTCCATTACCGCCCCGTCCACTGCCATCTTTGCAGGACCCTTTCGATGATCCGGATTGCCGTCTGGACTTCCGAGGAGGAGATGGTGAGATGGGGGCGGAACCGGATGCCCTTGGGACCGCAGCCGACCACCAGCAGGCCGGCTGTAAGAAGATCCCTGCGAAACTGATCGCGCTGGGCGGCATTGGGCAGATCGAAGGCGCACATCAGGCCCCTGCCCCTGGCGTTGCCGGCGGTCTTTGGGAATTCAAGGCAGAGGGCCTCCAATCCGAGGCGGAGTTCTTCTCCTCGGCTCCTGGCGTTTTCCACCAGAGATTCCTGGTCGATGATCCGCAGGATATGCGAAAAACGGACCATGTCGATCAGGTTGCCGCCGAAGGTCGAGTTGAGGCGGCTGGCCTGCCGGAAGACATTGTTTTCCACCTCGTCCACCCGTGTTGAGGCTAAAATCCCGCATACCTGCGTCTTTTTCCCGAAACTGATGATGTCAGGCCTGGCGTCGAAATGCTCATGGGCCCAGAATTTCCCGGTAAGCCCGACGCCGGTCTGCACCTCGTCCATGATGAAGAGAATATCGTGGATATCGCAGATTTCCCTGAGCGCGGTGAAGAATTCGTTACGGAAATGGTTGTCGCCGCCCTCGCCCTGGATCGGCTCGATGATGAGCCCGGCAATCTCGTCGCCATCATCGGCCACCGCCTTTCTTATCTGCGCCAGCGCCTGCTTCTCAAGGGCGATGACCTTCGCCAGATTGTCCTGATCAAGAGGAAAGTCGATCTTGGGATTGTCGATCCTCGGCCAGTCAAAGGTCGGGAAGAATTTTGTCTTTCTCGGGTCAGCGGTGTTGGTGAGCGAGAGGGTGTAGCCCGAGCGCCCGTGGAAGGCCTGCCGGAAGTGGATGATCTTGGAGCCTTTCAGGCCGGGAAGCCCCTTCTGCAGGTTTTTGCGCACCTTCCAGTCAAAGGCGGTCTTCAGCGCATTTTCCACCGCCAGCGCCCCGCCTTCAATGAAAAAGGCGTGCGGCAGATAGTCCGGCATGGCATAGCGGGCAAAGGTCTGCACGAACTCGGCCATGGGCTCGCTGTAGGCATCGGAGTTGGATGGCTTCTGGACGGCAAGGCGGCCGAGCAGAGGCCTTATGGCCAAAATCCCTGGATGGTTAAAGCCGATGGCCATGGAAGCAAACATTGAGAAACAATCAAGATATCTGGTGCCAGTGCGTTGATCGACAAGCCAGCTCCCCTTTGATTTTTTCAGATCGACGATGATATCCATCCCGTCAGCCAGCATATGCCTGCCCAGGATTTCTTTTACTGCTATTGGTTCGATCATAGTGCGTTGCGCCCCCTCCGGCGGCTTTACGGGATATCGAATTTGATGCCTTGGGCAAGGGGCAGGCCGCTGCCGGAGTTGCCGGTGACGGTCTGTCTGCGCATATAGGCCTTCCAGGCGTCGGAGCCCGATTCCCGGCCTCCGCCCGTATCCTTTTCTCCGCCGAAGGCCCCGCCGATCTCCGCCCCGGATGTGCCGATATTGATATTGGCGATGCCGCAATCCGATCCCACAACCGAAAGGAAGAGTTCGGCCTGCCGGTAATCGGTGGTGAAGATGGCCGATGACAGCCCCTGGCTGACCTGGTTCTGGAGGGCCAGGGCTCGCGCAACATCTCCTCGGTACCGGATCAGATAGAGGATGGGGGCGAAGGTCTCCTCCTGGACGATGGGAAAATGATTTTCAACCTCGGCCAGGGTTGGCTGGACATAACAGCGCGAGGTGCCATAGGCCTGGCCTTCCAGGACCTTGCCGCCGTACAGGATGGTTCCGCCCTGTTTTTCAATGGCTGCAAGGGCCCGCAGATAGGATTTGACGGCGGCGCGGTCGATCAGCGGCCCCATGTGGCTGGTGGCCGACATCGGATTCCCGACCTGGATGCTTTTATAGGCCCGGATCAGCAGTTTCGTGACCGTGGCGAAAAGGGACTGGTGGACGATCAGGCGGCGGGTGGTCGTGCAGCGTTGGCCTGCGGTGCCGACGGCCCCGAAGACCACGGCCGGGATGGCCAGGCTCAGGTCCGCATGTTCGGTGATGATGATCGCGTTGTTGCCCCCCAGTTCCAGAATCGACCGGCCCAGCCGCGACGCAACCGAGGTTGCCGCATGACGCCCTGCGGCAACGGAGCCGGTGAAGGAGATCAGCGGAACCCGTCTGTCGTTAAGAAGCCTTTCCCCTATCGTATCCCTGCCGCCTGCAAGCAGCGAAAATATCCCCTCGGGCAGGCTGTTTTCTTCCAGGACTCCGGCGATAATCTTCTGGGCGGCAATGGCGGTAACAGGGGTCCTGGACGATGGCTTCCAGACGCAGACATCGCCGCATACCGCCCCGATCATGGCGTTCCAGCCCCAGACCGCCAGCGGGAAGTTGAAGGCGGTGATGATGCCTATGATGCCTAAGGGGTGATACTGCTCGAATAACCGGTGATTCGGCCTTTCAGAGACGGTGGTCATCCCATAGAGCATCCGGGATTGGCCGGCGCTGAAATCGCAGATGTCGATGAACTCCTGGACCTCGCCTAGACCCTCCTGGATGGGTTTGCCGGTTTCGCAGGTGATAAGCGAACCGAGTGGTCCCTTGCAGGCGCGGAAACGGTCGCCTATCTTCCTGAGAATGCTGCCCCGCTGCGGGGCGGGCATGGATCGCCAGACGGCGAAGGCCTTTTGCGCCGTTTCGATGACATGCTCGTAATCCTCCGGCTCGGCCTGTTGGACATGGGCGATGACCTGCCCGTCGATGGGAGAGCAGATGGTTGATTTTTTGCCGTTTTTATGCGTTGTCCAACGCGTGCCCGTGGAGACGCCCGGCATGTTTTTTTTGAGGCCCAGATCTTTCAGGAATTCCATCTTTCCCTCCCCTTGGCTGTAAAGCTTTCGCGGAACCGGATCGCAATCTCTTCTCTAACCAGCAAGGCTGGACCGGAATGACCAGCCTGGGCGAACCATGAAGGCTCGTCATTTCAGTATGGCACGGCCGGCATCAAAACGAGGCTTTCATGAAAACCAGCAAGGCTGGACCGGAATGACCAGCCTGGGCGAACCATGAAGGCCCGTCATTTCAGCATGGCACGGCCGGCATCAAAACGAGGCTTTCGTATAAACTATGTCAATTTGGCTGCAGAGAGTCAAGGACGGCGGTTGACAAGGGGTGGCCGTCCCCGGGCGGAAAGTCGGAAAAAGTGGAATTGAAGTTGCAAACATTTGGACAGTTGGGGTATCCTGCGTCCCTCGGCGGTGAGGAATGCCTCTGTGCCGCGGTTACTCAACGGCAGAGGAAAATCCAGCCGGTGCAGACAAGAGAGAACAAAGTGCTCGTCAAGGGAGACTGGGAGAAATGTGGGAAAATCTGGATGTCAGACTGACAAAGGCAGGAGCGGATCAGAAAAAGAAGAAACCGGCGCTTGAAGATCTCGGTTTTGGAAAACATTTCACAGATCACATGTTTCTGATGAAATGGGATAAGGAAAATGGCTGGCATGACGCGGAAATCTGTCCGTATCATCAGTTTCAGGTCGATCCCGCCGCCATGGTCTTTCATTATGGCCAGGCGATATTTGAAGGAATGAAGGCCTATAAAGGCAAGGACGGCCAGATCCTTCTCTTCCGCCCACGGGACAATTTCGAACGGATGAACAACTCGGCCTTGCGTTTATGCATGCCGCGCCTTCCGGTTGACAAGGTCTTCAAATCATTGAAAGCCCTTGTCTATCTCGAACGCGACTGGATCCCGGACGGAGACGGGGCAACGCTCTATATCCGTCCCACCATGATCGCCATGGAACCCACTCTGGGCGTAAAACCGTCTTCGCTCTACTACTTCTATATCATCATGAGCCCGGTGGGCGCGTATTATCCGGAAGGATTCAATCCCACCAAGATCTATATAACCGATAAATATGTCCGGGCCGTGGAGGGTGGTGTCGGGAACGTGAAGACCGCCGGCAACTATGCCGCTTCCCTTCTGGCCTCGCAGGAGGCGAAGGAGGCCGGCTACACCCAGGTCCTCTGGCTGGACGCCTGCGAACGGAAATATGTGGAAGAGGTCGGGACCAGCAATATTTTTTTCCGGATCAAGGATACGGTCATCACGCCGCCCCTGCATGGATCGATTCTTGGCGGTATCACCAGGGATTCAGTGATAAAAATGGTTCAGCACTGGGGAATATCGATGGAAGAACGGCGGGTCTCCATCGACGAGGTGGTGTCGGCCAGTCAGGACGGCAGCCTGCAGGAGGTCTTCGGAACCGGGACAGCGGCGGTGATTTCCCCTGTCGGGGAACTGTTCTACAAGGGGCAGAAATACGTCATTAATAATGGACAAACCGGAGAGTTATCGCAGAGGCTTTTCGAGGAGCTGCAGGGGATTCAGTATGGCCGGAAAGAGGACCCTTTCACGTGGACAACACGGGTCGGATAAGTGGTTTCAAGGGCAGCCTGAAGTTGAAAAAATAATTTAGTTCCAAGGTATTATACAGCGAGAGGGGGCGGGTGCATTTTTTTGTATCCGCCCCTTGATTTATTGTAAAGCAATCCTATATTCTGCCCTGTTCGATGGGTGCCCACAATGTCGGGTAATAACTAGACAGGAGGCCGCCACCGTTCAGTCATGGTGGTCTTCTATTTTTAGATTAATACACATGTTTCAGAGGAGGAAGTAATGAAAATTCGTCCATTAAATGATCGTCTTCTTGTCAAAAGACTGAAGGAAGAAGAAAAAACTGCAGGTGGAATCATAATTCCTGACAGTGCCAAAGAGAAGCCAGCAGAGGGCGAAGTTTTTGCTGTTGGTCTTGGCAAATTAAACGATAAAGGCGAGCGCGTTGCTTTGCAGGTAAAGAAGGGTGACCGTGTGCTCTTTTCCAAATATGGCGGTACGGATGTTAAGCTCGACGGTGATGATTTCCTCATCATGCGGGAAGATGATATTCTGGGAATTATTGAATAACAGAATCGTAGACTAACATTTCTGCTTGCTCCACAGCGGGTGAGATTTATACAAGGAGATTAAGATAATGGCAGCAAAAGATATTAAGTACGGAGTAAAAGCCCGTGAGTCCATTCTCACCGGCGTCAACACCCTTGCGGATGCGGTAAAAGTGACTCTCGGTCCCAAGGGACGGAATGTTCTGATTGAGAAATCCTTCGGCGCTCCCACCATCACGAAAGATGGCGTTACTGTTGCCAAAGAGATTGAGTTGAAATGTAAATTCGAGAATATGGGCGCTCAGATGGTCCGTGAGGTTGCCTCCAAGACCTCCGATGTTGCCGGTGACGGCACCACAACCGCCACCGTCCTTGCCCAGGCCATCTATACCGAAGGCGTCAAGCTGGTCGCTGCCGGTGGAAATCCAATGGAGATCAAACGCGGAATCGACAAGGGCGTTGAGTGCGTTGTGGCAGAGCTTGTCAAGATCGCAACCCCCACAAAAGAGCAGAAAGAGATTGCTCAGGTCGGCACCATCTCCGCCAACAGCGACGAGACCATCGGTAATATTATTGCCGAGGCCATGGACAAGGTCGGTAAGGAAGGCGTTATCACCGTCGAAGAAGCAAAATCAATGGACACCACCCTGGATGTTGTCGAGGGTATGCAGTTCGACCGTGGATATCTCTCCCCGTATTTTGTCACCGACCCGGATCGTATGGAAGTCAGCATGGACGATCCCTACCTGCTTCTCGTTGAGAAAAAAGTTTCCAGCATGAAGGATCTTCTGCCCGTGCTCGAATCCGTAGCCAAGATGGGCAAAGGCCTTTTCATCATTGCTGAGGATGTGGACGGTGAGGCGCTGGCAACCCTGGTTGTTAATAAATTGCGCGGCACCCTGAACGTTGCCGCTGTCAAGGCTCCGGGCTTCGGTGACCGCCGCAAGGCAATGCTTGAGGATATCGCCGTTCTGACCGGTGGCCAGGTCATTACCGAAGATCTCGGTATCAAACTGGAAAACGTCACCGTCAATGACCTTGGCACTGCCAAGAGGATCGTTGTCGATAAGGACAACACCACCATCATCGATGGCGCCGGCAGCAAGGATAAACTGGCAGGACGGGTTAAACAGATCCGCACCCAGATTGAAGACACCACCTCCGATTATGACCGTGAGAAACTTCAGGAGCGTCTTGCCAAACTGATTGGCGGCGTTGCTGTGATCAATGTCGGCGCTGCCACAGAGATCGAGATGAAAGAGAAGAAGGCCCGTGTTGAAGATGCCTTGAATGCAACCCGTGCAGCTGTTGAGGAAGGAGTTGTTCCTGGCGGCGGCGTAGCCTATATCCGTTGTCTTGACGCTCTGCAGAAGCTTTCCTTGATCGGTGAGCAGAACCTTGGCAAGAATATCCTGTTGCGCGCCCTTGAGGAGCCCATTCGTCAGATCGCCAATAATGCAGGCCGTGAGGGTTCCGTCATCGTCGAGCATGTCAAAGGCCTGAAAGGCGCCAACGGTTTCAATGCTGCCACCGAGCAGTATGAAGACCTTATCGAAGCAGGTGTCATCGATCCTGCCAAGGTTACCCGTACCGCCTTGCAGAATGCCGCCTCTGTTTCCGGCATGCTTCTGACTACCGAGTGCGTTATCGCCGACCATCCTGAAGAGAACACCGGCGCCGGTGCTCCTCCGATGGGCGGAATGGGCGGAATGGGTGGAATGGGCGGAATGATGTAATCCATTCTTCCTTGCTCGAATCTGGATTGGAAGAGCAGTAACGAGAAAGGGCTCCTTCGCGGGGGTCCTTTCTTGCGTTGAATTTGGCGGAATATACGGAAAAATTGTATTGACAGCCAAGATTGTATGATGTATTTATCTGCACCTTGCTTTTTGGCGATGTAGCTCAGATGGTTAGAGCATACGGCTCATATCCGTAGTGTCCGGGGTTCAATTCCCTGCATCGCCACCAGCACAAAATATGTTTCTAGTTCATCTAGGGCATTTTACATATAACCCACTAATTCTTATGAGTTAGTGGGTTTTTGCGTTTTGGCCTTCCTTTCGCATAGCTACCCACTTGTACATTCACTTGTACATTCTGTCGTGGAGATTGAGCTATGCGTCTGCCGTCCTACCTACAACAAAATTGCTACGGTGTTTTTTATTTTAGGATTGTCTTTCCTATGGAAATTCGGTCTTATATCCATAAGCATGAATATAAACGGTCCTTACGGACCAAGAACAAAGATCATGCGGTTCGTCTGTCTCGGATTGTAAAAATTAAAATAGATAAGATTTTCAGACTGGTAAGGAAATACAAAATGGACTGGTACGCCACCAAGAAATTATTGGATAAAATGGCTGCGGATCTTTTCGTTGCCTATAAGGAGCATCTGTTTCTGCATGGGGTCTATCCAGATGTTGTTGACGACTACCCTGAATTCAAGGCTGAAGAGGATGCGGACTACTTCCTTGAATTGAAATCGTTACCATTGGAATATACGGCTGATGATGGCGAGACGGAAGAGGAATTGGTTGCCTACTATGGCGGTGTTGAATTAGGAAAAAACGTAATCAGAGATATCCTCTGGAAGAGAGATGGTGGTGGGAGATTATCTAAAATTGACTCAGTCAAACAATATTCTGATAAAATAATTGCAGAAAATTCACTTGATGTATCGGCTGAAGAATATGAGCCGTTTTGTCTGAAAGTGGCCGAGATGCTTGCTGATCTCTATTTTGATCGAAGACAATTGGTCAAGGGAATCAAAGAGGGTTCCATTCGTCTTGATGTTAACAAAAATGAGTCCAGCATTGAGGCAGGAAAAGAACAGAAAGAAATCCCATTGCCATCTTCTGATGCTCATAAGGCTTCTGTAACTTTTCAGGAACTGATAGATCTGTATATTGAAAAGAAAATTAAGAAGCAAGATTGGGGTGATATTACCTTTCGAGGTGAAACACAGCATCTCAATTCATTGCATGAGATTTTACAATACATAAAAAATAGCGATACCGTTTATATTAATCAGTTGACGGCTGATGATGCGGAAGCCTTTGAAAAAATTGTAAGAAAATTACCAAGCAACAGGAAAAAAAATATATACAAGGACCATACCATCTCAGATTTGGTTAGAATGGAGAGGAAGGGCGATATTCCTGCTGAAAATTATATAAGGGATAGGACCTATAATGATCTATGCACATTGCTAACCAGTGTTATGAATTTTGCCGCAGAGCCACGACAAGGTTTCATATCTCGTAATTATTTTACTGATCTAAAAGTCAAAGTCAGAGATGCCGTAAAAAGAGAGGCATTCACAAATCCTGAACTTGAGATGTTTTTCAGTACTGAGTTGTTTGTATCAAAAAAGTTTCCAATGAATTTTGCATGGCGATACTGGATTCCTATTTTGATGCTATATCACGGGACCAGGTTGGAAGAGGTGGCACAGCCCTTTGTCCACCAAATTATTGAGCAGGAGGGCATTTGGTGCTTAAAAATTGATACTCAAAAGGAAGCAGCCGGTGACCAAAAAAAGACCAGGGTTAAAAATGAAAATTCAGTGAGATTGATTCCCCTGCATAATAAGGTTCTTTCGTTGGGTTTTCTGGATTATGTCCGACATCTTGAAAATTGTGGCGCAACAAAATTGTTTCCCGATCTTTCAAAGCTGACTCCCAAAGGACAATTTGTGAAGCATGGAAAAAAGGTTACGGCCTTTTTTAATGAAGATAGCGAGAAAGAGAATAAAAAATCGTATCTTACCAAATGCGGTATAAAACATGTGGATACAAATACAGGCACAAAATCTCTGATTTGTTTCAGACACACAGTGCAAAAGGTTCTTAACGATAATCCTACACACATCATCACTGAAAAAATTGATCAGTTATTTGGTCATGCACCACAATCTATAGGGAAGAAACACTACAGTGGATTTTCCCTAGGAACAATTCAGGAAGTAGTCAATTTAATTGATTATCCTGAAGCAAAACTGCCTTGGGACTCAAGTTCCGACTATCACAAAATTAAATTCTCTTGGGAGGAATAGTAGCGGTTTTACATAAGACCCATCGTAAAAGATGGCAAAATCACGCTGGAAATGGCTCTCTACGGCAAGTTGTCATAATGGATACAAAAGATATCTGCCTTGAATGGAAAGCATTAGAATAGACTGGTTCTGATGCTTTTCTAATGCTGTTCTTTGGAATATTTGTGGTGTTACGGAAGGCGACAGGAAAGTTTTGTTTATCTGGTATTGTTTTGCCTGGTCTTAGTGCTCTGGATATCAATCGAAGCTGATGATATCATATAAATAAATTTGCACTGCTGTTAATTGACGTTTTTATAGGATAAAAAAATCCGTAAAGTAGCCTTGGAATTACTAATAGTATCCTGACGGGCCATGTATCCGCTAAAAGGAATCCGAGCAGAATTTTTAATTAGGGCAGGGATGATTATAACTTATCAGATAATGAAGTAATGAATTTTACAATCAATTTTTGAGCATCACATTTTATTCAGTTTTCTTAGAGTGCTAACTGTTTTATATACCTCGTCTGCCTCTTCAACTGCTTCCTTACCAGAATTAGTTGAAGATCGTTTTGAAGAAGGAGCACCTGGTAAATTGTTTGTGTATATGCAGAAAGCAACATAGAGAACAAAACCGATAATTATTATGAGTCCAAATATTGTGTCCATAATAATCCTCCGTTATTGAAGCATTAATTCCTTCTTAGTAAGATAATTTATTTATCATTATCCTCTTCTTTTTCTTTGTCGGTAGGATTAAGAATAATTGTAGTAAACTTCTTATCATTCTCGTCCTTTTCTACAAATTCTATTGTATACCATTGTTTATCTGCAATATTTTTCCCTTCAAATTTCTTTTTCGGTATAAGTAACCCTTTATCTGCAATATATTGTAGATTTTTCTGTTTATCAACTGGAGCAATTATAAGATTTTTCATAAATTCGGCATTCCCAACTTCCATAACAGCCGCCAAAAACACTTTTTCCGTCAAGCTGTTTACATTTTCTACCTTTAACTCCTTCGCAAGATTCTCCTTAGATATAGCCCCTTTTTCGAGGATAGATACGAGATTATTCAAGAAGTTCTTGTCGCTGGCAAATCTAGGCCTCTTTTGTTTTGTGGTGGAGCTTTTAGCAGTTTTTTTTGGTTTTGTTGTCACGGATATATCCTCATATATTATTTAATAAGCGAATTGGATTATACTATATCTGTTCAAGACAATAAGAAATAATAAAATATTTTTCAACAAATAATATTTGTTGTGAATTATTTAATTAAAAATAATCAGAAAATATTAACGCTTAAATATCTAGATTGATACAAATTTGTTTAACATCGAAATTTTATTGTTCAATTGAGCTAATTAGCGATATTACTATTATCTCAGTGATTATCAATAAACTTTGAATTAATTAAATAAACAACAATTTATAAAAGGTGAAAAATATGGAGAATGAAACTATGTCGTTGGTTGATTTACTAAAATACACGAAATTATCAATAGCAACAGTCTATAGGTATATGTCTTCTAGGGCATTTCCTAAGCCATCAAAAATAGGAGGGAAAGTATATTAGACAAAAGAATCTGTGGATAAATGGCTAAGCAATCAATTTTTAGGTAACGAGAATGAATAACATATTTCAGCTAAACGATTAGATAATACTTTATTTTTCAGAATCAATCATTATTGAGTTTATGTTAAATTTAGATGAATTTGTCAATGGAGGTATTGCAAATATAAAAACATATAAAATAGAGTCATTAGATGATATCAAAAATCTAAATAATATTTTATTAGACAATAGTAATACTATATTTATTTATAAAGATATTCACATTATTCAGGAATATGGAATTGTGTTAATATCACTACATAACGTTGATGATAACTTTGGTTTTAAATAGAGAATAAATATCTTTGAAGACGATTATAATAGATTGGAATTTATGTTTAGTAAATACAATATAAAATAAATATCTCAGATATTTCAATATTGCTTATTATACACGCCATATTGAAATAAGATCAATAATATATTATTATAATATATCATTTAACTTAAATAACACTAACATTAATAGGACTAAATAAAATGAATAAATTAAACTCAAACATAATTCACAATTTACGCAATCTAGTTTATCTTTACTCAAACCTAAGATTTCTTGAGAATAAACAAGATTGCCTTACAATCGAATATAAAGATCCACAAAACAGAACTACCAAAGTGTTACTAAATGATTTAAAGAAATATTTTTTAAATCAAACTCTTTATTCTATAAATACAAGACCACTTGAACATTTAAAACTGGATGATGAAATTTCTTTATATAGCTCTTATTCTTCATTTAGAAGAATTAAAGGAATTACAGCTAATAAGAAATACATCAGCTTTAATTACGCATTCTTAACAAGCACTGAACGAGCAGAATCTGCGTTAAAGCTATTAGAAAATAATAATATTGAGCAATTTTTAACTGAATATCCAGAGTTATCAGAAGAGTTAAATCTCTTTGATAACGTAGATAACATCATGATATTAATGACACATTTAGAATTTCTAGTAGATCTGCTTTCAGAAAATGACGATTAGCAGAAGATAGTGTATTGATTAATTACGTACTATTGAAATTCCAAAGGAGAATAAAATAATGAGCGCACAAGATGGAGTAACGTTTGGGCAGCTTGAAAGGGAAGTTCCCGAAAAATATGATATATTTATTCCTGAAAACTCTCCGTTTAAAGAAGCCGGTAGTTATACAGTTAACTTACCCGAAGGGGGAAATGGCGCACGATATATTAATATCCAGGTCAGGCAAGATGGCGGGTTTTCTATTTTAAATGATACTGTTGTAAATCCAGCAAAAAACCATAGTGCAAGCGGGAATGCTGATGACGATATGAATAAATCAGACAATACAACATACGAACAACTTGTGCATGAGAATATTGATCCGGAATTAGGTGTCTCCTATTTTCAGCATTACTATCATGGAGAACTTGTCGGTATCATAGAGTTGGGGGATTGTAAGGACCGGCCATATATGATGAAAAAGGACTATGGAGATAAACTGAAAAAAGGCAATTGTTTTATTCGTAAAGGTAGCCATCAGATGCTTGCTGCAAGAATCGACCTTGAAAAAATTTACGAAGAACGGCGGGTCCTGACTAAGTTTGACAAAAAACTCAGAGTGTTTTTCAGTTATAGTGATTTACAGGAAAAGGAATTAAAAACACGAGCACAAACTTTAAAAAATGTGGAGTGGCCTTCAGATCGTGCTGCTAAAGAAATACAATCAGTCATTACAAAGAAACAAGAATCGCTGGATGCTAAAAAAAATTCACTCAGTTTTGGTAACTTGATTTCGGAAGGTATATTAGAACTTCCCTCTATTGGTAATGTTCCTTATGAAAATAGAAGTATTGAAACTTTAAAGAAAAAAGATAATTCAAGAACCGGTGAATAATCCCCTGTTTAATCCTTCACGCTTCTCTTCAATCAGCAACATCAATTACCCCACAATAGAGCATAAAAATGAGCAAATTACAATTTCACAAGAAGTCGGTGATATAAAGCACCATTTATCAACACAAATTTTTAAAGAAGATATTCGGATGTTAGTTTCAAGATCAAATCGAAGAGAAATCCCGATAAAATTAAAATTATTTGCAAAAAATCTACCTAAACCATTTGAAGAAGACCTTAGAATTTTGGTTGAAGATGCTATGGAAGGATAGAGATATGCGGTATTCTTGTTCGGTTAAGTTCCCTGTATCCAGCCTCTGGCACAAGTATTGGACTTGAAGCGAAATTTAGTGTTCATCAATTAAATTATATGTGGTTTCCGAGACTGTAACTACTCGGAATCAGGAGAAGGTGTATGGCTAGGAAATTAGATTCTAATCCAGATAAAAATGACGACCTGACAAAGGTAATGATAGAGGCTTCTACAGATTACTTTGAAAAACAAAAAAATCAAATCAATCAACAACAGCTTGATAAGCTAGCTCAACAAGTTAAAAATAGGGTCGGTCAACTCATCCGTGTAAATTCAGTATCACAGAAGATGCAGGATAAGACACCAAAAGGGTCGGTGATTCATCATGATAATGAAATTGCGAAAGATATTGATGACATGTTGAAAGGTCAGATAGACGTAGGTCAGGTGATATCTCGTTCTCATTGTATAACTGAGATGACAACTGAAGAGCATACCAAATTCCACAACGACAAAGATAAAAAATAATTTGTGCGGTTCTTTTCAACAGGATTTAGTCATCCATTCTTTCAACAGTATACTGGTTCAATGAGTTGCCGATTTTTTTTACCTTATCGCAACATCTCCCCCTTTTATTGTTTAGTTTGCTTTCTTTTTGGTTCGCTACTGGCTGCGGGGTTCGGTTCTTCTGGCGGAATGAAAGAAACTGTTGGTAAAAAGACGGGAGGTTGCCACGGTCCTCTTGCGGTAAGAGTAATTAAAAATTCTCTTGCAGCACTGTAGAGGATAGATGCTCCAGTAATTCGAAGCAATTTTTCAGGATCTTTAATTGCTTTGCTCACTGAAAACAAACCAACGGTTACAAGGTCAATTGAATAAGGTATTTTTTCTTTTTCATTGTCAGGCATTATTATGATTTCCAATGCAACCTGATAGATACCATTTTGAGGTTTTTTCTCTACACTAACTTTCTTCTCAAAATTTATCTTTGGTATCCCTTTGCTAGGATCGAATTCGGCGTCTGCTGCTACTTGAATAAAAGGGAAGAAATATTCCCTTACTATCAAAGGTGGATTCATTATGCCATTTCCAAAAGTTCAGGTTCATCCGTCGAATAGATAACATTCTCTGAATTTATATTCCATCGAGATGAAGTCTTTTTTCTGCCCTCAATAGCTCTATACCATTTCGGATTGTGTTCCTCTTTCCCTGTGATATGGATTGTGAGCTTGCCATGTGCAGCATTTGCAAGTTTTGCCATAGAGTCTATAGTAAAATTCACATTCCCCTTAAAAACTTTTGTGATGTAGGCTTGTGACGAACCTATGGCTTTGGCGATATCTTTTTTGGTAAACCCTCGTTTTTCCATAAGTTGATGGAGTTGGAGAACAAAATCAAGCTTAACGCTTTCAGCTTGAAATATTTCATCATTTTCAAGATCTCCCCATAAATCTGAAAATGAATCATATTGTTTCATAATTTTCCCCCTTCTTCGTCAAAATACGTTATTTTCCCTGCCAAATAGGCCGATGAATAGTCTTTTTTAATTTTAATAATGCGTTTAATCTCATGTTTGTTGACTTTTTGGCCTGATTTCAAATGCTGGCATCCACAGATTATAACTTTTTTTTTGAATTCCGAATAAAACCATAGGACCCTTAAATCTCCGGCAATTAATTCATAAATGCTATTCGGCTTGTTTACTTCATGGGATATATCATGTTGTAAAAGAATCGGGCCTTTATTTTCATCGGAAATTCTTTTGATAATTGCAAAAAGTCTAGCGAATGACGCTTGATACTTTTTATTAAGAGAGTTCTTCCACTGGAGGAGCGGTGATGTTCCATCTTCTTCGCACGCTTCATATATAGTCCAGAGTCCGGATTTGATGGATCTCAAAAACATATACTGTTAACCTTGAAGTTAAGTGAAAAAACATTAAAAGTCAATCCGCTGAATATAGTGTTGTTAGAATCCGATAGCATTACCTGTTGTACACCAATATATTCAGCGCCCACTTTAGGGTTGATGTGTTCCTTGAACACTATCATTACACATTGCTTTTACAGAATAAAAAAGCAATCTAAATCACCATAACCTAAAATTACTGTAACTCATAGAGGATGATTCGATTATTTTCTGGCAGGATGGGGAAAATAATTTTGACGTTCTATTTTTTGTGGGGCATGTTTGGATTGGAATTCATAAATAGTGAAGGAAGATTTTGTCGCTGATTCAGTTCCCTGTTTGGGAATTTAATCGGAAGAGGTATAAGCACGTTAGAAGAACTTCGCAAATGTATAATACATTTTGGATGTACTTACTGGCTCTGGTGATGAACATAGGTAATGTTGATGGGTTAAATTTAAAGGGATGGCAGACGATCAGGCAGTTTTTAAATGTTGTAAAAACTGCTACATAGATTATAATCTGCTTTGACTATATTGTTAACGGTCTTCAAGGAAAGCATAAATGGAGGGCTTGTACATTTCGAAATTGAACCCCGTAGTATAAAAATTAGAAAAATACAGAATTACAGTTAGATGTAAGTGTAAGCTGTCTGGTTGAAGGCATCGCCACCAGGCGCAAAATATGTTTCTAGTTTATCTAGGACATTTTACATATAACCCCCTAATTCTCACGAGTTAGTGGGTTTTTTTGTTTTGGAATTCCTCCCGCATAGTTACCCACTTGTACATTCACTTGTACATTCTGGCATTGAGGTGAGCACCGAATCAGTGGCCAGAGACAGGCTGCTCTTTGAAGTACTTGGGAGTGGCGATGGACAACTTTCTCCAGACAACAATGCCGCTGAAAACGCCATCCGCCCCTTCGTAATCGACAGGAAGAACTGGTTATTTTCTGGTACACAGGAAGGAACTGAAGCCAGCGCACTCTTTTACAGCCTGATCGAGACAGCAGTAGGAACGGCGAAGGCAAATGGGCTTGAATCCTATAAATACCTTTGCTATCTCTTTGAAAAGCTCTCGCTTGCCATGTCAGAAGATGATTCTGGAAAGCTCTTGCCGCAAAACCCCAACCCCACACCGACCTGGATCTCGGGCGGGTGGTGACTGGGGTTTTAATTGGCGGATACGTTAAATGGAGGCTGATATAATCAGCACAAAAAGAGAACCGACACAAAATTTTTAAACACCCCCGCGGCACCTTTTGACAGAGCGATTATTCCGCAGTGTCCCGGAACAATTCCCGGCCGATCAGCATTCTGCGGACTTCGCTTGTTCCAGCGCCTATTTCATAGAGCTTTGCGTCGCGCAGGAGGCGGCCGGTCGGAAAATCGTTGATATACCCGTTTCCGCCAAGACACTGGATCGCCTCCAGGGCCATCCAGGTGGCCTTTTCGGCCGCATAGAGGATGACCGCGGCGGCGTCTTTCCGGATGTTGGAGTCGGAATCAGCGGCCTTGGCAACCGTATAGACATAGGATCTGCAGGCATTCCAGGTCGCATACATATCGGCAAGTTTTCCCTGCATCAGTTCGAATTCGCCGATGGCGCGGCCGAACTGGCGCCGCTCATGGATATACGGCAACACCACATCCATGCAGGCCGCCATAATGCCCAGCGGACCGCCTGCCAGGACCAGCCGCTCATAGTTCAATCCGCTCATCAGGACATCGACGCCCCCGTTCAGCCTGCCGAGGATATGGGTCTGGGGCACCGCGCAGTTATTGAACACCAGTTCGCAGGTGGGGGAGCCGCGCATGCCGAGCTTGTTCAGCTTCGGGCTGGTCGAAAATCCCGGCATGGATTTTTCCACCAGAAAGGCGGTGATGCCCTGATGCTTTTTTTCAGGCGCGGTCTTGGCGTAGACAACCAGGACATCGGCATACGGGCCGTTGGTGATCCACATCTTGGTGCCGTTCAGGATATAATCGCTTCCCACCTTTGCAGCGAGCAGGCGCATGCTCACGACATCCGAGCCTGAGCCTGCCTCGCTCATGGCCAGGGCGCCGATGGATTTTCCTGAGACAAGTCCCGGAAGATAGCGTTGTTTCTGCTCCTCCGTCCCGTTTCGTTTGATCTGGTTGACGCAGAGGTTGGAATGGGCGCCGTAGGCCAGCCCGACGGAGGCCGAGCCCCGGCTGATCTCTTCCATGGCGATGACATGCTCAAGGTATCCCATCCCGGCGCCGCCGTACTGTTCCGGGACGGTGACGCCCAGAAGGCCCATGGCGCCCATTTTCTGCCAAAGCTCGGGAGGGAACTGGTCATTTTTGTCAATATCGGCGGCCAGAGGGGCTATCTCCGTGCTGACGAAATCGTGTACCGACTCGCGCAGCAGATTGGCGGTCTCGCCAAGTCCAAAGTTCAAAAGAGGAAATGTTTTCATAGTTTCTCCACCTTAATTGTTAAGCTCTGCGAGGTTTGCAAAAAAATCAAGCACTCCCGGATTCATCAGGGAATCCTTGTTCTTGACCTCACGGCCATGGATCGTTTTCTGAACGGCAAGCTCCACCTTCTTCATATTCAGGGTATAAGGGATATCCGGGGCGGCGAGAATCTTGGCCGGAACGTGCCTTGGGGAGGCATTGGCGCGGATATTGGTCCTGATCTTTTTTTGCAGAGCATCGGTCAACTCGAAGCCCTGTTTCAGTTTGACGAAGAGGATGACCCTGATGTCGCCCTGCCATTCCTGACCGACCACAACGCAGTCGTCGACCTCTTCCATCTGGTCCATGACCCGATAGAGCTCCGCTGTGCCGATCCTGACTCCTCCCGGATTAAGCGTCGCGTCGGATCTGCCGTAGATGATGAGTCCGCCCCGTTCGGTCACTTCAATGAAGTCGCCATGGGTCCAGACGCCCGGAAATTTTTCGAAATAGGCCGATCTGTACTTTTCTCCGCTCTCATCGTTCCAGAAAGAGACAGGCATGGAGGGGAAGGGGGCGGTGCAGACAAGCTCGCCTTTTTCGCCTACCACCGGCCTGCCGTCTTCATCATAGGCGAAGACCTTGAGGCCCAGTCCCCGGCATTGCAGCTCGCCCTCGTAGACCGGTCCCATGGGGTTGCCGAGGGCAAAACAGCCGTTCAGATCGGAGCCTCCCGAGATAGAGGCCAGCTGCAGGTCCTCTTTCACTTCCCGGTAGATGAAGCGGAAATCCTCTTTGGACAGCGGGGAGCCGGTGGAGAGCAGGGCCTTCAGCGCCTTGAGATCGAACTGTTTTCCCGGTTTCACCCCGGCCTTTTTCAGGGCCGCTATATAGCCGGCGCTGGTGCCGAAGATGGAAATATTTTCCTCCTGGGCCATCCGCCACAGGGCGTCCGGAGCCGGGTGAAAGGGGTTGCCGTCATAGAGAACGAGGGTTGCGCCGGTGGCAAGCGACGCGGTAAGCCAGTTCCACATCATCCAGCCGCAGGTGGTGAAATAGAAGATCGTGTCCTCATACGTGAGATCGGTATGGAGGAGCAGTTCCTTGAGCTGGTTAAGCAGCACCCCGCCCGCACTCTGGACCATGCATTTCGGCAGCCCCGTGGTGCCGGAGGAATACATGATATAGAGCGGGTGTTCGAAGGGCAGCCGGGCGAACTCGATGTCCTGCGCGTCGTTATCGGCAAAATCGCTGTAATACACGGCATGGGGCAGGGTGGTGAGATCCGGCCTTTCCCGCGTGTAGGGAACGACGACGATCTTTGCGATGGAGGGGAGCTCCTTGATGATTCCTGCTATCTTCTCCAGGCTGTCCATCGCCTTCCCTTTGAAATAATAGCCGTCGGCGGTAAAGAGGACCTTGGGCCGGGTCTGGCTGAATCGATCGAGCACCCCCTTGATCCCGAAATCCGGAGAGCAGGAGGACCAGGTCGCCCCGAGGCTTGCGGCGGCAAGCATGGCGATGATCGTTTCAGGCATGTTCGGCATAAAGCCGACAACCCGGTCTCCGGGGACGACTCCCGCCGCACGCAGGGCTGCGGCAACCTTCGCTGTCGCCGCATACAGCTCTTTGTAGGTCAAGGTCCTGCGGACGGTATCCTCGCCCCTGAATATCAGCGCGGTCTTGTCATCTCGGCAACGCAGGAGATTTTCGGCGAAGTTCAAACGGCTGTCCGGAAACCAATGCGCTCCCGGCATGATGGCTGGATTATCGATCACCCTTGCGGAACCGGCCTGGGGCCTGATTTCTGCAAAACGCCACATCTCGGTCCAGAAGGCCTCGAGATGCTCGACTGACCATTGATGCAGGGCCTCGTAATCATTGAAATCGGTTCCATAATTCTGGTTCACGCCTTGCATGAACCGGTACATGTTGGAGCCCTTGATGCGTTGCTCCGACGGTCTCCATAACAGTTCTCCCATGGCATTCCTCTTGGTTTGCGTCAGCTTTTAACAATGTCCGCCTGTGTTTTCGCTTTTGCCAGTTCCCGGAGTTTGAATTTTTGGATTTTGCCGCTCGCAGTTGTTGGATACTCCTCGACAAAGAAGATAAATTTAGGAATCTTATGGAATGATATCCGATCCTTGCAGAAGGCTGAGATCTCCTTGTCCGTTGCCGTTTCCTTGGCTTTGAGCTGGATGAAGGCAGCGACCTCTTCGCCGTATTTCTCGCTCGGGACGCCCACGACCTGCACATCTTTGATCTTCGGATGGGTATAGAGGAATTCCTCTATTTCCCTTGGGTAGATATTCTCTCCGCCACGGATGATCATGTCTTTTATCCGGCCGGTGATCCGGCAATAGCCGTTCTCGTCCATGATCGCCAGGTCCCCGGTGTGCAGCCAGTTCTCCTTGTCCACCGCCTTGGCCGTCGCCTCGGGCATCTTGTAGTAGCCTTTCATCACATGATAGCCCCGGGTGCAGAGTTCACCCTGCTCGCCCAGGGGCATCTCGGTGCCGATGAGAGGATCGACAATCTTGACCTCGACGTTGGGCAGGGCCTTGCCGACGGTTGTCGTCTTCAACTCCAGAGAATCATGTACACGGGTCTGCGTGATGCCGGGAGAGGACTCGGTTTGCCCGTAGACGATGGTCATTTCCGCGGCTCCCATGTCGCTAATCACCCGCTTCATGACCTCGACAGGACAGGTCGAACCTGCCATGACCCCGGTGCGCAGACTGGAGGTGTCATAGCTGTTTTTGTCCATCTCTTCAAACTCGGCGATAAACATGGTCGGCACGCCCAGAATGGCATTGCAGTGTGAGGCCTGGACGGTTTTCAGCACCTGGACGGCCGAGAACGAGACGACCGGAGCCATCGCTGTTCCCGATACCATGCAGCACATGGTCCCGATAACGCAGCCGAAGCAGTGAAAAAACGGAACAGGGATGCACATGGCGTCGGCAGGGGTCAATTGCATGCATGCAGCCATGCTCATCGCATTGCCGATCAGGTTGGTGTGGGAAAGCATGACGCCCTTGGGGAATCCCGTGGTCCCGGAGGTGTACTGCATATTGATCACATCGTCGGGAGAAAGCGAGTCCAGTCTTTCCGTAAGGTCCCGGTCCGAAATCGACTTGCCCATCTCCAGGATATCGTCCCAGTTGTACATTCCGGCGATTTTTTCCTGGCCGAGATAGACGATATTTTTCAGGAAGGGCAGCTTGCTGCAGGAAAGCCGTCCGGGCTCGCTTTCGGCTATGGCCGGGCAGACTGTATTGAGGACCTTCAGAAACTCGTAGGGCTCCCGTATCCCGCCGGTTAAAATAATGGTCGTCGCGTCGGATTGCTGCAGGAGGTATTCAAGCTCATTGCTGCGGTAGTTGGTATTGACCGTCACCAGAACCGCACCCATCCGGGCGCTGCCGAACTGGGTATAGACCCATTCGGGAAGATTGTTGGCCCAGAGAGCGACCTTGTCGCCCTGGGCAAGCCCTAAAGCCATCAGCCCTTTGGCGACAGCATCGAATTTTTCCCGCAGTTGCCTGAACGTGTATTTGATGTCGAGAGAATGGTACTCCAGGCCGGTGTTCTCTCCGAAGTTTTCCGCCAGAATATCTACAATGTTGCCGATGGTCGTCTTGCCCAGTTCAATATCAGGTTTGTTCATCTAATCCTCCAGCAGTTTAGAGGTGATAATACGTGACTGAAATATCTCCATGGTAAATGTCTCCGGCGAAGTCGCTGACAGGGGTTGTCCTTCCCCCATCAGATGCTCCGCCGGTAGTTTGTTCGCAACGTTCCTGCAGTCGACTCCCTGAATACGTCACCCTAAAAACTAAAACCCTCCGGGAGTTGCGCCTGCGTGGTCCCTTCCGGAACCCATGACAGGTCAAGGATCGTAAATGTCGGACTGCCGGTCTTGAAGATCGGGACCACCTTCATGCCGAAGGCTGGCTCCCCAAGGCTGAGATAGCTCATCAATATGGTCTGAACGCCGTCAAATTCGATATTGATGAATTTAATCGGCTTATCCAGCACATTGAAGGCTCCGGACCGCGCGCAGACCATGAAGGTGTGGACGTGGGCAGTCTTTTTGGCAGTATCCGTCAGGTCGATCACGGTATTTTTGCCAAGACAATCCGGACAGTGCGTCCTGAAAGGGATATAAACCGTTCCCTTGGAAGCACAGCCCGCGTTGTCGCAACGGGTCCCCAGCAGTTTTCCCTGGCTCAGCGATTCGAAGAAGATCGCCTCACCCCCATACGAATGGATATAGGTCATATCCCTCGGGTTGGTGACTCCCAGCAGTTTCCAGCCGTCGTCGGCGTTGCGGATCGGGGTATTCGGGGTCAGGTGATGGAACTGGCCCTTGAATTTATATTGGTTGTTTTTGACGAAAACATGTCCGTACATGCTCATAGGCTCTCTCCTTTATGCATCTTTCTTTATCAGATGATCGGGATCCATCAGGATTGTGGAGGTGACGTGGGAACCGACTCCGGCGTGGCTTATCGCCATCCCGCGTTTCGCGCCTTTCACCTGCAGATCGGTCCAGTCCTGCGGTTTTTCCCGATTGAAGTCCTTCCATCGCTTCTCATCGCCATGGATCTCGGCCCATCTGTTCCAGAGATGGGTCGCGACCTCCAGGGTCTGCATGATCCCGGTGGCACCGACCGCATGCATGCAGCCTATCAGGCCTCCGGAGAGGTTTGACGGCAGCTTGCCGGGTTTGCCGGTATGCGGATTGGTATGGTAACAGTCACCCGATTCCACATAGTCGCGGCCGTATCCGTAGGGACGCAGGCCGACATCCTCATAGGTCTGGACATCGCTGATCGTGAAGGCATCATGGAGTTCGATCACATCGAGATCCTCCAGCGGATTGGTGATGCCCGCCATCCCGTAGCTGTAATAGGCTGCCATCCGGGCGGCCAGGAAACCGGTGAATCCCGGATAGCGCTCGCCGCCGGGGAAACGCTCGCCCAGATCCTTGTACTGGTCGGCGGTCTCGTGGGGCAGCAGGGGGATGTCCATATGGAGCCTGTCCGCGGGGCGCAGCGTGTGCGAACCGGCCGCAACCCAGATGCGCAGGGGCTTGTTTTTCGAATTCTTGGTCAATTTAAAGGCGGTATCCTCATCGCAGAGGATGGTGCAGGCGGCCCCGACGCTCATCAGGCAGCAGTCCAGCGCCCGCAGAGGGTAGGCGACCACCGGTGAATTCAATACGTCGTCGACGGTGATCTTCATCGGAGAATGGGCAAAGGGATTGAAGCGGGCGTAGCCGTGATGTTTGACGGCGATCTCGGCTAAGGTCTTGCGGAAGGAGTCTTCCGCCTTGCCGAAGATCTGCCAGTAGCGCTGTGCCATGACCGCATAATAGCCGGTGTAGATATGGCCGAGGGGCGACTCCCAGTCCTTGTCGGCGGCGCAGGAGATCAGGAAGTTTCCCTCGTCGGTGGGGACCTCGTCCATCCTCTCCCAGCCCATGACCAGCGCGCAGTCCGAGTAGCCCGAGGCCACGGCCTTCACGCCTTCCCACAGGGTCGATCCTCCGGTGGCGCCGCCGGTCTTGACCCCGACATTGCCCAGCGGATCCAGGCCGAGCCGGTCGTGGATTACCGATTCTCCCAGGAGCTGATCGCCGAAATGGTCAGCGAAATGGCCGTAATAGCAGGTGTGAATATACCGTTTTAATTCGGCAGGCGAGATGTCCAGCAGGCTGGCCGCCATGGTAAATGCATCGATGCAGAGTTCCTCGGTGCGTTTGTCGGGAAAGGCGCGGTCAAACTTGGACTGGCCGGCTGTCACCAGATAAACCGGTCTCTGGAGTTTAGGGATTTTCAACTGCTGCTTGCTGAATGTGATCATGCATGTTTCTCCTTCTGGTTATGGTTGCTGTCTTTGAAAATGCATCACAGTGTTCCTACCCACAGCACAAAACTGGTCGTGGCGCTGGTGTTGGTGATCTTCTGGCTTTCGGGATTGGACCGGAAATGAACGGAATCGCCTTCGACCAGCACAAATTTCTCCTCGCTGAGCTTCAGCTCGATCGAGCCTTTCAGCACACAGAGGATCTCCTGGCCGTTTTTTATGTTTTTTCGCACGGGGATAGATTTTCCGGGTGTTACGACCAGGATTGACGAGTCGATGACGGTCCGGTTGTCGGGAGAAAAAAAACGGCGGGTGGCAAAACCCGAAGGGGAAAGATCCACCTCGTCCCAGTCGGATTTTCTGATCAGCACGATCTTTTCCTGTTTGCTGACTTGAGAAATAAGATTGCCTGCATCTATCCCAATGGCATTGCAGATACGGATCAGGGTGTCGACCGAAGGCGAATTGACATCGTTTTCCACCTGGCTGAGGAAGCCTTCCGAGACAGAGGCTTTCTCGGCAACGGTTTTGAGCGTCATCTTCTGTTCCTTCCTGCATTTTCTGATCAGTGTGCCAATATTCATGAAATTTCTCGCGATAGAATGAAAATTTACCCGGTCAACCTGTATTAATATTTTCTAAAGGTTAAAATGCCGTATAGGTTAATATTAACTTATGCAGAATATTAATAGGGTGTCAAGAGGAATTTGTAAAATATTTTTATCTTCACCTTGAATGCTATGGAAGTCGGGACGATTCTGTTCATATGACCGTATTGGTGGTGCGTGATTTTCAATTATTGCACATTATGCATATGGAATTTCGTGTTTAACCTTGTTGATTTTCCCTCTTCCGCTGTTTTTGATAGGGGGGCTTCAGTGGCATCAGAAAATGATAATTCTTATATATATACATGAAATAATTACATTATACCTGCAAGGTGAAGAATATCCATGCTGTGTGAAGCAGCAGGGATGGGCGACAGGACAGGCGGCATCCTCGATCTGTGCGAGGACTTCCTGACTCCGGGTATTCAGGCCTCTCCCATATCTGGGCCGCCGTTAACGTAAGGGGATGATTTTGCAAGTATGTGAATGTTTTGGTATTAAATGAATGGGGAATTTTATGGATACTTGCATGAACGAAATTATGATGATACCATGAGAATCAGGAAGCAAAAAAGGCCCTTCATTTTCGCTGTGGAACACGCATAAGGCAATTGACTAATCAACAAAGAAAGAGGGATGAACATGAAGCACTTTTCGCACAAGGATGTCACATACCAGGTTGACGAGCAGGGTTTTTTACTTGAGCCTAAATTCTGGGATATAAATTTTGCTGAAGGCATGGCAAAGGAGTGTGAAATTCAAAACCTCACCACTGAACATTGGGATGTGATCAATTTTATCCGGGAAGCGTATGCGAAAACGGGCGCATGTCCGACTATCTTTGCTGTCTGTACAGCCAATGGATTGAGACCGCGGGAAATGAAAAAACTTTTCCCGACAGGATACCATCGTGGATTATGCCGGATTGCAGGGGTCCATTATCGTATAAACACAATGCCCTTCGCGTCCCATCTGCACGAACGTTCAGCGGACCTGGATGCGCTTTCCGGCGGAAAAACCTACACCGTGGATGTTCGTGGATTCCTGGTTGATCCTGATACCTGGGACGAAAGCTATGCCATGCATCGAGCCTTGGAGATGAATATCCCTAAGGGAGAACTCACTGAAATGCATTGGAAGGTAATCGATTTTCTGCGCAGCACGTATAAGCAGAAGAAACTCATCCCGAATATTTACCAGCTTTGTGAAAATTGTCAGCTGGACTTTGAGGAATTCGAGAAACTCTTTTCCGCCGGTTATCACCGGGGAGCCTTGAAAATAGCCGGTTTGCGATTCGCCAACTAATCAGCATAGCTGGACCAGCATAACCAGCCTGGGCGAAACAGGAAAGCTCGTCATTGCAGTTTGGCTTGGAAGTCTCCTGCACTGATGTCCCTGCGCACTCCCCATGCAGGAGCTGAAAAGACCAGGCGCTGAGGAAGAAATTCAAACTCTTGGAGCGGGGCATTCTGTAGAGCAACCGTGTGCTTGAACAACTCGCGTTTGCTGTGCAGCATGCCCTGCGCTGAAATGCCGCTTGCGGTAAACGAGCAAAAGGTCAGGCTCGAAGGCACCGGGTGCGATTCAATCGGTGCCTTGCAGGGGCTCATTTTCAAAATTCTCAAGCGCAAAGGGGGCGATCGCCTTCCGTACAGAGCCGGTGAATCGGGTGAAGAGTGGAGTGCGGTACATCCTCCCCTCTGGGGTCAGGTCCCGGAACATTTTGGCTCGCAATCCTCGGCTGATTTCCATTTGAACCCCCATGCCGCGACCGCACAAGTTGCAGATATTTCTCTGATTGAGAGCGCTGAAGCGTGGATCTGCGGATAGTATTGTCTTGAAGCCGGAATCCTGGAGCTCCTGGCGAATCCGATTCTTCAATTCGTCATCAAGTCCTCCCAGATGGATTTCGGATTCCATGATCGCACAGCCGTGTATTGAGATAATGATATTGGAATGGCAGACAATCTCCATTGCTGTCGGTTCGTCAAACCGGCTGCTGGTGATGTGCAAGGTCAGATTGTCGGTTTTTTTCATTCCTTCAAAGGAGTAAAAGGAATGCTCCTCTCCGGCAATTGCATCGGCAATCCGTGTTGTGCCCGGTTCTATCTCGCCGCCATGGATGCTTATTATGGCAATGCCGGAGTTCCCCATACGCCAGAGGATCCTGTAGTCGGCATATTGATGCTCGCTTTGTTCGAGATTTTGAAAATTTGTGTAACGGTCCATGGAACCTCCCGAAAAGGAGAACAGCAGGCAGGGACGATGTGAAAAGTTTCCGGAAACCGGTTGTCGCTTTCTTCCGGAAGGAGACAGGCCTGCGTGCTTTCAGGATCATACCCAGAATTTTCGCGCCAGACTGGCCGTTTCTTCAGGCAGATTGAAGGTCGCCATATCACCGAGCATGATCTCAAAGCCGGTATGGTCGTTGCGCACCCAGGGCGCGTGATTGGACCGGACCAAGAGACTTACCCGTATCTCAAGGCAATTGTTCTCATCTTCAATGAGCAGCATTCCGAAATTGTATCCATTCCGGCACAGGCTCCGATAGAATTTCTGAGTCCGGATAACCCCCTGGGCCAGGCCTTCCCAATCATTTTCACCAAGGTGCTGAAACGACGTGCAGCCGGGAAGGATGCCCCATACCTCGTAAAATCCTTCCGGGGCGAAGGCTGCGACCCAATGCCACTCTCCGGTCGTGCCGATAGAGCGCTGGCCGTCTTCCTTTTCAGCGCGAAGATAGTCGGAAAAGAGCCGCGTCCCCCTTGCCTTGAAATACTCTGTTGCCCGCTGGCGCAGAAACCTGTGATGATTGGAAGCGATCCTGTCGGCATTGATCTGCAGGTGGGGATGAAGAAGCGATCCTCCCGCCGATGGAAGATGGTTCTGGGTAATAGCCATATACACAGCCTGGGTGTCGGCGGCGCGGATTCTGCGGAGGTACTCGGCACAGTTCAAAAAACAATCGCGGTAGGAACGAGGGGATGCCGTCCCTATCTCAACAAAATGCGTGTCGTCAAACAGGCTGACAGCGGAAAAGGAACCGTACGGGAAAAGATTGGGAAAGAGAAGGGATTCGCCGCGGACGAGCCTTCCTGACGGGACGAGGTTTTGAGTAAATTTCGGTGTCTGTCTCGTCACTTGCGGCTGACAGAAAGGGCATTCACTTCTCTTGCCGGCATCGGGAGGAGGTGCTGGCAGGGAGTCTGTCCCCTTTTCCTTTTCACCAATGCGGCTGAGAGCGATCCGGCAGGAACGAAAGGTGACGGGATTCGTGCGCACCTCGATAATCCGCTCGGCCTGGTCTCCGTGAGGAGAAATATATTGTGCGGCAACGCGTTCTTGGGTAAACAAAAGGGGACGGTCCATACCTTCCTTCCTCTCCGCTTGCAGGATTTCTTCAGTCTCCTGTTTAAAATCGCAGGCTTGCCTTCAACCGATTGGGATGGAGCAATAAATCCAGCCCGATATCGGCGCTTGTGACAAGGAGATTGGCGGCGAAAAGTGCGTCAACGGCGCATCCCTCTCCCTGCGATATCGCCACGCCGACACGGGCCGCCTTGAGCATTCCGCGGTCATTATTGCCGTTCCCCATGGCAAGTACCGTTTGAGCATCAAGATTTTGCACATAGGCCTCTTTTTGCAGGTCATGATTATCCCCGGTAAGGATAATAATATCACACGGAATAGCTACCAGCTCAGCCTTAGCCATGCCGAAGGTGTCTGCCGTCAGGATATGGATCTTCATGAACGTGGCGATAGCGTTCAACCTCTCCCGGACACCTGGAAGAAGTCTCCCGTCCATCGACAAGGTCCCGGTGAAGTCAGAGACCAAATGCTCAAGCCGAACCGGGCCAAAGCCAGGGATATCTTTTTCAAACATAAAAAACCTCCTGATGCCGTCTTTGCCTGCAGATACGCCTGCAGTTTCCCGGAATGGCTCATTCTCTGTGTAAGGTATCCTGTTTGCTCAATAATCCTCGGTGCTGCGATGAAGGTGAGGATGAAGTACCTCGCTGTTATTACTAATACTTATCAGAATCGCATTGTTCTGTCAATTCCGGATCAGAACCGGTCCGCGCGGTATAAAGAAATCATATCGTCTTCTCCCGCGGCAAAAGCAGCAGGGTTCACAGTGGCTCCTTTTTGGGAAAGCTTGATTTACACAGGGTAATACCTATGGTTTCAGCATGGGGTATGTTTTTTCGACCAAACTTCTGCACAGGAGATACCTCGATGGCATCAAAAGAAGATGTTTGCAAAAAAATAGAGTCGATCATTCCCGAGGCCGGGAAGTGCGGTGTGGATTTCCAGGTTGCCTACGATCAGGACAATCATGCATGGACCGTAGACCTGAAAGACGGCAACCAGCATCTGAAAACCTTTGTCGAGGATGTTGAAGCCGAAGATTGCCTGGGAAAGGAACGGTGTATCCCGCTGAGTCTGCAGATCGGACAGCTCAAGCATAATCTGGAACTCTATCACAACAGTTGATTGCGAAAACAAGGAGCAGCTTACGGCTCCGGCATAGGCACGGGTGCATTGCGCGCCGCATAACCATTATCCTGACCGGCCTGGAATGAGGCCGGTTTTTCTTGGTCTGGCGGCGGCTTTCCGTAATTTTATTCAGAGAAAGAAGATCATGAGATTGCAGAGATTTTTATCGAGTGTCGGGTTCTGTTCGAAACGTCAAGGGGAAAAGTTCCTCCGTGCCGGAAAGATCCTCGTGAATGGCAGGACGGCAGTGTTGGGAGATACGGTCTCGGGGGATGAAGACATTGCCGTGGATGGGCAAAGGATTTCTGTCAAACAATCTCCCGGAAGGAAGGTCCTGATTTTTCATAAACCCAGGGGAGTGGAATGCTCTCTGACTGAAAACGGCTCCACGAAAACATTGCTGGATTTCGATTTCGGAGCGGATCGCGTCTTCCCTGTCGGCCGTCTGGACAAGGATTCCCACGGACTGCTGCTGCTCACCAACGATGGCGCTCTCGGCAACAGGCTGGCCCGGCCCAGTTGCGAGCATGAGGAAGAATATCTCCTGGTTGTGCGGGGAGAAATAACCCCGGAAGTCCTTGCCCGGTTTTGCCAGGGGGTATCCGAAGGAGAGAAAAAAACGGTCCCCTTCCGCGTCCTGCAGGAGGAAGGGCATACGCTCCGGGTTGTGCTGCATGAAGGCCGCACCCGGCTGCTTCGAAAGATGTGTGCAGCGGCAGGTCTGCAGATCGATGATCTTCTGCGCGTCAGAGTCGGCAGGATTGTGCTGCAAGGGCTCGGGGAAGGAGAGTGGATGGCTCTAGACGATGCGGGATTTCAGGAGCTTGCCGGGAAAAAATCACAGAGCAGAGAGGCTTGAGAGGGGCGCGGCGACGGCTGTCTGATTTTGCAGAAGGGCGCGGAAGTCTTCAGCGGGAATCGGAGGGCTCAAGAGATAGCCCTGAATGATTGCGACGCCGTGTCTATAGAGAAACTCCAGCTGTTCCTGATTTTCCACGCCTTCAGCCACAACTTCCAGTTCCAGACTGTGGGCCATGGCAATTATGGCATCGACCAGGGCCTTGCTGTTCTTGGACGTCTCCAGATCGTGAATGAAGCTGCGGTCTATTTTCAGTACCCGCAGGGGGAAACGTTTCAGATAACTCAGAGAGGAGTAGCCGGTGCCGAAGTCGTCCAGGGCCAGGCTGACTCCCTGATCGTTCAAGGTCGTCAATATCGCAAAAGGTTTGTCAGAATCCTGCAGCAGCAGGCTTTCAGTGATTTCCAGTTCCAGCTGATCACAGGGCAGACCGCTCAGCGTCAGTGCCTTTTCGACAGCTTCAAGCAAGACACCTGCGCGAAACTGCTGTGGTGAAACATTAATTGAAACTTGCAGCTTTTCATCGGCGAGATCTACCCATTGCATGGCTTCCCGGCAGGCGCCTTCAAGGACCCAGGCCCCTATTTCATTCATGAGCCCCAGATTCTCGGCCAGAGGAATGAAGACAGTGGGGGATATCTCGCCAAGTTCAGGACAATTCCAACGGAGGAGCGCCTCGGCCCCTGTTATCCGGCCTTTGCGGATATCGAATTTAGGTTGAAAAAAAATGGAGAGTTCATTTCGGGCAAGCGCGTAATGCAGGCTATTGGCGATCAACATCTGCTTTTCCGAGGAACGGCGCAACTCATGCGAGAAAAAGCAGTAACTGTTGCGGCCATTCTCCTTGGCCTGATACATGGCCATGTCAGCATACTGCATGAGCTGATCCAGCGTGGTGCCGTCATCGGGGTAGATGCTGATGCCGATGCTGACCGAGGTGTGAATTTCCTGCCCCCTGATCATGAAGGGCTGTTGGAATATGCTGACTATCTTGCAGGCCACAACTTCTGCGTTTTCGCTCTCTTCAAGGCTTTCGAGCAGAACAGTGAACTCGTCTCCCCCGGTGCGGGCGGCAGTGTCGCTCTCCCGCAGAAGGGTTAAGATTCGGCTGGACGTTTGCTTCAGGAGGTCATCTCCTGCGGCATGGCCCAGCGTATCGTTGACGTTTTTGAAATTATCGAGATCCATGAACAGCAGGGCAACCTTTTTGTGGTTACGCCGGGCTCTGGTGAAGACCGAGTGCATGTAGGATTGCATGTAATGCCGGTTGAACAGGCCGGTCAACTGATCGAAGTTGGCCTGATGAATCAGTTTTCCTTCCCATGCCGTCCGTTCGGTAATGTCCAGCACATTTGCAACAATGATGGGCGGGCTATCCTGAGCGGATAGCTGAATCCGGGCCTCTACCGGGTAGGTGCTGCCGTCCTTGCGCCGGTGGACCCCCTTATGGACAACGGTTTCACACCGGCCTTTATGCAGGGGCGCAAGCAGTTCGGTGAAAGAATAGCGGTCAAGATTTATAAAAATATCCAGAAGATTGATATCGATAAATTCTTCTTTTGAATAGCCGAGATTGTCGATGGCGCCTTGATTGACCTGCAGACACTTGAGGGACTCCGCATCGGCTACAAAGATTTCCGTTGAACTGTCGTTCAGGATGCGGCCCAGACGATTATTGAGCTTGTTTTTCTCCTTTTCAATATCCTCCAGCAGTGCTTTATTTTCGTAGCGCAGTCTCGTCGCGAGGACGAAGCTTTTGGTATGCTCCCTGCTGAATTTCAAAAAGAAAAGCATCAATATGAATGTCAGAAAGCCCGTGCCGGAATAGAGCAGGTCTCCTGTCCGGACAGTCTGAAAAATAACCGGCATCATCAAGGTGATGACGTAGAGGAAAAAAGAAAAAAAATCGACGAGAATTGTTACGGCCCCGACCGTAATACCAAAAGGAAAAATAATCGCAAGGATCAGGAAGGAGAGTGGTTCCCGTAAGAAAAAGAGCATATTCAGGCTGCCTACGGTCATCCCGGCGGCCAGGATGCCGATACGGAACATGTGCAACCAGAAGGAAAGCGGCCTGGAATGGTCTCGGGCATAGAGCCGTGCCATCAGCCAGCGTCCAAAAAGAACGGCAATCAGCAGCAGGTACCAGGCGATGAGGGGCTTCCAGCTGAATCTTGTGGCAAGTAATATTATGTAAGTGCTGCAGATAACAAGTAAAGTCAGAGAGGCGGTCTTTGACGTTCTGTAGAGACTATCAATACGGTCTTTCTCGACTCTCTGATTAATGCCTGCTTGCTGATGTGTCATCCGTTCAATAGTTTCAGGCCAGTTCGCCGTCAGCCGTTAATGAAACAGCCTCCTGTCCGGGGTCTTACGCCGCTCGTGCAGTATCGTTTTGCCCGACCAGTCCGCCAAAGGAAAGGCCGCTGCTCCCGAAAAAAAACGGCGGTCTTGTTTGGTTCGCAAATGCGTTTCTTTCTGCTGGATCATTTTTGCCGACTGTGCTTTCACCAGCCGGTCAATAAGCCGCAGATCCTTGTCTTCCAGGCGCAAGGCGGCATCTACCCATATTTTCGTTATGTCGAGAAGTTCCTGATAATCAAGGGGATGGCAGCGCTGTCTGACCTGCTGCATGGCCCGATGGCCATTGCCCAGCTGCACGTGCTGCCGCATAAATTTTTCCACACTCTCAACCCCCCTGCCCCGTTCTCCCAGATAGTGGACAATTCCCATCTCATAGAGTTTTCTGGCACTGTAGGTTTCCCCGCTGGCGATCAATTTTTCTGCGGTGTGCATCCCGCATGTTCGAGCCAGAAGGCTGAATGCCCCCATACCGGGAAAGAGGTTGAATCGTATTTCAGGAAATCCCATTTCGGCATTCTCGGTAGCAATCAGGATGTTGCTCGATAGTGCCGATTCAAACCCTCCCCCCAGAGCCATTCCTTCAACCAGAGAAATGGTGGTGATGGGGAGATGGAGGTTGACACTGTTAAGATAACATACATCTATACATTGTCTCGCATAATCGAAAAGCTCATGCCGTTTTTTCTCTCTTATCAGTTGGCTGAACAGTGCCAGGTCTCCGCCCAGATTGAAAATTCCCGAAACCTGGGAGTGTAGGATCTGGTAACGGATGAGAGGATCGGGGTTATTCTTTTCGGAATCGAAATACTCGATGATGCTTTGCTGAAACTGCCGGAGTTCCTTCAGCATCGTCAGAGAAAAACATGGCCGCGATGCGGGATTATAATAGCACCAGATGGCACGGTGCCGGGGATCGTAGCGGAGGGAAACTTCCTGGTAGTCACGGAAAATCTTTAAAAATTCACAATTCATCGCAGTAGGAAAATGTATGTATGGGTTTGTGGAGCGGATATAAAAACATACCCCTTCTGGCCTCTGGTTCAGGAAAGGAGCTGGATGTCACTCGCTCTCTCCCCATGGAGTCCCGCATATTCGTCTGGTCGGCGGCCTGCTCAATGAATTTCATGGCTGCTTGATTAACGCATCGGTAAACCGCTGTGATTGCTTTAGGGTATTTTTGTTCTTTGAGTGTCAAAATTTGTTAAGAAAAAAGGGGCATACGCTAAATCGATGTATTTGGGGAGGTCTTTTCGGCGGTGCGAAGATCGGCCTGCGGAGAGGAAGCATGGATTGCAGCGACGACACCGGCCCTGCCTCCTCTCTCCTGTCCAAAAGAACCTTTCGCCAGCAAGCGGTGCAGGGCCTTTCCGGAACTATCCGCTGATCGGAACAGAAAGCAGAGAGGGCTCAGGTGTCCTGATTTTCAGGAAAAGGCGCAGGGTGCAGGGAGGTCTGGCCACGGGTATAGAGGAGAAGACCCGCCGAGCAGCCGGCAATGCCCAGGATTTCCCGCAAAATCAAATGCTCTCCCAGGAATATCCATGCAAAAAGAGCCGTGACGACAGGAACAAAGGACATATAGAGGGAGGCGGTGATAAGGCCCAGCTTTCTGATCGTATAGGCGACACACATCAGGGCCGCGATGTTTACCACGATCCCCTGGTAGACCGACTGCAGGACGATCTCGCCCATCGGTGCCTTGAAGAGCGCGGACGGAAAGAGGAACCAGAGCGGAATAAAGAGGATGACATTGACCACCGGCACGGTGACCAGCACATCGCGCCAGTCGAACCTCCACTGCCGGATGCCGGTCATATGCATCATATAGACCCCGGCCGCGGCCAGCAGCAGGAGGATCCCCCTCAGGTGGGACATTGAGAAGAGATCGCTTCCTGCCATTATCAGGTTTGAAAGAAATATCAGGGCGATGGCGGCATATCGCAGCGGAGTGATCCGCTGATTGAACAGCAGCCAGGCCACGATCAGCCCCAGGACCGGCAGCATGCCGTTGACCAGCACGCCCGCATGGGCCGCCTTGATCGCCCGCAGCCCGTAAAACGACAGGAGCGTGTAAGGAAATCCGACCCCGAGCCCGACTACGAGATAATGGAGTGGCTTGAATTTCCGCCAGTCGTATCTGAGAATCAACGGTGCTGTCGCAAGGCAGGCGGTGCAGTAGCGCAGCAGGGTGATATCCGCCGGTTCAAGCGTGTTCTGGACCCCCAGGCGCGAGACGACGATCCATCCCGACCAGATGCAGACCAGGACGATGCCGGCCAGGTGGGCCTGTATGTTTTTCATTGGAACCCGCATTTTTTGAAGAAGTTGACCATGCGGTCCATAGTATTCAAAACCCGGACTTTCCGCAAGCGAACAGAGCGGCTGCGGGGCGCGGCGGCAAGGGAAGGAAGCGCCCGGTTGGATCGGGCGCTCAGGGGAGAGGACTTCTGAAAGGGAGGCCCTCCTGCAAGAGGGAGCAGGCCGGGGCCGGGAGCGGGAGGAGGGCATGCAGGCGATACGGCGGACCGCAGAGCCTGCATCGTACGATTACGGAGGAGCCGGTAAAAATCCCGGAATGTTTTATTCTTTACAGGCAGCCGTTTCCCGAACCGCCGCATTTGCCCGAGGCGCAGGACCTGCTGCGTCCTTTCAGGCTGCCGACCTTCCTGCCTTCATAGACTGCCGCAAGCCCTTCCTCGATAAACCCGGCCGCCTCGATGGCCCGGGTCCCGGATTTCTCCAGGATTTCGGCGGGGGTCTCGCCGACTCCGCTGATCAGCACCGCGCGGCAGTCGCCCAGAATCCTGGCCAGCTGGTGCCAGCGCCTGATGCCGCCTCCGGCGGAAGGGGCCTTGCGGGTCTCGATCAGTCTGTAGGCTCCTTCTTCGGCGCCCCAGATCTGGAAGGTGCGCGCCTCGCCCAGATGCTGGTTAACGAGCACGCCCTCCTGGGTGGCCACGGCCACGTAGGGCCGTTGCCGGGCAGGTATGGGCGGCAGGCTGGCGCAGGCCGTCAGGCAGCCCCTGAACTCGTCGGTTCTGTCCTCACCCAGCAGACCGACGGCATCGGCCCGGCAGCGGGTGCAGTGGCGCATCTGGGGCAGGTATTTCTCTCCTGTTGCCCGCAGCGACTCCATCATATCCTTGTCCGGCTGCGGGATCTGGGCGAACGGCGTGTTGACATTGGGGAACATCGCCATGCAGTTGAGCAGGTCGACGCCCATCTCCTTCATTTTGGCCGCCACCGCCTCGATATGGTGATCGTTGACGCCGGGGATGACGATGCAGTTGACCTTGACCGTTATCCCGAAGCGCTTGAGCTTCTCTATGGCCGCAAGCTGCCGCGAGAGCAGGAGCTCCGCCCCTTCCAGGCCGCGATAGACGACATTGCCGTCGCTGACCCAGCTGTAGATCCTGCGGCCGATCTCCGGATCCACGGCGCAGACGGTGATGGTCACGTGGCTGACGTCGATCTCGGCCAGTCCCTCGATGTAGGGGCCGATTCCCATTCCGTTGGAGGAGACGCAGAGCAGCATGTCGGGGAATTGCCTGCGGACGGTCCGCAGGGTCGCCATGGTCTCTTCCCCGTTGGCGAAGGGGTCGCCGGGGCCGGCAATGCCCGCCACGGTTATCCGGGGCTCTTTCTCGACGATCCGGGCCATATAGGTCCCGGCCTGATCCGGGGTGAGGATCGAGCTGGTCACGCCGGGACGCGATTCGTTGACGCAATCGTATTTCCGGTCGCAGAAATTGCATTTTATATTGCATTTCGGGGCGACGGGCAGGTGGACGCGTCCGTATTTCCCCTTGGCGTCCGGGTTAAAACAGGGGTGGCGGTGGAAATCCAGTTTTTTAGGTGCTTTCATGGCGTTATCCTGATATTCAATGGGATCTGTCGGACTCACATATAGCTGTAGCCCACATCCGAATCGTCCTGCTTCTTTTCGATGATGGTGTTGGTGATGGTGTCGAAGAGCATCTGGGCACCATGATAGCCGAGGTGCAGGATGCGCTGGCCTCCCATCCGGTCGTGGATGGGAAAGCCCACCCGCACCAGGGGGATATTCTGCCTGCGGGCGAAGGCGTAGCCCTTGCTGTGGCCGATGAGCAGATCGACGCCCAACTCCTTGGCCCGTTCTTCGATATCGTAGAAGTCCGCGTCTTCATGGACTTCAGGCATTGCCGAGGGCGTTTTCTCCAGCACCGCCGCGATCGCCGAAGCCATCTTGCCGCTCTTGCCGCCTGAGGCGCAGAGAACGGGCTTAATGCCGATCTCGGCCAGAAAGGAGGTGAGGCCGACCACCAGGTCCTCCTCGCCGTAGACCACGGCCCGCTTGCCGAAGATATACTTATGGCCGTCGACCATGGAGTCGATCAGTCTGCCCCGGGCCTTGCTGTGATTCTCCGGGATGGCGGCGCCGGTGATCCCGGAGATCGCCGCCATGAACCGGTCGGTCTCCCGGATGCCGATGGGCAGCCCCAGGCGATGGAGCGGGACCTGGTGCCTGTCGTGCAGCACGGTGCCTGCCGACAGCTCGGGCAGGGTCCGTCCAAGCTCGACGGTGGCAGCCGAGCAGCCCATCTTCCGGATGGCCGCAAGCGGGGTTCCGCCTTCTGGGATCAGCGGATAATCGTTCAAGGCCTGGCCGTCCAGGGTATCCGAATAATCGGGCAGCATGGTGAGATTGCAGCCGAAATCGGCAAAGAGATCATGGAGGTACCTGAGATCGGCAGCGGAGACGAAGCCCGGAAGCAGATTGACCGCGGCGTTTTTCTCTCCGCCCTCGCTCAGCTGCTCGACCACCGCCCGGACCGCCGCGTTGAAGCCTTCCATATGGGTGCCGGAATAGCTGGGGGTCGATACCGAGACGATGCCGGGGTGGCCCGCATCCTGGCCGAACTCTTTGATGTATTCGCTGATGATCATCTTCACGTCGTCGCCGATGGTCTCGGTCAGGCAGGTCGTGGCCACGCCGATGAGCTGCGGATGATATTTCTGTATCACGTTCTTAAGGCCGAGCTTCAGGTTGGCCGATCCGCCGTAGACGGCGTGCTTCTCGCCCAGGGACGAGGAGGCGATGTCGATGGGCTCGTTGAAATGGCTGATGATATAGCGCCGCATGTAGGTGGCGCAGCCCTGCGAACCGTGCAGGAAGGGCACGCAGCCCTCGATCCCCCTGAAGGCCAGACTGGCGCCGAGGGGTTTGCAGAGTTTGCAGGCGTTGGTGGTCGCTGTGTAGCTGGGCATCTTAGTCATTGTTGTTCTCCTTGGCCCTGCGGGGAACGAAACCCCAGACCGGGCTCATCACCGAGCTGTGGACCTCTCTTGCAAAATTGAGCATGCCCGCAAAACCGGCCAGCATCTCCTTGCGCTCATGGTTATGGTCGCAGAAGGCGACTCCGAGCTTATAGGCGATGGGGCGCTCCTTGACGCCGCCGACGAAGATGTCGACGTTTTTCTCCTTCAGGAAGGAGGACAGTTCCAGCGGGTTCGAATCGTCGACGATGATGGTGCCGTCGTCGGTGATCTGCCGGAGTTCCTCGTAGTCCTCTTGGGTGCCGGTCTGCGAGCCGACCATCACGACATCCATGCCCAGCAGCCTGAAGGCCTTGACCAGCGAAAAGGCCTTGAAGGCGCCGCCGACATAGATGGCGGCCTTCTTGCCGGTCAGGGCCTTTTTATACCGGGTCAGCTCGGGCAGAAGCGTCTCCAGCTCTTCCCGGACCACCTGGCGGGCCTTCTCCATCATGGCCGGGACCTTGAAGAAACGGGCCACCTCGTAGAGGGATTCGGCCATGTCCTCGACCCCGAAATAGGAGACCCGCAGGGACGGGATGCCGTACTCCTTCTCCATCATATTGGCCAGATCCATGGTGGCGCCCGAGCACTGGACCACATTCAGCGCGGCGCCATGGGCCCGGCGGATGTCGTCCACCCGGCCGTCGCCGGTGATATTGGCCACCACCTCGATGCCGATGCGGTTGAAATAGTCCCGGATCAGCCAGATCTCGCCGGCCAGGTTGAAGTCGCCCAGGATGTTGATGCTGTATTTGGAAATTCCGCCGGTATCCCCGGTGCCGACCAGCCGCGACATGGCCTTGCAGGCGGCCGTATAGCCTTCGCGCTTGTTGCCTTTAAAGCCTTCCGACTGCACAGGAAGGACAGGGATGCCCTTCTCGGCCGAGACCCGTCTGCAGACCGCTTCAAGGTCGTCGCCGATGATGCCGACGATACAGGTGGAGTAGACGAAAGCCGCCTTGGGCTGATGCCGGTCGATCAGTTCGATCAGGGCCTTATACAGCTTCTTCTCGCCGCCGAAGATCACGTCTATCTCCTGGAGGTCGGTGGAAAAGGAGAGCCTGTGCAGTTCGGGTCCCGACGACAGGGCGCCCCGGATATCCCAGGTGTAGACGGCGCAGCCTATGGGGCCGTGGACCAGGTGGACCGCATCGGCTATCGGGTAGAGCACGACCCGGGAGCCGCAGAAGACGCAGGCCCTCTGGCTGACCGCACCGGCCAGGCTGTCCTTATTGCACTCCATGGCAAAGGGTTCCGAGCCCTTTCTGTGAATCTGTCCTTCCCGCTCTGTCAGTACCCGTGCTGGTTTCATATCCTTCCTCTTGCCGGCCACTTCGAAAAATGAAATTTTTCAAGGCATCCTTGTGAACATAGGGAAATAGCGTTGCGTGTATGGAACCTCTAAAGCAACCGGCGTGCCAGGTGCGAATATTTTAAAATAACAAGATATAACAATAGGATATACTTTTAGTGATGAAGGAAGGGACGGGAGGAATTCAAGGCGGGGAGGTTTTTGTCGGCAAACCTACAAAAATGAAGCGGCAGGCGACAAAATTGTAGGCTGGCGTCGAGCCGTGCGGCGGAGTATCAGGGGCTGCCGCATCCGGCATCGGATAAAGCCGATTATTTATGATTGTTCAACAACGTCAAGGCCTTATTAAGGTTGAAAGCGATTATACGTTTTTTGATGGGGTCGAGGGTGGCGAAGGAAATGGAGTTTTCCTTGATGGTGAATCCATCGGCGGTCTGTTGAATGTATTGGGAATTCAGCATCGAGGCCTTCGATTCCTGGTAATCCTTGGCGATGGCGCTGGAGCGGATGTCGATATCCGCTATTTCCCATTTGCCGTCATTGCGAACCAGCGTGACGAGCTTGTCGATATACTTTTCATCGTTGCGTGTGGTCAGGCCGGTCAGGATATTCCCTGACTCCTGAGGACGGATTCTCACCGAGACATGAAGCGTATCGTTCCCGAGACCAGGTATCCAGAATCCGTTTCTTTTTGTGTCGACGGCATACTTTATGGTGTTGATCAGCCCAAAGTGATTCAGAAGGGCCGTCTCAAGAGAAAACTGGTGGGTTATCGGATCATTGATATTGTCAAACTGGCGGTTATAGGCATCGGTGCACAAGCGGGTATTGGTCTCGTACCGCTGATTGGCGATGTTGTCAAAGTATATCGATACCACTGTGGCGGCCTTGTCGTTTTCTCCCAGAAGAGAGATGTAGACGATACCTGCAACCAGAGAGAGCGCCAGGATCAGGCCAAGCACCTTGAAGATTCTTTTTTCCATTATTCTCACTATCCATATTCAAAACGGCGGGAAAGTTCACTGCCGACCACCATACAGGGAATTCCCGGATTTTTCCATGGCTAGTTTCCATCGAAACAAGTAAATCTGACCCCTTTTTTGAAAAAAACGAAGAAGAAAATTCCCTGGACGATACTCCCTAAATTAGTTATGGATGATAGGGATTACCGTAATCGTTCCTGACCATATTCACAATGAAGCAAAAGATATATGATGAGAAGGATGCTGGAATGCTGAGGGCTGTTACGGCATAAAACCACAGAGATTTCACCAGAAATCAATGTAAACCTGTGCAAACAAACTGAGCCGTTTTTCAAGCGTCCGCCAACGGGGGAGAAAGAGCAAGCCATGTGGACAACAAAAGAAGGGGAATCGCGGATGTTGACGCCAGGGGAATTGGATTTGCTGTGGCCCATCTTTGGTCGTGGCATTGATTACAGTATCGTCAGGATACACAAAGGGAAATATCTTTTTGGACTGCAAAGCGATGATGTGGTCATGACGCCCAATGGCGAGCAGTATTGGCCGAATATTTTGTCCTTACCCGGTATGGTTTTGCAGAGTGGGAAAATCAACCAAGGATGAGAAAGGCCCCGAAACCGGACGATCAATTGGGTGAACAGTCTCTTATTGCCTTGTATCAGAAAGTTCTGGCATTATTTCTGAAAAATCCTAAAGACAGAGAGGTCCTTTTCCCATGCTGCCCTCTGTAAGAGTTGCAATTGCCATAGTGGGTTTTTTATTGAGTGGCTGTGTTCTTGAACGCCCCCTGTTTTATATGGCGGACATCAGGATTGATGCCGATGAGCAGGTGTGTTTTTCCATCCCTTCTGGCAAATCCTGGCATAAAGGGATTTCCTACCGGTTATGGATGAGTAGGATTTTTAGTCATGATACAGCCAGCAGAGTCTGGGCGTCTAGCTATTACGGAAACAATGCCTTTCGCGTCAAGGCTGGTGAATGCCTTCCCTTTGACTATACCTTTCATGAAGGCAGGTATTCCATAAGTTTTACCACAACAGAAAGTGACGAGGCCAGTGAATGCCAAGGCGAGAGGATCCCCCTTCAATCGAGAAAGGAGTGGTATAGGGATTTTACGTTGTCGCGCAATGAACAGGGTCATCTGCAATTAATCCTTGATCGATAGTATGTTTGTAAAGGCAGAAGGTCTATTCAGCTGGGCTGCGTCGGAGACTTCGAGCTTGAAGAAGATACGGTATTGTCCGATTACGGCATGGAGAAGCAGGCCTGCATCATTGCCGATTATTTTGTCCTCTTCTCACGGGTGCCCATCGAAAAAGCAGAGCTGGAAGTCTTCTCCGGAGGTATTCGGGGAGACCGTGTAGGTGCCCTTTCTGTCGACAACGAACCGGTACTGCCGGCCGCATTCCTTGAGCAGATTGGTGATGTCGTCCCGTTTGTCCGGGGACGACTCCGTATGGAAGTAGAGTCCGACCTCTTCACCGGTGCTTCCCATCTGGAGCAGAAAGGCGTTGTGGGCGATAAAGACCAGATCGTCATAGGCATAGGTGATTTCAAATCCTATTCCGTCCAGCATTTCCTTTATGATACCAAGCGGCTTGAGCGGTATTCCCATTGTTCCCTCCTGATTTTCAGCTGAGATGAGGAGCCAGAAAGTCATGTATCTCCTGGCCGATGGCGAGAATGATCTCCGTATCTTCCTGCGTCGGTATTTTGATCGTCATGGAATCCAGGGCGCATATCTCCTGAAAGGAGTCCAGGTAGCGGAGTTTTGCTGCCAGCTTCGGCTGCCTGCCGGTATGCCGTTCCAGGGCGTCCAACAGGTCGCCCATGGTGTGGTTTTCGGCGAGGTCCCCGTTTTTCATCAGATAGGCCATGATCAGCTTCTCGATGGCCATTCCGGTCAGGTTATAGAGAATCACCGGGGTGAAGTGGGTCTTGCCCTTCTTCCGGGCCATCAGGGCCGTGTGCAGGAACTGCTCGCCGTCGCGGCGGTAGTCCTGCCAGTTCTCAATCTGGACGATATTCATCGGCTGACCTCCGTGTAGTGCCGCAATGCGATCAGGCTGGTGGTCTGCCAGCCGAGTTTTCTGTAAAATTCCAACCCTTTCTCATTGTTCCTGTCAGCCAGGAGCTGGAGGCGGGAGATGCCGCGCTCCGTAGCCCAGCCCTGTAAGGCATCAAGGAGTCCGCTGCCGATCTTCCGGCCCTGCCAGCCGTTTGCAACCACCACATCCTCGATGAGAAGCGCCGGTCCCCCTTCGGCGGTGGAGATGGTTGTCTGGCCGGAACACATGCCCACGACCTCGCCTTCGGCCTCGGCCACCAGGACGCAGGCTGAAGGGTTTTCCAGCATCATTTCCAGGCCTTTGCGCTGCCGCTTTGCATCGAACTGAAAGTCCTGCTCAACGGAAAAAAGCAGTTCCAGGAGCATCGTGAGGACGCCGATATCTCCTGGAACTGCCGGGCGAATGTTCGTATGAGGGGGTAAAACTGGCCTAGTCAATCAGGTACTCCGCCGCCGGTTCGCCGTCTTCCAGGCCGTCCAGAATCGCATCGATGGCCTCATGGCTGTCGACACCTTTAAACCACCAGTTCTGCGGCTGGATGACCATGACCGGGCCTGCGTCGCATTGCTTCAGACAGCCGGTGGCGACGACCTGCATGTCAAGTCCCCTGTCCAGAATCTCTTCTTCGATATATTGCAGAAATCCTTCGTTTTTCTTGTGGCAGATGCCTTTGGGGTCGCCTTTTACTCTAAAGCTCTGACAGACGAGGATCTGTTTTTCCGGTGTTGCCATGATAATTTCCTTTCCTGGTTTATATGAAAGTCTCTCAGAAGCAGCATCCTTGCCATCCTGAAATGGGGAACTTTCATGTTTCGTTGAGGCTGGTCAATCTGGTCCAGCCATGCTGGTTAGTGGCGCTCTTTGCGTCCTTTCTTATTTTTCCGCCCGCCGCCGTAGAGGGCGTCGACGGTGCCTTCAATGGTGTCGTCAGTGATCAGCACCTTAATGCCGTGCTGGCCGAGGATTTTTCTCGGGTTATCTCCGGCACTTGCGGCCAGCAGGGCAAAACAGTCGGGCAGGACGCCGGCCAGCGCCTCCCAGCGCGATCCGCCTCCGCCGGGTTCGGGCGCGGGTCTGCTTTCGAGAAGACAGGCCAACCCGTCTTCCCTCGGTCCGTAAATCAGCATCCGGATGGCCTCGCCAAGATGCAGATCCACATCGATGCCGTCGGAGCTGACCACGGCCACATTGGGCCTCTGCTTTGTCGGTTTCGGCAATCCTGCGACGATCTCCTGATCGGTTCCTGAACAGGTGGCAGGCTCCTGTTCGGAGACGGCCAGGTAGCGGGACGCGGATTTCAGCAGCCTGTTCATCAGTGCCTGGTCGGGAGGCTCCAGATTCATCTCCGCCCCCTCCTCGGGCAGGTAGGGAATGAGGACCATGCTGTCGGCTCCAAGTTCCGCCGTCAGGCGGGCGATGGATTCAACTTGGTCGGCATTATTTTCAGGATAGACGGTGGTGATGATGCTGACCGACATCCCTGCGTCCTTAAAGGCCCTGACGGCCTTCTTCTGCTCGGCAAGCAGGATCTTGGCCGCATCGGGCAGGCGGATTGTCTTGAAGCCCGGCCTGATCCAGGCGTAGAGCTTTTCCAGGATGTCCTCCGTCACTCCGTTGATGATGAGATCCGCATGGCTGACCCCAGCCTTGAACAGCCTGTCGGCATACATTTCACCGCCGATTCCCAAGGTCTTTATCGACAGCGGGATTGCCGGAAACCGCTCGTGGATCAGGGTCAAGGCCTCAAGCGTCGGCTCAATAAAGGCCAAGGGGTCTCCTGGTCCGGAGATCCCGATGCGCTCTATTGCCGTTCCCTGTTCAAGAAGCGTCGTCACCTGCTCCAGGGCCTCCTGGGGGGAGATGTGACGGACGGGCGCCGGATTCGTTGAGGAAAACCGGATCCTGGCGTTGACACGGGGTGCCACCGGCAGGTCCGCCACATGCCTTTTGGGATCCGGCGGGCCGGTATGGCAACAGCAGTTTGATAGTTTCATAGAGAGTTATCGCGGTATCGTAAAACGGATACCCTTGAATTCATCCCGCGGCAGAGGGCTGCCGCGGAGCGGTGACTTACATGACCAGTTCGAACGACCGTTCCGGCTCGTCCCTGTCCTTCCGGTCGAGCAGGGCGCTCAGGATCTTCTCCAGAAGACGCAGCCCGCCTTTGTAGCCGACCGTCGGGAAGTACTGGTGTCCCTGGCGGTCAAGGATCGGAAATCCCCAGCGGACCAGGGGGAGATCTTCGTCTCTTGCTATATATTTGCAATAGGTGTTTCCTATCAGAAGATCCACCGGTTCGTTCTTTATCCACTGATGAAGAAGGAACATGTCGCCCTTGGCCTTCACCTTCACCTCGAAGGGCATGTCCTTGGTCAAGGCCTTGATCCTCTTCTCGAATTTCTTGCCCGGCGTGCCGGTGACCACATAAACGGGACACATGTCGATGGAGACCAGAAACTCGACCATGGAGATCAGCTGGTCCGGATCGCCGACCAGGGCAACGCGCTTGTGGTAAAAATACTGATGCATATCCGAGATCAGATCGACCAGCTGGCCGCGTTCGTAGGTCACCTCGTCCGGCACCGTGGTTCCGGCGACGATCCTCAAGGCATCGATAAAGCGATCCGTGGCCTTCAGGCCGAAGGGCATGTCCAGCACCGAACAGGGCACCTTGCATTTGGCGTCCAGCTGGCGGGCCGCATCAGCGGAACACCATTCGCCGAGAGCCAGCGTGCCGATGGAATCCCCGGACTCCTTCAGCGCCTGCACCGTGGTTCCGCCCTTGGGGAACATGGTGTATTCGCCCGACAGGGGTCCGTCCAGGACGCCCGAGGTGTCCGGAAAGAGGGTGTAGTCGACTCCGATAAGCTCAGCCAGCCGTTTGAGCTCCCGCATGTCGCTGGGCTCCACCCAGCCGGGGATGATGTTCACCTTGCCGTTTTTCTTGCCGGAGGACTCAGCCAACCCCGCCATGGCCTTGACCATATTGGAAAATCCGGTGACATGCGATCCGACATAGCTGGGAGTGGGCGCGCCGATTACATACTTGCCCGCAGGGATTTTCCCCTCCTTGTCTGCCTTCATCGCAATCTGCTTCAGGTCGTCGCCGATGGTCTCGGACAGGCAGGTGGTGTGCACGGCGATGATCTCGGGCTCGTAGACTGTGAAGATGTTCTCGATTGCCTGCAGGAGGTTGGCCTGGCCGCCGAAGACCGAGGCGCCCTCGGTGAACGAGCTGGTGGCGGCCACGATGGGCTCCTTGTAATGCCTGGTCAGCGTGCTGCGATGGTAGGCGCAGCATCCCTGTGAACCGTGGCTGTGGGGAAGACAGCCATTGATACCCAGGGAGGCGTACATGGCGCCGATGGGCTGGCAGGTCTTGGCCGGGTTGATCACCAGGGCCGAACGTTCGGTTATTTCTTTAGGTGTATGTCGTAGTAGCATTGTCGTATCCCTGATAGGGGTTTATATGAAAGTCTCTGCGGGTTATTCCCAAACGTATGTTGCCGAGAGTTCGGGATTTTCCTGCCATGGGGCCTTCATGTAGCTCCAGACCTTGCTGTTGACCAGCCGGTCGATCTCATGATAAAAATTCACCGCCCCTTTAAAACCGGCATAGGGTCCGCCCGAGTCGTAGCTGTGGAGCTGTTTCTGGGGGATGCCCAGCTTCTGTACCGAGTATTTTTCCTTGATTCCGGCGCAGAAGAGATCCGGCTTCATGATCTGGATGAGCTTGTCCGCCTCATACTGGTTCATGTCGTCGATGATGATGGTATCCTGGTCCATGTCCGGATTCAGTCCGTTATACTCCTTGAAATGCAGGCCGCTTTTTTCCAGGGCCTCCATCTCTTCGGCGGTCTTGCGCGGCCGGAAGAGCTTCTCGTCGGGCTCGACCTCGATCTCCTCGATATTCCGGCTGTCGGCATCGACCTTCAGCGTCGGGATCACCTGCCGGCCTTCATAGTCGTCCCGATGGCCGAATTCATAGCCTGCGCTGATGGTCTTCATTCCCATCTCTCTAAACAAGTCCTGATAATGATGGGCCCTGGAGCCGCCGACAAAGATCATCGCGGTCTTTCCCTTGGTGCGGGGCAGGACGTCCTGCTGTGCCGCCTCGACGAAGGGCATCTCCTCGGCGATCACCGCCTCGACCCGGTCTATCAGTTCCTTGTCGCCGAAATACTGGGCGATCTTCCTGAGCGACTTGGCCGTGGAGCTGGCGCCGATGAAGTTGATCTTGATCCACGGTATGCCGTACTTCACCTCCAGCATGTCGGCCACATAGTTGATGGAGCGATGGCACATGACGGCGCTCAGGTCGGCCTGGTTTGCCGAGGCGAACTGGTCGTAGGTAGAGTTCCCCGAGAAGGTGGCTATATTGGTGATGCCGCACTTTTTCAGGATCCGGTCGATCTCAAAGCCGTCGCCGCCTATATTGTATTCGCCCAGCAGGTTGATCTTGTATTTGTCGGTCTTCTCGGTGGTGCTGGTGCCCACCATATGCCTGAAGACCTGGTTGTTGGCGATATGATGCCCCGCCGACTGGGAAACGCCCTTATAGCCCTCGCAGCTGAAGGCGAAGACGTTGCAGTCGCCGAATTTTTCCTTCATCTTCTTGGCCACGGCGTGGATATCGTCGCCGATCAGACCCACGGGACAGGTCGCGAAGACCGCGATGCCCTTGGGGTGAAAGAGGTCATAGGCCTCCTGGATCGCCGCCTCCAGCTTTTTCTCGCCGCCGAAGATGATGTCCTGGTCCTGCATGTCGGTGGACATCGCATAGGTGATAAAGTTCTCGTTTTTCTCGCCTGAGGCCGAAGTCTGGTTCCGCCTGGTCAGCCAGGCGTAAAAGCTGCAGCCGATGGGACCGTGCACCAGGTTGACGATGTCGCTGGTGGGGCCCATGATAACGCCCTTGCAGCCGGCGTAGGTGCAGCCGCGCATGGTGATGATGCCGGGGATGGTCCGGACGTTGGCGACGATCTCAGGAGTCGTGTTCTCCAGGGCCTCGTTGATCATTATCTGCTTGGCGCGTTTGCGGGCGACCTTGGGCGGATATTTTTTCAGCAGTTCCGCCTTGATGTCGTTTGGTTCCCACTGCACCAGTTTCTTGGTTCTTGCCATGGTTGTATCTCCCTGGGTGGTTATACTATGGATTTTTCACCCTTTTCGCCTGTTCGGACCCGAACGGAATCTCCCACCGGCAGCACGAATATCTTGCCGTCGCCGGGTTTGCCCGTCTGGTTGGTTTCAATTATTGTCTGGACCACATCGTCGACCATCTCGTCTTTAATGACGATGGTCAGCATCCTCTTGGGATAGAGCGTTCCCTTCTGGCCCAGAAGCACAGCCGCCTCCTCATAGCCCTCGCTGGCCCCGGACAGGACCTGGGGATTGACGAATCCCTTGCCCCGCCCCTGTGCTTCATGGGCGAAAAAGGCGTCCACCCCGACTTCGGTCAGGGCTTTTTTGGTCCGGTTCATCATGTTCATTCGCACGATTGCGACTATTTCTTTCATGCCTTTCCTCCTCCGGTCCCGGATTCTTTAACCCCGGAGCTGATGGTATAGACGTCCTGCACGGCGCTGACAAAGATCTTTCCGTCGCCGAAGGCCCCTTTCACACCGGTCCTGGCAGCGGCCATGATAGTATCGATGACGAAGTCCTTATCGCCCTCACCCACAACGCTGATCAGCATGGTCTTGGGCAGTTCATCGTAGGTTATCGAACCGATTTTGATGCCCCGTTGCTTGCCGCGTCCGGCAACCGCGTATTTGGTGACTGCCGGAAAACCCGCATCCATAAGGGCTGCCAGGACATCATCCGCTTTCTCAGGCCTGATTATCGCTCTGATCATGATCATCATATTTTTGTCTCCTTCGTGTTCTTTTTCAATGGGTTATGATTCGTTCATCAGACCGAAGTCCATGAGAAGCTGTTCAAGTTCTTCGATGGCCAAAGGCTTGGGGATGACAAACATCTTGTTCTCATCGATGGCCTTGGCCAGACCGCGATAGGCGTCAGCCTGGGGAACGGTGTCGTTCCACTCCAGGACGGTCTTCCGGTTGATCTCGGCCCGCTGCACGTCATTGTCACGGGGCACGAAGTAGATCATCCGGGTGCCGATTTTTTTCGCCAGTTCCTCGATCATCTCTTTCTCGTTGTCAACGGCGCGGGAGTTGCAGATCAGACCGCCGAGCCGGACGCTGCCGGACTGGGCGTACTTCATGATGCCCTTGCAGATATTGTTGGCGGCATACATGGCCATCATCTCGCCGGAGACGACGATATAGATCTCCTCTGCCTTGCCGTCTCTGATGGGCATGGCGAATCCGCCGCAGACAACGTCGCCCAGAACATCGTAGAAGGCGTAATCCAGACCCTCGCTTTCCTCGTAGGCACCGAGTGATTCCAGCATGTTGATCGAGGTGATGATCCCGCGTCCGGCACATCCGACGCCGGGTTCGGGGCCGCCTGATTCAACGCACCAGGTGTCGCCGTAGCCCTTTTTTCTGATATCCTCGAGATCCACATCCTCGCCTTCTTCCCGCAGGGTGTCCAGGACCGATCTCTGGGAGAGGCCGCCGAGCAGCAGGCGAGTGGAGTCCGCCTTCGGGTCGCAGCCCACGACCATGACCTTGCGTCCCATCTGGGCAAGTCCTGCCACTGTATTCTGGGTTGTTGTGGATTTTCCGATTCCGCCTTTTCCGTAAATCGCTACCTTTCTCATTGTGGTTCTCCTTGTTGTGTCGTCTGAACGAAGAGACAGCCTCTTCATGCTCAGCGGAAAGAAACTGGTTCAGGCTGCTTTGAGCAATTGCCCTTTCGCCCGAACTCTTCGCTGCACTTCAAATTGTGTCAGTTAAAAACATCTCATCCTTAGCCATATGCCTGTTGTATTCTCTATAAGCAAAGGACGTGCCATGGCCTGATAAAATAATTAAAACGTGTAATAAAGAATTGATAAGCTAATTTATTTCAAAATAGTTTGATAATTATAATGCTAAGCGAACCCTTCATAATTGTCGCTAAAACGACAATTATGAAGGGAAGTGAACACTATGGTTGAATGTCAGCCTTGTCGGAGACCCCGTCTCTTTCAGAAAATATCGTGTTGTTGCCTGGTGCGCGGGGATGCAGGGACAAACCTGTCCGGGGATGGTACGTCGGGATGAGGAGAAGGCAAAGGGAGAACGTCCGTTAAATAAAATATTGGACAAAAATGTAATATATGCCGGTGAAGCTGTCCGGCGGAGGAGGGGGGAAGAGGCTGATTCAGCCTCTCTTCAGGGATTTTCCAGGAAGGCGTGCGTATCGGTTTTCGGACGGAGGAAGATCGTGTCTCAGCGGCCCTTCGCAGGATTTCCTGCCATATCTTCCAGCATCAGGCCAAGGGCTAATTTCCCCCTCGCGTATCCTTGATCGGCGGCCTTCTGGAACCACTGCAGGGCCTTTGCCGGATCGGGTTCCACTCCCTGGCCATCTCTGAACAGTACGCCCAGATTGAATTGAGCGCCCGCATTTCCTTGATCGGCAGCCTGCTGGTACAGTTGCAATGCCTTCTCATAGTCGGGGGTGCCGTCATCTCGTTCTTGCCGGGCAAAGACCAGATTGGTTTGAGCGGCCGCGTACCCTTGATCGGCGGCTTTCTGGAACCAGTGCATGGCCTTCGTATAGTTCTGCTCCACTCCCTGGCCGTCTCTGAACATCAATCCCAGGTTGAATTGGGCGGCCGCATTTCCCTGATCGGCCGCTTTTTGGAACCATTGTCTGGCCTGCGCAAAGTCCTGCTCCGTTCCCTGGCTTTCTTTGTAAATGAAGCCCAGGTTGGTTTGAGCGGCCGCATTTCCCTGATCGGCCGCTCTTTGGAACCACTGTCTGGCCTGCACATAGTCCTGCACCAGATGGTACAGAAAGCCCAGAGCCGATTGCGTCCAGATGTCTCCCTGACCGGCAGCCTTCTGAAACCAGTGCGCCGCTCTGGCATAGTCCTGGGTTACGCCCTGACCGTCTCTATACATCAACCCCAAGGCTGACTGCCCCTGGGCATACCCTTGATTGGCGGCCCTCAGAAACCAATGCCCGGCTTTTACATAATCCGGAGCAATACCCCGGCCGTCTTTATACATGAAACCTAAAGCCACCTGAGCGGCCGCATTTCCCTGATCGGCGGCCTGCTGGAACCAGTGTATCGCCTTGGCCGTATCCTGCGCCGTGCCCTGGCCGTCTTTGTGCATAAAGGCTAAAGCCAGCTGCGCGGCCGCATACCCCTGATCGGCGGCCTTCCGGAACCACTGCAGAGCCTCCGCGTAATCCTGCGCCACGCCCTGGCCATCTCTCTGCATCAATCCCAGGTTGAATTGAGCGGCGGCATATCCCTGGTCGGCGGCTTTCAGAAACCATTGCCTGGCCTTTCCGTAATCGAGCGCCGTGCCCTGGCCTTCTCTGTACATAAATCCCAGGTTGAATTGAGCGGCGGCATACCCCTGGTCGGCGGCTTTGAGAAACCAGTTCCTGGCCTCGGAAAAGTCCTGTACTGTCCCCTGGCCATTTTTGGAGAGCAGGCCCAGGTTGAACTGAGCGGCATCGAATCCTTGATCGGCGGCTTTGAGAAGCCACTGCCTGGCTTTTGAATAATCCTGCGGCACCCCTTTGCCATTGGCGAACATACAGGCTAATCTGCTCTGAGCTGCGGCGTACCCCTGTTCGGCGGCCTTCCGGAATAAGGGCAGGGCCTTGCCGTAGTCCTGGGGCACCCCCCGCGCATCACTGTACAGCAAACCCAGGTTGAACTGGGCGGGGGCATAGTCCTGGTCCGCTGCTTTTTCGAACCAGTGCCGAGCCTTCTCGTAATCGGCAGTCACCCCCTGGCCGTCTCTGTACAGCACGCCCAAGGCCAGTTGCCCCTGTCTATTCCCAAGGTCTGCGGCCTTTTGAAACCAGTGCATGGCCCTTGTGTAATCCTGTGCCGTGCCCTGGCCGTCTCTGTGCATAAAACCTAATGCCGATTGGGCATCCGGGTCACCCTGATCGGCGGCTTTTTGAAACAATTGTATGGCCTTTCCGTAATCTCTTGCCGTGCCCCGGCCATTTCCAACCATTAAACCCAGACTGAACTGAGAATCGGCGTCTCCCCCGGCTGCAGCCTTTTGAAACCACTGAAGTGCCGCCGCATAATTTTGCTCCACTCCCCAGCCGTTTTCAAACATCAACGCCAGTTTGCTTTGAGCTGCCGCATCTCCAAGGTCTGCCGCCCTTTTATATCGTTGCAGTTTTGAGATGCATTCATAGACTGTTGACATTTGAATCCTCCTCTTTTTGAGGCCACCCCAACGCTGGTACGCACTGGAGACTGAGATGGACAAAACGGACAACAACTTGGTTTATCAGAGTATTATGCTAATTTATCGTCCGAAGACCGATTTTGGTATGGCAGGTTTTTATGACTTTTCTGGAAGAATCACCGGCCAACGGGTTGTCCTTAGGTCGTTAATATCTCATGATAATCTTAAATTCAAATATCTGCTATAAGATATTTCCATGATTATACGGTTGTTTCCGTTCCCCGGCCCGCATTGTCTTCCGCCGACATGCCGGGTTGTTGCCAATAAAAAAGGGAAGGCATTTCTGCAGGTGCAGAATACCTTCCCTTTTTTGTGCATGAAGCGACGGGGCCTGCGCCCCTTAAACCTTCTCAGCGCCGTGATTTGGTGTTGAAATCGGGGTAGGCGACAACGGAGACCTCGTTTTGATCCAGGCCTTCGAACTCCACCTCTTCCTGGACCCGGAGGGGTGTTATGAGATCAAGGGCCTTGAAGAAGAGGAACATTACGGAAAAGACAAAAAGGAAGCAGACAAGCACTCCGCAGCACTGGGCCGCCAGCTGCGAGGCGCCGCCGTAGAACAGCCCCTTCACAGTGCCGGGGACGGAATTCAGTCCGTTGCCGTACATCCCGTTGGCGAAAAGGCCCAGGCTGATAAGGCCCCAGGCCCCGCAGGCTCCGTGGACCGATATGGCGCCTGCGGGATCGTCGATCTTGCATATCCGTTCGACGCAAAAGACGCTGGCGCAGCAGAGAGTACCTGCGCAGAGCCCGATAATGACAGCACAAAAAGGACTGACAAAGGCGCAGGGGGCCGAAATGGCCACCAGCCCTCCCAGAAGTCCGTTGGCAGAGAGGGAGAGATCGGGTTTGCCATAGAAGAACCACATGTAGCAGAGGGCCGAGAAGGTTCCTCCCGCCGCTGCCAGCAGGGTATTGACGGCGATAAGGCCGGCCTGGAAATCTCCTCCTGTGGCCTGCCCGGAGTTGAAGCCGAACCAGCCGAAAAAGAGCATCATGCAGCCGGCTATGGCCATGGGTATATGATGTCCGGGGATGGCTCCCGGTGTTCCGTCGCCCTTGTATTTCCCCATGCGCGGTCCAAGGACCATTGCCCCTGCCAGGGCCGAGACGCCTCCCGCCATGTGAACAACGGATGAACCTGCGAAATCAAGCACCCCATGGCCCAGCCCGAAGTTCCTGCCCAGTTGGGCAAGCCAGCCGCCGTTCCATACCCAGTGCGCGTAGAGGGGATAGGTGAACATGGCCATGAAGAAACCATAGCCGATGAAGGGCCTGAACGCCCACCGTTCGGCCATGGCGCCGACGGGGATTGCCGCCGCGATAGTCAGCAGCATCGACTGGAAGAGGAAGATGCTGAGCGTGTTGGCCGGAACACCGGAGAGAAAAAAAGCGCCGGTGCCCGTCTGGAAGGCATATCCTACGGACCAATAGCCGATGCTTCCGATGAATACGATCATCATATTCATGGCCATGGTGTGGCCGGCATTTTTTGCCCGCGTGAACCCTGTGGCCACCATGGCGAGTCCCGCCTGCATAATGACGACGAGAAAGGAGCAAATCAGGGTCCAGAAAATCTGCAGTGTTTCGTTGTTCATAGGTCCTCCATCATCAGATCCTGTCTCCGAACTGAATAATCATGCCGCCGCTGATGATGACTGCCAGCCCGATCCAGGTGGCAACCGGTATCGTTTCCTTGAAGACGAAGCGGCCGAACAAAATGCTGATGAGCGCGAAGACCGCCACATAGACACCGAGCAATTTGGAAAAATCCCATTTTACCATATTGACGACAATGCCGTAGCAGCCCAGTGTCGCAAATCCCGCCAGTATGATCAGGAGGCTGCTGCCGCGCAAGCCCTTCCGGACCACCGCATCTCCGCCCACCTCTAAAAGTGCCGCACCAATGAAGACCAGCCATGCCAGTGAATTCAAAATCGTTTCTCCTTTTTCTTTATATAATAGTGTCAGTCCGATGCCTGGCCGTGCCCTTTCAATGGGCTGGGCCGCGGTGCAGGATAAGGGCCACCAGCAGGATGAGGATCAGGACGGGAATGGTGATCCCGATTCCGATCCCGAGAATTTTTTTCCAGCCGCGTTTCCACTGCGTTGGCACCTGCAGCCGGTCGCATCGTCCTGTCAGCTGGACGCAAGACGGCTCGTTGAGCTCCGCCTGCATGGCGGTTGCCGTCTGGTAGCGTTTTCCCGGCTCCCGTTCCATGGCGTGAAGAATGATCTCTTCGGTCTCCGGGGAGAGCTTGGGGTTGCGCTTTCTGGGGGCCACGGGGTCGCCGGTCACCCGGGCGTTCATGACCACAAAGAGGTTCTCGTTTTCGCATTCGTAGGGAGGGGTTCCCACCGCCATCTCGTAGAGCATGGCTCCCAGGCTGTAGATGTCGGTCCGCTCGTCCCCGCGTTTGCCTTTGACCTGCTCCGGGGCCATGTAGTCGGGAGTGCCCACCGCAGGCGTGAAGCCGGTGAAGGTGATCCGCCTGCCTTCCCTGGCCTTGGCGATGCCGAAGTCCATGATCCGGATGGTGCCGTCGTGGCAGATCATCACATTCTGGGGCTTGAGGTCCCGGTGGATGACGCCCTGCCCATGCATATAGGAGATGGCCTCGCACATCAGGCCGGCCAGCTTGAGGGCATCCTTTTCAGGCATTGGACAGATATTGCTCAAGAGATAGGAGAGCGTGTTGCCCAGAAGGTATTCGGTGACGATATAGGGGCGGCTGCGCTGGTCCTCCTCGATGGGAATGAATTTCAGGATCGAGGGATGGTCGAGTCTGCGGCCGATGTCCTCCTCGCGCTGGAAGCGTGAGTAGAAGCCTGCATCGCTTTCAAACTGCATCAGCGGGACCTTCACGGCGACAGTCCCTTTCGTCTGCAGGTCGGTGGCCTTGAATATGGTCGCCATGCCGCTGCGGCTGACGGTCTCGATGATCTGGAACCGCTTGTCCAGGGTCTGGCCCGGCCTGAGTTCGTACCGGGGGGTCGGATCCGCCGCCTCCTGATAGATGGGCACCCCGCGGTACAGGGCGACCTTTTCCACCTCGTTGATCTGGACGACCTGGATGGAGAGATTGTCGTCGGTGCCCCGCTGTTCGGACAGGGCCACCAGTCTGCGGCAGGCCTGGGCGGGAGAATAGCACGAAACGATGTCGGCGATCTCGCTGTCGGCCACATGGGCGTAAAGGCCGTCGGAGCAGAGCACCAGCCTGTCGCCCTTGAACACGGTGACGGTCTCCACGTCGACCCGGATCATCAGTTCGTTCCCGACGCTTCTGGTCAGTACGGAGCGGTTGGCGCTGGTCTTGGCGTCCTGCTCGGAGATCAGCCCGAACTTCTGCTGCATGCCGGTATAGGTATGATCGGTGGAGAGCTGTTTTATCTGGGCCTTGCGGACCAGGTAGACGCGGGAGTCGCCGACATTTCCCACCACAATCTCGTTGTTGCGCAGCACGACGGCTGCCAAGGTGGTGGCCATGCGGGACTTGCCGTGATCCTCCATGCCCTTATCGTAGACGGCGCGATTCGCCGTATTGAACATCTGGGTCAGGAGTTGCGGCGGGGTCTGTCCGGCTGCGGCCTGCTGAAAGGTCTGCAGGGCCGTTTCCACGGCCAGTCTGCTGGCCACTTCGCCCTTGTCCATGCCGCCGACGCCATCGGCCAGCGCCACGACGGCGCCGCGGTCGCGTTTCTCCTCGATGGTCTGAGGCTGCCAGTAGCCGACAAAGTCCTCGTTGTTTTCTCGGGCCGGGCCGGGCGATGAAAGTTCAGCGTAGGTAAATTCCATGAAAATACTGTACCCCTTTGACCGCAAATTCGAAAGTCTTGTGAAAGAAAACGGTACGGCCTCCTCCGCAGGTGGCCGTACCGCTGCTATGCCGATACAGGGGCGTAGTCCTGACGCCTGTTATTTATTGGTAAGGAATATTTCTTTCCCCTGCTTCTTGCTGCTCTTCATGAAGTAGATCGCTCCGTAGATTCCCCAGACCGCGCAGACGGCGAGCGCGATGTAGGGTTCTTTCCAGCTCATGCCCGCCACTGTAAAGGGTCCGATCAGATAGAAGAGCATGATGACCAGGTTGGCCAGAAGCCCGAAGATCGGGATGACGACGTGCTTGATACCGTTGAAGGAGTGATGCTCCTTGAAGGCCACCATGGCTATCCAGCAGGTGATCATATAAAGCAGAAAGGTTCCGAAGTTGCTGATAAGCGTCATGATGACCAGCGAGTTGGGTATTGCCGCATAGGCTGCGGGATCGAATATGCCGAAACCGTACCAGAAATTGTGCTTGTCTATGGCCGCTGTGGGTGTGGTTCCGCCCAGATAGGTTATGACCGTTATGATGCCGATGATAATCGAGATGATGGCCAGGGTCCAGATCGCGCGGTAGGGCGACGCGGTCTTGCCGTGCAGCAGTCCGAAGTGCGAGGGGACCTCCTCGTCGCGGCCCATGGCGTAGGTGACGCGGGCGCCGGTGCTGAGGCAGGAGAGCGTGGTGCCGATCAGGGCCAGGAAGACCGTGAAGGCCTGGACCAGCATGAAGGCCTTGCCTGCTGCGTAGCTGCCGAAGAGCCAGGTCCCGGTCAGCACCATCATGTCGCCCAGAGGCGCGCTGGAGGCGCCGGCCATGGGCATGGTGTAGCCGTTGTGGAGAAAGTAGTTAGCTGCAAAATACTCGATCAGGTAGCAGACGGCGCCCTGGATCGCCAGGGAAAGAAGCACCGCCCGGGGGATGTCCTTTTTGGGGTTCTTGGCCTCTTCACCCATGGAGGTGACCGACTCAAAGCCGACCAGGATCAGGATGGCGATGGCGGCCTGGATGAAGACGAAGTTGAATCCCTTTGGGGAGATTACCGACTTGGCATCCTGATGGTAATTGAACGTCTCCACGCCGCTGTCGTCTTTGGTTATCGCTCCGTCGGTATAGTCCACCGTGAAGGGCGCGGCCTTGCTCATGTCGGTTACCGGGTTGCCGTCCTTGTCTGCGGGAACGGGCATGCCTGTCTTGTCGTCCAGGGAATCCACCATCTTGTAGACGGGTTTGTTGTCTTTATCCACTGTCGGTTTGTTGTCGGCGTCAAGCACCGGCACCGGCTTGCCGTCTTCGTCCTTGGCCAGCTCCTGCGCAACCTGATAATTGACCGGGATGCTGTTGGACAGATGCAGGCCGACGGAACCCTGCGGATGCTGAAACCGGTAGCCGATCGCGATGACCGCGAAGATTAAAAGCGCCGAGATCTGAACGATATTGATGGCGATGTTGACCGTCGTGGTGCCGGTGACGCCGCGGTAGGCGATATAGGCAACGCCCAGCCCGAAGACAGCGCAGAAGAGGAACATGAACAGCGGGCTGTTGTAGTTGCCGCTGAAGGTGTCCGGAAAGAACAGGCTCATCAGATAGCCGACCAGGATGGCCGTGACGCCTACCATGACGCCGGGGTAGACCCAGTAATAGAGATGACTGGCCCAGCCGGTGATGAACTTGGCCACGCGGGCAAATTTATAGGCATGCGTTTTGGAAAGAAATGCCTGCTCTGCATAGAGATAGGACGATCCCGGGCCCGGATAGAGCTTGGCCAGCTCCGAGTAGCTGATTGCCGTTGCGAAGCACAGCAGCAGCGCAAAAACAATGCCGAACCACATGGCGCAACCGGCCATGGGCGCGCCATAGAGCGACTGCATCTGAAAGGTCAGCCATAAAAATGCGCCGGGCGCAATCAGAGCCATTGCGTTCATTGTGAGGCCGGTAAGGCCCAAGGTTCCCCTGGTGACGGGTTGTTCGTTTGCCATAATCTTCTCCTTAACCTGCCCTGTGTGCGTCAGGCTCCGTTTTGTAGCTTTTTAAGCTCTCTTCTGAAGGCTTCCAGCCAGTTACACATATCGCCCAAGGGGGATATGCATTAAAGAACCCGTCGATATCCGGGCATGCTTTTCTTCGTCCATCCGGCTCATCCGGGTCCGTTTGGCGTCCTTGAAAAATCACGATCCTTCTTCGTGCGATTCCTTATGTTGCAAACTTTGAACGGGTCCTGGTTTCCGCAGAGGATGCGTCGTGCCCGAATGCCCGTTTGAATCTCTAAGAGCAAAGGCCGTGCCATATGCAGGATTTTCTCCCGGCAGGGTGAATATGAGATGAACACAAGTTTAATACAAATATGTTGAAACCTGAAAATTCAAGCCGACCCCTTCGTTTTTGAATGAATAAATACAAAAATGTCGCAAAATGGACAGAAAAGTCGGTCTTCCGGCATAAAAACGGGAAATATTCCTCAAGGGCCCCTCGGAGAGTTTTTCCGGGAAGAGCAGAAATGGCAGCAGTGTTGTATTTTTAAATAAAACAAAAATGTAAAGTTTAAAACTCTTTAAACTTGTTATAATGACAATATTGTATTTTGTTGGAGGGCTTGGCGACAGGATGTCTGCTGACAGCCTTGCCCTTGCTGCATCCGGGGAAAGATGTTTTTTGGGATCGATTATTGCATTAACAAAATTGTCGTAGAATTCAATGCCCTCAAATTATAAATTGTACACCTTCTTTTCTTCTTGAAATGCTTTCTTGCCGGGGCTTGTTGACGATGCAGTGAGGAAAGATGGTCGTTTGTGTCTATCTGGAGAAAGAATCATGAACTTACAGGCTCAGGGTATAGCGGCGGCTGGACGGTTGACAGAGGGACTCGAGCTTCTCGCCCTTCATAGAATAACGGAGCTGATTGGGACGGCGGTTCATCTGGAGACGACCTTGACCAATATACTCAAGGTCCTGCATGATACGCTGCGGATGGAGCGAGCCACCTTGCTCATCCTTGATGAGAAGACCCAGTGTCTGACCATCAGGGCCTCCTGCGGTCTGTCGGAGGCCGAAGAGATGCGAGGGGTCTATAAGCCCGACGAGGGCATCTGCGGCCAGATCTTCCAGAGCCGTTCTCCCTGCGTTGTCCCCGATATCCACAGCGAACCGCTTTTCCTGAATCGCACCGGGGCCAGATCGTCCATAAGTAAGACAAAAACGTCTTTTCTGGGGGTGCCGGTTCAGGTCAACGGAGAGCCGGTGGGCGTGCTGACCGTGGACAGGCTGTTCGGTATGGAGGTCTCCTTTGAGGAGGATATCCGCTTTCTGACCGTTTTATCCACCCTGATATCCCAGTTTTTGACCCTGCATACCGCTATCCGCAAGAAGGAGGAGGTGCTTCTGGAGGAAAACCGGTCCTTGAAGGCCAAGCTGCACGGCCGGCATGATGGCCATTTCATCATCGGACATTCCAAACCCATGCAGGATGTCTTCAGCATCATTTCGAAGATTGCCCCGAGCAGTGTTACAGCCCTGCTTCTGGGAGAGTCGGGGACCGGGAAGGAGCTGGTGGCCAGGGCCATCCACGAGGCGGGAAACCGCCGGGACAAGGCCTTTGTCAAGGTCAACTGTGCCGCGCTCCCCGAGACCTTGCTGGAAAGCGAGCTGTTCGGTCATGAACGCGGTGCCTTTACCGGGGCGCATGCCACCCGGCCGGGTCGGTTCGAGCTGGCCGATAACGGCACTATCTTTCTCGATGAAATCGGAGAGATGCCTCTTGCCGTGCAGGCAAAAATGCTGCGCGTTCTCCAGGAGAAGCAGTTCGAGAGGATCGGCGGCAGCAAGACCTTCGATGTGGATGTCCGGATAATCGCCGCCACCAATGTCAGTCTGGAAAAAGCGGTGGCCAAAGGGCAGTTCCGCCCTGATCTCTATTACCGCCTCAATGTGGTTCCCATTATTCTTCCGCCGCTGCGGGAGCGCAAAGAGGATATCCCTGTCCTGTTTAACCACTTTCTGGTTATGAGCAATAAGAGAAATTCAAGGAAGTTAAGCCTGACATCAGAACTCCTGGACTTCCTGGTCTCCTATCATTGGCCGGGCAATGTCCGCGAGATGCAGAACCTGGTGGAGCGGATGGTGATCCTGGCTGAGGGAGAGCGCTTGACCTTGGCGGATTTGACCCCCGACATCCTGGCCGCGGTCCGCGATCACGTGGATGAAGTCAAAGGCTTGCCGCCGGAAGTTCCGGAAATCGAAAGGAGGGAAAGGCATTCCCTGCACGACATTGAACTGGCGGAGGTAAAGGCTGCGCTCAAACGGCACGGCGGGGTGCAGGTCAGGGCCGCACGGGAGCTCGGTTTGACACCGAGGCAGATGGGGTACCGGATCAGAAAATATAATCTCTCCCGATTCGAGGGGATCTTTTGAACAGATCCTTTGCAGGCCCGGCCGTGTGACCGTCTAGCCTGCAAAGGATTCCATGTCCCGGCCTTCCTTAATAATCCTGCCGTCTTGTTGTAATCCCCGTTTTTTCTCCTCGCATCCTCCTCCGGGCGTACATTACGAGAGAAGAGAGGCCAGGATCTCCCTGTCATCGAGGGGGCGGCCAAAAAGCGCGGCCCGCTCTCTGAGGCTGCAGGTCTTTTGCAGAAGCAGGTCGTCGTCTATGGCGTGGCCCAGTTCGGCCAGCCTGGTTTTTAACGCCTCTCTCCCGCATTTGGCGCCCAGCAGCAGACTCCGCGTCGCGCCGACCTGCTCAGGCGGGTAGGGCTCGTAGGTGGAAGGATCCCTCTGCAGTCCTTGCAGATGGAGGCCCGTTTCGCAGGTAAAGATCTTTTCTCCGACCAGAGGCCTGAAGTCCTCCCTCGTGCAGGCGATAATGGTGGAGACATATCTTGCCAGGGGCTTGAGGTGCCGGGGGTGAATTCCCGGCGTGGAAAGCATGATTCCAAGATACCCTGCCAGTTCTTCCAGGCGCGCGCATCCTGCTCGTTCCCCCAGGCCCAGGACAGTCACATCGGCCCAGCGTGCGCCCGACTCGAGCGCCGCCATGGCGTTGGCTGTGGCCATCCCGAAATCATTATGGGTGTGGACGGCAATCTCGCAGGTGTCCAGCACCTTCTTGACGTCTGCCACCATCGCAATCATTCCCGCCGGGGTGGCGTGCCCTATGGTGTCGGCCAGCCGGATACGGAAGGCCCCGGCCTGTTCCGCCAGACGGGCCATGTCCGTAAGGAAAACGGCGTCCGCCCGTGTTGCATCCTCGAAACCGACGGAGACCTGCAGGCCCATCTGCAGGGCGGCGCCAATTGCATCCAGCATGGACCTCTTGGCCCAGAGGCGGTCCTTGCCCAGCCTTTTTATCAGATGCAGGTCGGATACGGGGATGGACAGGGACAGGCGATCGGGGGAGAGGGCCGCTGCAGTGAGAATATCCTGCTTTTTACATCTGCACCAGAGCGAGGTCTTCAGGTCAGGGTGATGTCTTTTGCAGAAGGCCATGATATTGCCGAGATCACCTGCAAAAGACGAGGCAATGCCTATCTCAAGTTCTGAAACGCCAACCAGCGCCAGCCCGGTGATGATGGATTTTTTTTGCCCGGTGGTGAAGTGTATCCCCACGGACTGTTCGCCCTCTCTCAGGGTTGTATCTATCAAATATGCAGGCTTGTTCATTTTTTTTCTAGTACCCTTGTGCAATCGCACTGTTTCTTTACTCTCCCCGTTCGGTGGTTTTTTGCTTGCTTGATGCGAGGAGTTTGTGTATCTCAAGCAATATTTGTGCCATTTTATCGGGATTGTCCAGGCCCTTGGGGGTGGTGCGTGAAAAAGTCGCTATCCTGGCTCATTGGCGTATATCCGATTTTAAAATATCTCCGGCGGTTTTTGTCCCTCCCGTTCTCCGGTCCCTTCCTTCAGGCAATTCTCTGTAATGGATGGTCTTCGGCAATCAGTTTTTCTTCGGGGAGAGGCAGGGCGCTCTGTGGTGAAAAGCCAATGCTAATGATAATTATTATTTACATTATGGAGAGAATATTATAGTATTTCCCGTAATTCTGAATGTATTAATCGACAAAACATGATCGTGGCAGCAAGCAAAATCCGGTTTCGCGGTAATGGTGTGGAGGCTTTTTTATGGGGAGCTTCGCCAGGAAGAAGAAGAGACTCCTTCAATGGCAGGGAAGGGTTGCCCGGTTTTATCTGGAGGGGTTCCGGGCGATGACGGTGGGGAAGACGCTCTGGAAAGTCATTCTGATTAAGATATTCATCTTGTTTGCGATCCTTAAGTTGTTCTTCTTTCATGATTATTTACGGGAAAATTTTTCTTGCGATCAGCAGCGGTCCGATCATGTGCTGGAACAGATCACAGGGCAGGCCGCCATGCAGGTCGGAGAACACAACAAATGAATCTTTACTGAGGAGGAAGATTGATGAATCAGATTGATCTGAACATGGTAGATTGGGCCAGGGCGCAGTTTGCCCTGACGTCCATGTATCACTGGATTTTTGTTCCATTGACCCTGGGATTGTCGTTTCTCTGCGCATTCTATGAGTCACTCTACGTACGCACCGGCAAGGAGGAATGGAAAAAGATCACCAAATTCTGGATGACCCTGTTCGGGATCAATTTCGCCATCGGGGTTGCAACGGGCATCATCCTGGAATTTGAGTTCGGCACCAACTGGTCCAACTACTCCTGGATGGTCGGCGACATCTTCGGGGCTCCGCTGGCGGTTGAGGGGATTGTCGCCTTTTTTATCGAGGCGACTTTTTTTGCCGTGATGTTTTTCGGCTGGAACCGGGTGTCCAAAGGGGCGCATCTCTTTTCAACCTGGATGGTGGCCATCGGATCCAACCTGTCGGCACTCTGGATCCTTGTGGCAAACAGCTGGATGCAGCACCCCGTCGGCATGGCCTTCAATCCTGATACCGCCCGTTTTGAGATGCGGAATTTCTGGGAGGTCCTCTTCTCGCCGGTGGCTGTCTCCAAGTTCACCCATGCGACCAGTTCCAGCTTTATCGTTGCTTCTCTCTTCGTGATTATGATTTCATTCTGGTATCTGCTCAAAGGCAGACATGCGGCAATGGCCAAAAAATCCATTCTGGTGGCTGCGGTTTTCGGCCTGCTGTCCTGTCTGTATGCCGGTCTGACCGGCGATGAGTCCGCCTATGTCAACGCCTCCACCCAGCCGATGAAACTGGCGGCCTATGAAGGGCTCTATGCCGGGAGAACGAACGCCGATCTGGTGGCCGTCGGGGTCCTCAATCCGGGTCCGGTTGCAGGCGACGACCCTTTCCTTTTCGAGATCAAGATTCCGGGCCTGCTCTCCCTTCTGGCCAATCGGGATTCCAGCAGCTTTGTTCCGGGTATCAAGGATCTTGTTTACGGCAACCCCGGGCAGAATATCGTGGGGGTGAATACCAAAATGGAGCGTGGCAAGATGGCGATTGCCGACCTTGCCGGTTTTAAAACAGCCAAAAAGCAGGGCGATGCGGCAGGGGAGGCTGCGGCCCTGCAGAAATTCAATGCCAATAAAGACTATCTGGGCTATGGGTATCTCGCCAAGGCCGAAGACAGCATTCCTCCCGTGCACACGACCTTTTACGCATTCCATATCATGGTGATACTCGGCTGTTTCTTCACCTTTTTCTTCCTGGTGGTCCTGTACATGGGATGCAAGGATTCGCTGCAGCGCAACCCATGGATCCTGAAGCTGGGCGTCATTACCTTCTTCCTCGGGATGCTGGCCTCCCAGGCCGGCTGGATTGTGGCCGAGGTGGGACGGCAGCCCTGGGTCATCCAGAATTTCCTGCCGACCAATGTCGCGACGTCGAATATCTCCGCCGGCAACGTTCAGGCGACCTTTTTCATGTTCCTGGTGCTTTTCACCCTGCTCCTTCTGGCCGAGGTCAGGATCATGCTGAAACAAATCAAAATTGGACCGGAGGAGGTGTGAGATGATAGGCAATCTTGACTATGCGGTATTGCAGCAGATATGGTGGATTCTCGCCTCGGTGGTGGGGTCTTTATTCCTCTTTTTGACCTTTGTGCAGGGAGGACAGACCCTGCTCTGGCAGATCGGCAGGACCGAGCAGGAAAAATCTCTGGTTATCAATTCCCTTGGAACCAAGTGGGAGCTGACCTTTACGACGCTGGTGCTCTTCGGCGGGGCGCTGTTCGCCGCTTTCCCGAAGTTTTACTCCACCAGCTTCGGCGGGGCCTACTGGGTCTGGATACTGATCCTCTTCACCTTTATCGTCCAGGCCGTGAGCTATGAGTACAGAAAAAAACCCGGCAACCTGCTGGGGGCCTCCGTCTATGAGCTCTTCCTGTTCATCAACGGCTCCGTGGGCATCCTGCTGATCGGCGCGGCTGTCGGCACCTTTTTTACCGGCTCCAATTTTACCCTCAATACCTATAATCAGGTCAAATGGACAAATCCCCTCATGGGGCTGGAAGCAGCCTTTTCACTCTTCAACCTGTCTCTCGGCCTGTTCCTGGTCTTCAATGCCCGGGTCCTGGGGGCCATGTACCTGGTGAACAATATCGATTTCAAAGGCATGGCCGACTTTGAGGCCAGGGTTCGCAAGGCCTGCCTGATGAATCTGATCTACGCCCTGCCGTTTCTGCTCTATGTTCTTGTCAGCCTGCTGGTGATGGACGGTTTCGGCGTCGATAAGAACGGGATCGTCAGTATGGTGCCGTACAAGTATCTGGGCAATCTCCTGGCCATGCCGCAGGTCCTGGGCCTGTTGCTCCTGGGTCTGATCCTGGTTGTCTGGGGCGTGGTGCTGACCGGCATCAAGTCAAGCGACAAGGGGATCTGGTTCGGCGGGCTGGGTACTGTTCTGGTGGGGCTTGCGGTCTTCTTCACCGCCGGGTTTCATGATACCGCCTTTTATCCCTCCAAGGCCGATCTGCAGTCCAGTCTGACCATCTATAATGCCTCTTCGACCCATTACACCCTGACGGTGATGACCTATGTGGCTCTGGTCATTCCCTTTGTGCTGGCCTACATTGCCTGGGTCTGGCGGCAGATGAACGCGAAGAAGCTCAATATCGACGATGTGTCCGAGAATAAGGCGTATTGAACAATCAACCATGCGGAGGCAAGGATGGAAGCAATTCTTTTCATTTCCTGGGTGGCGCTTATTGTGATCGCCTACCAGGGCGCAGTGATGGTGCTGGACAAATCCGGGGCTTTATAGCATCAGATCCTTGAATAACTACGGCCTGCGGATCATCGGAAAAACATGCTGATGATCTGCAGGCTGGTAAGGGCGTAGAGCCCCGCGATCACGTCATCCAGCATAATCCCCAGACCGCCATGGATGTGCCTGCCGATCCAGGATACCGGATAAGGCTTGAAGATAGCGAAGATTCTGAAAAGAATGAAGGCCAGAACCCAGGCGGCGGGATGCCCGGGGGACGCGGTGAGCGTCAGCAGCATGCCCAGGATTCTGTCGATGACGATGCAGGCGGGGGCAGGCTGGTCGAGGATTTTTTCGGCAGCCCCGGACGCGAAAAATCCGATGATGAATACACCCGCCAGAATGGCGAGATAGACTGGCAGGCTGCATCCCCTGATAAAGAGCCAGGGGAGGAACGCCGCTGCCGAACCCCATGTTCCGTGGGCCTTTTGTAACCTGCCTGCAAAGCCGCCCGTGGCTATTCCCATCAAAAGTCTGTCCATCAGATCTCCTGGCCGCGGGCGCATACCTCCCTGTAGACCTGCTGCAGCGGCACCTTCTGCTCTTCCGCAATCCTCCTGCAGACTTCATATTCCGGATACAGGGTGATCCCCGCGGGGGTCCACACCTTTTTTGCCTGGATCTTTCCCCATCGGGTCTCAACCTCGACCTGTTCCCGCGGTAGGGTAAAACGCTGTTCCCTTCTGAAGCGCAGCCCGATGGCGCTGGTCTCCGACAGTATGGTCTCTTTCATCAGAAGGCCGTGAACAGGCCTGCAGATTACCTGCAGCCCGAAGCCGGGACGCCCCTTCTTCATCTGGATGGGCGTAAGGCTGACATCCAGTGCGCCGCGGGCGAAGAGGAGGTCGCAGACATAGGGAAATCCTTCGGGGCTCCAGTCGTCGATATGGGTCTCGATGATCTCCACCTCCTGGCTTTCGTCTCTCCAGCAGGCCGTGCCGGTGATCAGACGGAAGAGAGACGATGAGGACCGGTCGCAGGCCGTGGCGCCATAGCCGGTACGGAGGATCGTCATTGGCTCCATCGGGCCGAAACGCTCTGCAAGAACCCGAAGAAGGGCAACACCTCCGGCGGTCAGCTCCTGCCTGCCGGGAAGCCCGAAGGCCGGAATGCCCTGCAGCAGCTCATAGACGGCGGGGGCCGGCAGGAAATCGTGCGCCCCGTCCTGTCCCAGAGGCAGCGGGGAGGCGATGAGCCGTTCTATGCCCAGATGATGCAGGCCGATCAGGCTGCCGATCACGGTGACGAGGGCGCCCGTCTGGTTGAACTGTATCTGATCTGCGGCAACTCCGCCGACTTTTGCGGAGGCCTCGACCATTGCCCGGAAGACGGCGGCGGATTTTTCAACGACATCGGCCGGCAGGTCCGATCTGTCGAGCATGGACAGGACGGTGGAAAGCCGCCGGGTTTCGGGCGCAGGCGGGCTGTCCACGCTGACGGAGATCCCCTGAATGGAGTCGATGGTCCGTTTTTCGATCAAGAGGGTGAAAGGGCCGAGGCCGACTGTATCCAGTTGGCGGAGAAGGGCCGCTTCGTCAAGTCCTGCATGAATCAGGGCCCCGAGGAACAGGGAGCCGCTTATCCCGGAAAAACAGTCGGCATGGGCGATGTGGACTCCTTCCGGGAGCGATGCGGGCGGGGAGAGGGTTGGAATCATTGCAGGGAGTCCATTTTTTACGCTGTTTATGCGAAAGAGAGGCCTGGTGCCAGCGGATGGCCGCAGATATAGGCCTCGACAGTCATGCGTTTTCCGCCTTCGGGCTGGATCTCCCTGACCAGGATGGCCTGTTGCCCCGTGGCGATGAGCAGTCCCTTCCTGCTTGCCTCAAGCAGAGTTCCCGGCGGTGCGCCGGAAGAGTCCGGGATCACCTCAGGGACGAAGAACCGGAAGCGTTTTCCCTCAAGGAAGCTGTAGGCCGTGGGCCAGGGATCCAATCCCCGGATCCGGCAGTGCAGCTCTGCCGCGGGCCTGCTCCAGTCCATCAGGCCGTCCTCCTTGTTGAGCATGGGGGCCAGTGTTGCCCCGGAATCATCCTGGGGGACAGGGGTGAGGGCGTCCTGCCTGAGCAGGTCGAGGGCCTTAAGGAGGGTTTGCGCCCCCAGGTCCGCAAGTTTGACAAAGAGTGAGCCTGCGGTTTCTTCGGGTACGGCCGTAAGACTTGCGGGAAGGAGGATGTCGCCGGTATCCATCCCTTCGTCCATCCGCATGACGGTGACCCCGACCTCGGTTTCGCCCTTGATAACGGCCCACTGGATGGGGGCGGCGCCCCGGTATTTGGGCAGCAGCGACCCATGCACATTGATGCAGCCAAGAGGCGGGAGTTCCAGAAGCGATGGGGGCAGTATCCGGCCATAGGCCACCACGACGGCCAGATCGGGTCTGAAGGCGGCCAGGGTGTCCCTGAATTCCTGCGTTTTAATCTTGGTGGGCTGAAGGACAGGAAGACCTGCTTGAAGGGCTGCGGTTTTGACCGGGGGAGGACTGAGCCGTTTGCCCCGCCCTTTCTCCCGGTCCGGCTGTGTGACCACTGCCACGACCTCGTCTGGCCCTGCCACCAGGCTCTTCAGAACGGGTACGGCAAAATCCGGCGTACCCATAAAAAGGATGCGAAAGGTTTTCATCAAGGCTGTCCTTCAGTGATTCCAGTCAGTTTTTTGATCTTCTTCTTGTAGAGTTGCCGTTTCAGCGGGCTTAGATGGTCAAGAAAAAGGATGCCGTGGAGATGGTCGATCTCATGCTGCAGGACAACTGCAAAGCGGTCTTCGGCCTCGATTTCCACCTCTTCCCCCTGGATGTTCCGATAGCTGACGACGATCTTTTTAAAGCGCTTGACATTGGAGGTGAGTTCCGGAACGCTGAGACATCCCTCTTCGTCTATCTGCCGCCCTTCACTGCTGAGTATCCTCGGATTTATCAGGACCATAAAGTCCTTGTTTCCCTTGCCCTTGGACGTATCCACGACAATGATCTGTCTCGGGTCTCCGATCTGGGTCGCTGCAAGTCCGATTCCCGGCGCGTCGTACATGGTCTCGGCCATTTCATCGACGAACGCCTGCAAGACAGCATCGAAGGTGATGACAGGATGGGCCTTCCGGCGAAGAAGCGGATCGGGATATGTGAGAATGGTGCGTATGCTCATTGGAAGCTCGTAAAATTAATTTCATATAATTTTAATCTCTTGCACTGAATGCCTCTTTATCTTACCATATTAGGGGTTTTCTGCAATCAGCGAAAAAGCTGTGTGGAGGGGGTTCCTTGTTCCTCCTGCGTGTCTGAAGGTCCGGCCGGAATCAACCTTCAGGATCCGATGCTTAGAAAAATTTCCGGCCGATACTCAAACAATAATCGTCTTTACAAAAAACTCAACTCCATCTGTCTCTGAGGTATGAATAGTTTTTTTCTGATTGGAAGTTACTTGATCGGCGCGATCCCCTTTGGCCTTCTTATCGGCAAGGCCGCAGGTATCGATGTCCGCCGGGCAGGAAGCCGCAATATCGGCGCCACCAATGTCGGCCGGGTTCTGGGGAAAAAACTTGGTGCTCTCACCCTTGTCTGCGATGTGGCCAAAGGCTATCTGCCTCTGCTGCTGGCGAACACCTGGCTTCCTCAGGGGGAAACGCGGCTGCAGATTATCTCTCTCTGCGGGGTGCTGGCCGTTGTCGGGCATATGTTCCCCCTTTACCTGGGGTTCAGGGGGGGGAAAGGAGTCGCAACCAGCCTGGGCGTTTTTCTCTTTTTCTCGCCGCCAGCCATTACCGTCAGCCTGGCGATCTTTATCGCCGCGGTCGCCTGCACCGGATTTGTATCGGCAGGGTCCCTGCTGGCCTCGGCACTGGCCCCCCTCTGGATCCGGCTGTTCGGCGGCCAGGGGGTGACTGTTCTGGCTGCGGGACTTATTGCTGTCCTCATCTGGATCAAGCATCACGAAAATATCGGCAGGCTCCTGAAGGGCGAAGAAAAGACGTGGAAAAAGAAAAAATAAGCCCGAAGCCGTTCTGAACTCCCGCGAAAAGACCGGGATGCTTCCCTGCGGCCACTGTTCTCCTATAGCCGACGGTTGTCGATCCCTCTTTTTCGCCCCTTCGTATGATTTTCCCCGCGATGTCACAGAATGACGGCCGATAGAGCCGCGCTTGCCAGCACTACATAGAGCAGGTCCGCCTTTTTTATCAGTGCGATCAGGACAGCCAGGCCGAGAACTCCCCGCACGATGTCCCAATGAACAGCCCATGAAAATTTCACGGTCACATACAGAAGGAGCCCGACAAAAGAGGCGAGTATGCCTTTTGTTGCTTTGGAGAAGAGCAGAGAACCTTTCAGCTTGTCCATGATGGGCGAGAGCACGATCACCATCAGAAGGGAGGGCGTAAAGATGGCCAGGGACGCAACCAATGCGCCGGTAAGCCGATGCGTCAGATATCCGACAAAAGTAGAGGTGATAACGATGGGCCCCGGTGTGACCTGTCCAAGGACTATCCCGTCCATAAAGGTTTTGGCATCCATCCATTTCTTTACATCAACAACCTCATGGAGCATCAGCGGCAAGGAGGCAAAACCCCCGCCGAAGGCGAAAAGATCGATCCGCATCATCAATGTCGCCAGGTCGAAAAGTCCTTCATCTCTGCAATACAGGAAAAAGAGCCCGGCAGCCAGCGGCAGAAGGAGCATGAGCAATTGCCTGAAATAGAGTCTGCTCAGGATTATTTTGTCCTGTTTTTCCGAAACATTGGCTGTCTTTCCCAGGAACAGAATTCCAGCCAGTGCAGCGGCAGCAATGATAAAAACGGGATTGAGTCCGATCCCGAAAAAAACGGCCGCCGCCGCGGCAAAAAAAAAGTCTTCCCTGAGCTTGAGCGTTGTCCTGCCAAAAGACCAGGCGGCATTGGCCACGATCGCGCACACCGACACCTGCAACCCGCTGAAAAGGGATTCGATCCTCGGGAGCGTATGGAATGTGGCATACAACGAGGAAAGAATGAGCATAAACGCAAATGCCGGCAGACTGAAGCCCGCAAAGGACAACAGCGCGCCCGGTATACCCCGTGTTTTCATTCCGACATAGACCGCCGCCTGCATCGCGGTGGCGCCGGGGATGGATTGGCAAAGGACCACGCCGTCCTTGAACGTTTCACCGTCGAGCCATTTGCGGCGATCAACCGCCATTTTCCGAATATAGACGATCATGGCCGGGCCGCCGAAGGCTGTCAGGCCGAGTCTCAGGAATGCAGTGAACAATTGATGCAGAGATGGATGGTTTTGAAGGGAATTTTTCATTTTTCTTTTTAGGAACGTCTCGTTATTGCTGCTGGCCGGGCCATACTGAAATGACGAGCTTTCCTGTTGTTTCGAAGATTATCCGTGCAGCGGTCTGTCCATGGCCTTGAGGGCTGTCTCCCGCATGATTTCCGCGAGCGTCGGATGGGCATGGACGGTTGCAGCCAGATCGTGCACGGACGCCCCCATCTGCAGGGCCAGGGTCCCTTCGGCGATCAGGTCGGAGGCATGGGGACCGGTGATATGGATGCCAAGGAGTTCGCCGCTCCCGGACCGGGATATGATCTTCGCCTCTCCGGCCAGTTCTCCCAGCACCTGGGCCTTGCCCGTGCTCCGGAAGAGGACCGTGTCCGCCCGGACGTCCGGGTAGCGTCTCTTCGCCTCGTCTTCCGAAAGTCCGACATTGCCGATTTCGGGCGTGGTGAAGACGGTGCCGGGAATCACTGCATAGGACATTGTTCGCTGGGCGCCCATGCAGTTTTCTGCGGCTATCTCGCCTTCGGCGGACGCCACATGGGCCAGCATCGCCTTGGCCGGTCCCAGGATATCGCCTATGGCGTAGATATCGGTCCTGCTGGTGCGCATCATCGCATCGACAATGATCCAGCCCTTTTCGTCCGTGTCGACCCCGAGTCCGGCGAGCCCCAGGCCGTCGCTGTTGGGACGGCGGCCTATGCAGACCAGGAGCTTTTCCGTCCGCTCATCAAGAATCCGCTTTTCCTTTTCCTTCAGACCTTCGGCTGCGGGGGATGGACCGATGACGGCGTGGAGGCCGTCTTTCCGGTAGTCTGCCGACACCACGGTCCTGCCCAGCAGGACCGAGATATTCCGCTTCTTCATTTCCCGCAAAATGAGCCTGCTGCAGTCCCGGTCGATGGAGGGCAGCGGCAGCAGCCGGCCCTGCCCCTCGACGATGGCGACCTTCGCGCCGAAGTCGCTGAAGATGCAAGCCAGCTCGCAGCCGATCACGCCGCCGCCCACGATGATCATGGAGGCGGGAATATGCTGCAGTTCCAGGGCCTCGGTGCTGGAAAGGATATCCCGGCCGTCCAGCGGGAAAGCCGGAATGCTGAGCGGGCGGCTCCCTGTGGCCAGGATCAGTCTGTCCCAGTCTGCGGTCTGAATCCGGCCATCTTGGTCCGCGTATTCCAGGCGGTGGTCGTCCACCAGACGTCCTTCACCGGTGATGCAGGTGATGGCGTTGCGTTGCAGAAGATCCGCGAGGGCCTTGCGCTGGCTGGCTATGATGGCGTTTTTACGGGACATCACCGCCGGCAGGGAACAGAGTGGACCCGGAGGCACGTCTATCCCGAATTCCCCGGCGCCTTCTATGTCCTTGAGCAGGCCGGCGCTTTTTTTCAGGATTTTGGAGGGGATGCAACCGTAATTCAGGCATGTGCCCCCGAGCCTGTCTTTTTCTATGATCGTAACCTCGCAGCCCAGCTGGGCTGCCCGTACCGCTGCGCTATACCCGCCGGGGCCTGCGCCGAGGATGACTAGTTTCAGGGCCATGGTCAGCAATCTCCTTGAAATGCCGGTCTGCTTTTGAAAAGATACAGTTGGCAGAGGATACCTGTTTTTTTCCAAAACGGCCATTGTCTTTCGCTCAGAGGCGGGAGCGCCAGGAGGGCGCTGTGCTTTTTGCGCTTGAATACGGGAAGGGAAAATGCTTCTATATCCGTATTGGAAAACATTGATACGTGCCGTAAACCCGCCGTACATTAGGGCGCACCCGCTGCAGGGAGGACACCATGGGAAATGTTGTCAGGAAAACCGTTTTGCATGCATGGCATCAGGCTCACGGGGCCAATATGGCGGTCTTCGCCTCCTATGACATGCCGCTCTGGTATCCCACGGGAGCCAGAGGCGAACATCTGGCGGTGCTGACAAGGGCCGGGATTTTCGACACCAGCCATATGGCCATCCTCACTGTCCGCGGAAAGGCCGCGAGGACATTGCTGCAGCACTGCTTTTCCAAGGATCTGGACGCCTGCGGCGGACCGGGAAGAAACCCGCTTGCGGCCGGCCGCTGCGTGTACGGCGTCTTTCTCGATGGCAAAGGCCATGTCCTTGATGACGCCATCGTCTATCAGGTGACGGAAGACCTCTATATGGTAGTGGTCAACGCAGGCATGGGAGCGGCCGTTGCTGCCCATCTGGAGATTAACAAGCAGGATGCGGACACGATAATCTCGGACCTGACGGATAGGGTCGGCAAGATGGACATCCAGGGACCGGCCTCTGCCAGGATCCTGAAGAAGATTCTGCGCGACCCGGATGAGATCCTGCCGAAGATGGCCTATTTTTCCTTCCGCGGCTGGTTCGGAGGTCCCGAGGCCGGGCCTGTCCTGTTGCTGGACGGAACATCCGTCATGGTGTCGCGGACAGGCTATACCGGCGAGTTCGGTTTTGAACTCTATGTCGATATCGCAAGGACCGCCTCCGTCTGGGAATCCGTGCTTGCGGCAGGCCGGGAATTCGGCCTGATTCCCTGCGGCCTGGCGGCCAGGGATTCCCTGCGGGCAGGGGCCGTTCTGCCCCTTTCCCATCAGGATATCGGCCATTGGCCCTTTGCCCATAATCCCTGGCTGTTTGCACTGGCCTGGGATGAGACGGGTACGGGATTCACCAAAGACTTCATCGGCGCTTCTGCCCTCTTGCAGTGCAAAGAGCAAGAGTATACACTGCCCTTTGCGGGCTATGATCCACGCAAGATCAACGCCTGCGAGGACAGCTGGGTGCTGGACGGGAGCGGCGTCCGGATCGGCAGCATCCTGACCTGCACCACCGATATGGCCATCGGCCGCGTGGACGGCACCATCGTCAGTATCGCCACCTCCGAGGCCGACGGGAAAACCGGGGATTTCAATCCCAAGGGGCTGTGCTGCGGCTTTGTGAAGGTGAACAGGCCCTTGGCCGCAGGCGAGAATATCATCTTAACCGACGGAAAAAGACGGATCACCGTTGAGGTCCGGGAGGATATCCGTCCCGGACGCTCGGCCAGGCGGGCCATGTCCAGGATGCTCTAAGTCGCGATTCCGGTATTTGAGGCAGGCGCGGCCTATATTAATCATAAGAGAGAGGAAGCAGACCATGAAAGAAATTAAGGAATTGAACCTGCCGGAAGATCTGCATTACACCAAGGATCACGAGTGGGTGCGGATCAAAGGGGATATTGCCATCGTCGGGATCAGCGATTATGCCCAGGATCAGCTCGGGGATATCGTTTATGTGGAGATGCCGGAGGTGGGGGATGAATTCGGCCAGGGCGAAGAGTTCGGGACCCTGGAGTCGGTCAAGGCCGTATCCGAGATCTATCTGCCGCTTGCAGGCGAGATCGTTGAGGTCAACGAGGCCCTGGCCGACGCCCCCGAGCTGGTCAACAAGGATCCCTATGAAAACTGGATCGTCAGGATCAGGCCCTCCGATCTCTTGGAACTGGATGCCCTGCTGACCATCGATGAGTATCTCGATCTCTTAAACGGCTGACCAGCACGGCGGGAGCGGACGGCCGGACACGGCAGACCCTGGAAGCCCGTCACTCCGGCAGGCAGGGCCGCAGCCTCCGGGATCTTCATATACATCTGACTGAGGGAAAATCATGCGTTATCTACCGCATACCGATGAAGAAATACAGGCCATGCTGCAGGTTGTCGGGGCCAGGGATCTGGACGAACTTTTCTCTCCGGTGCCTGCCCGGTGCCGCCGGACGGGGGAGATGGAACTGCCCGCGCCCATGACCGAATGGGAGCTGAATGATCACGTACGAGGGCTTGCGGCGATGATGAAAGTCAAGCCTGATTTCAAGGTCCTGATCGGGGCGGGCAGCTACGACCATCATATCCCGGCCATCATCCCGGCCTTGACGGGCCGGTCGGAATTTCTGACCTCGTACACGCCGTATCAGCCGGAGATGGCCCAGGGAACCCTGCAGGGGATCTTCGAATACCAGACGCTGACAGCCCGGCTGCTGGGCATGGATGTGGCCAATGCCTCTATCTATGACGGCGCCTCCGCCCTGGCTGAGGCCCTGCTCATGGGGATCCGGATATCGAAAAAGAAAAAGAGGGTGGCCGTCTCATCCGCCATCCATCCCCATTACCGTCAGGTGGCCGCGACCTATTTCCGGCCGGGGGAATTTGAGCTGGTGGAACTGCCGGTCACAGCCGACGGCCGCACCGATCTTTCCGCCCTGGACGGGATTTCCGATCTTGCGGCCGTGGCCATCCAGTCGCCGAATTTCTTTGGCGTCATCGAAGACCTTAAAGCCGCAGCCGATGCCGCTCATCGTCGGGATGCGATCTTTATCACCTGCTTTACCGAGCCGCTGGCCTATGGACTCTTGAAAAATCCCGGCAGCTGCGGGGCCGATATCGTCTGCGGTGAGGGCCAGAGTTTCGGCATTCCCCGCTGTTTCGGCGGGCCTGGGCTGGGCATGTTCGCCTGTCGGCAGCAGTATGTGCGCAGCATGCCGGGACGCCTGGTGGGCCAGACCGCCGATCTGGACGGCAGACGGGGCTTTGTCCTGACGCTTGCCACCCGCGAGCAGCATATCCGCCGGGAGAAGGCCACCTCCAACATCTGTTCCAACCAGGGATTGTGCGCGATGACGGCGGGCATCTACATGGCGGCCCTGGGCGGCACCGGCTTAAGGGAGCTGGCCCGCCTGAACTATGATAAGGCTGCGTACTTCAAGGCCGAGCTGGTGCGGGCCGGGGCCAGGATCTGCTTTTCCTCCCCCACCTTCAACGAATTCGTGGCGGAGTTTCCTAAAAGCTTCAAGCCTGCGGCAAGAAGGCTTTTGCGCAGAAAGGTGGTGGCCGGGCTTGAACTCGGCCGGTATTATCCCGGGCTTGCCGACAGGTACCTTTTCTGCGTGACCGAGACCGTTAGCCGGGAGATCATCGATGCCGTAGTCGGGGAGGTAAACATATGAAAAACGTATCGGCCACAGTGGGATTGATTTTAAATGAGCCACTGCTCTGGGAAAAGGGGCAGCGAGGTCGGCGCGGGATGGACGTCCCAGCAGGCGATGTCCCGGCTGCCGCCATCGATGCGGCACTGACCGGACCGGGGCCGGACTTTCCCGACTTGAGCGAGGTGGATGTCGTCAGGCACTACACCCGGCTGTCTCAATGGAATTTCGGCGTGGATACCGGGATGTATCCGCTGGGATCCTGCACGATGAAATATAACCCCAAGATCAATGACAGGATAGCCGCGACCCCTGAGATCGCCGCCAGCCATCCGATGCTGCCGGACGCGCTCTGCCAGGGGACGCTGAAGATCCTCTACGAACTGCAGGAGTATCTTGCCGCCATCACCGGCCTTTCTGCGGTCTCCCTGCAGCCTGCCGCAGGGGCGCACGGCGAGCTGACCGGCATGCTGATCTTTTCAGCCTATCATAAAAGCCGCGGCTTGCGGCGGACCAAGATTCTGATTCCGGATACCGCCCATGGAACCAATCCGGCCAGCGCAGCGCTCTGCGGCCTGCAGCCGGTGGCGGTCAAGTCCGGGCCGGACGGTATGCTGGATCCGGAGACCGTCGCGCAGCTGATGGATGAGCAGACTGCGGGCATCATGATCACCAATCCCAATACCCTGGGGCTCTTCGAGGAAAACATCGTACGGATCGCCGGGATTGTCCATGCCGCGGGCGGGCTGGTCTACGGCGACGGCGCCAACATGAACGCCGTCATGGGGGTGGCCGACCTGAAGCGATGCGGTGTGGATATCGTCCATCTCAACCTCCATAAGACCTTCTCAACACCCCACGGGGGAGGAGGTCCGGGGGCGGGGCCGGTCTGCGTGACCGAGACTCTGAGGAAATTCCTGCCGGTGCCCCGGGTGGTCAAGGGCGGCAAAGGCTACCGTCTCGATGAAAACTGTCCCGATTCGGTGGGGCGTATCCATGCCTTCCACGGCAACTTCGGAATCCTGGTGAGGGCCTACAGCTATATCCGCTGCATGGGGGCCGAAAATCTGCACAGGGCAAGCCAACTGGCTGTCTTGAATGCAAATTACATCAAGGAGAAGCTCAAGGGAGAGCTGCATCTTCCCTACGACCGGCCCTGCATGCATGAGTGCGTGTTCTCCGATCTGCTGCAGCATCCGTATAAGGTGTCGACCCTGGACATGGCCAAACGGCTGATGGATTACGGCTATCATCCGCCCACCATCTATTTCCCGCTGGTGGTGGCCGGCGCCATCATGATCGAGCCCACCGAGACCGAGAGCAAGGCCGATATCGACCGCTTCATCGAGAGTTTCAAGGAAATCGTGCGCGAGGCCCGGGAGGAGCCGGAGATCCTGCACGGGGCTCCCCATCTCTGCAAGGTGAAGAGGCTGGATGAGACCGCCGCCGCCAGGCACCCCTGTCTCACGGGATGCTGAAGTATGTCTGATCGCCATAAGGCTTATCTGCTCGATCTGGGTCTCACGGAGTATCGCAAGGCCCACGGCCTGCAACTGGAGCTGGTGGAAAGGCGAAGGTCGGGCCGGCTGGATGCGGATATCTTCCTGATCACCGAGCATCCGTCGGTCTTCACGCTGGGACGCCGGGGCGGGCAGGACAATCTTACCGTCAGCCCGGAGTTTCTGGAGCAGCGGGGGATTCCCCTCATCCCCATTGAAAGGGGGGGCAATATAACGTATCATGGCCGGGGTCAGCTGGTGGTCTATCCCATTGTCCATCTGAAGAGCGCCGGGCTTTCCGTTGCCGAATATGTCTTCAGGCTGGAAGAGGCGATGATCCGGCTGAGCGGGGAGTTTGGCGTTGCCGCCGTCCGTGACGGGCGCAACCACGGGGTCTGGAGCGGGGGTAGAAAACTGGGCAGTGTGGGAATCGCCATCCGGCACGGGCTTGCCTTTCACGGTTTGGCGCTTAATATTACTACTGACCTTGCGCCTTTCAGCTGGATGAATCCCTGCGGGATGGCGGGAGTCGGGATGACGTCGCTGGCCCGTGAACTGGGGACGGATTTGTCCTTTACAGAGGTGAAAGAGCGTATGGAAGGGCATCTTGCCGAAGTCTTCGTAAGACGTTTCGTTCCTGCGGATTTTGAGATGACAAGGACATGATTGCAGCAGACAGACAGAGAGGCAGGACCAAGCCGGACTGGCTCAAGCGCCGTCTTCCCTCAGGCCCTGAATACGAACGGATCCGGGGGCTTTTGCGTGATCACCGTCTGAACACGGTCTGCCAGGAGGCCCAATGCCCGAACCAGTTCGAGTGCTATGCGGGCGGGACGGCGACCTTCATGATCATGGGCAGGGCCTGCACCCGCAACTGCCGGTTCTGCGCCGTGGCCCATGGCCCCGCAGGTCCTCCCGATCCCGATGAACCGGCCCTGGTGGCGCGGGCCGTCGAAATGCTGGGACTTCGCTATGCGGTGGTCACCTCGGTGACCAGAGACGATCTGGCCGACGGCGGAGCCTCGTTTTTCGCAGACACCATCAGGGCCATCAGGGAGAGGATGCCGGCGACTCGCATCGAGGTCCTCATCCCTGACCTTGGCGGGGACACGGAATGCCTGGAGACGATACTGGCCGCCGGGCCTTCCGTGCTGAATCACAATATGGAAACGGTGCCCCGCCTCTATCCCTCTGTCCGGCCGGGTGCGGAGTATGCCCGGTCTCTGGGACTTCTGGCGGCGGCCAGGCGGCTTGCCCCGGATATCCCCGTCAAGACCGGCATCATGCTGGGGCTGGGCGAGACCGAAGCGGAACTGATGGCGGCTCTGCGCGATCTGCGGGACGTTGATTGCAATATACTGACCATGGGCCAGTACCTGCAGCCGTCGCCGGCCCATTTGCCGGTTACGCGTTTCGTGCCGCCCGGTGAGTTTCAGCTTTTGGAAAACAAGGCGCTCGCGCTCGGTTTCTCGGGTGTTGCAGCCGGGCCCTTCGTCCGCAGTTCCTATCGGGCGGAAAAATTATATCAGAAGGCTGTGAAGGATTCTTTGCAGGCAGGGTCAGTGGATGAATAATGTGGGCGGAAACGGCGGAAACGGCGGAAAACCCTTCAAGCAATGTCCCATGTGCAGGAAGGACTGGGGGGACAGGGATGCCTTCCTTGATGATGCTTCGCTTGAATTAAATGGATACGATGCTGATTTCGATCAGCTTGAATTCGGCCTTCTGTATTTTACCCACAGGGTCGCGGGATGCTTTTCGACCATGGCCCTGGAGGTCCGGGAGTTTTTCAGCCTGTATACGGGGGAAAGGTACCTGGAGAATAAGACAGGCGGAGAGGAATGTACGGGCAGGTGCCTGGAAAGGGAGAATTTCAGGCTCTGTCCTGCCCATTGCCGGTTTGCCTTCGTCAGGGAAGTGGTGCAGATCATACGAAACCGTCAACGTCATTGCCAGGATTCCGGTCTGCATCGGATAATGCTGGACGATCAGGACAATGCATAGCAGGAGTAGAGTACAGAAGGGCATGCAAACACATACATTCGCGGGTTCCACCCGATATATTCTTGATGAGGAGCTTGCAAAAATCGTCAATATCTCCATGATCCTGGAGATGCCTCTGCTGCTGAAGGGCGAACCGGGGACCGGCAAGACCATGCTTGCCCATGCCATAGCTGAGTCGCTGGCCATGCGCCTGATCGTGCTCAACGTCAAGTCCAACATGAAGCTCATCGAGGCCCTCTATCAGTACGATACGTTGACCCGCCTCAATGACAGCCGGTTCGGAGATTCGGGGCGCAACGTCAGCGACATCCATGACTATCTCAAGATGGGAAAGATCGGCCAGGCCTTCACCGCCCCGGAGCGCTGTGTGCTGCTCATCGATGAGATCGACAAGGCCGAGGCCGAGTTCCAGGACGATATGCTGGATGTTCTCGACCAGATGCAGTTCGATATCATCGAGACCGACGATGTGGTGAAGGCCGTGCACAGGCCGGTGATCGTCATCACCTCCAATGCCAAGAGGGATCTCTCCGATCCTTTTCTCGGCCGGTGCAATTTCCACCATATAGCCTTTCCCGATCCTAAGATGATGCGAAACATCATCAATGTGCATTTTCCCGAAATCTCGGGCAAGCTTGCCGAAAATGCCATCGGGGCCTTTTACGAACTGCGGGAGGCCGAGGGCATAGAGAAAAAACCGGCCACCCGGGAGCTGATCAACTGGATCCGGGCGCTTGCCGCCGACCCCGATTTCAGAAGCGGGGAGCTGATTCAGAAAGAGATACCCTATCTGGGCGTTCTTTTTAAAAAAAGCGGAGATTATCAAAAATCGGCCGGCACCCTTCTGAAAAAGCGGTTCTTCAGAGGCTAGAAACTGATGTTCGTGCAATTTTTCTACTCCCTGAAAGAGGCGGGGATCCCCGTCAGCCCCACCTCCTTTCTGACCCTGCACAGGGCGATGCACCGCGGCCTGGTGCGGTCTCTGGACGATCTGTATATTGCGGCCAGGGCCATCCTGGTGAAAAGCGAGCGGCATTTCGACCTGTATGACCGGATCTTCGCCTTCACCTTCGAAGGGACCGAGCTTCCTGCCGGTGATGACCTGGAAGATGAACTCCTGGCCAGGGGCATGCTGGCCGACTGGCTGCAGAATCCGAAGGTCCTGGCCGCTGCCCTCGGCCTGGACGAGAAGGCTCTGCAGAGGCTGTCGCCTGCCGAGCTGCTGGAGTATTTCAGGGAGCGCCTGCGCGACCAGACGGAACGGCATGACGGCGGTTCCAAGTGGATCGGAACCGGAGGGACCTCTCCCGTGGGCCACTCCGGCGTTCATCCCGGAGGTCTGCGGGTGGGCGGGACATCCAGGAATTTATCGGCGGTGAAGGTTGCCGGGGAGCGGCGGTACAAGGCCTACTCGGCCGACGGTCCTCTGACGTCCGGTTCCATGGGCGAGGCCATGAAGCGTCTGCGGCATCTGGTTCCCGAAGGGGTGAAGGACCGGATTAATATCGATGCCAGCATCTATCAGACCATAAAAAACGGCGGCGAGATCGAGATCGTCTTCGACCGCGGCATCGTCGACCGGCTGAAGGTCATCCTGGCCATCGACAACGGGGGGTGGTCGATGGACCCCTATATTGACGTGGTCCGGATCCTTTTCCAATATGCCAAGGCCCAGTTCAAGGATCTGAAGATATACTTTTTTCATAATACCATCTACGATCTGCTCTGGGAGGATCCGCAGCGCTATAAGAAACCCGTCCGGATCGACGATTTTGCAAGACTCGCCTCCGACACCAGGCTGATCATCGTCGGAGACGCCAGCATGGCTCCGTATGAACTCATGGCGGCCGACGGGTCCATCTATGCCTATGACCGCAGCGGCAAGCCGAGCATCCAGCGCCTGAGTTTCCTGGCTGACACCTTCAGCCGGGCGGTCTGGATGAACCCGATCCGGCAGGATGACTGGCAGGGAACCCGCACCATCGATATAATCCGGAACATCATCCCGATGTTTGAGTTGTCTCTGGACGGCCTGGAGAAGGCGGTCGGACATCTTATGCAGAAGTAGGGGAAGGGCGCGGAAAACAGGGGAGGACCTGCCGCGATCGTGAATGCGGTGAGGGCAATTCGACGCCTTCCCCTCCGAGTGCGGGATTTTTAGAATACTATCGGATTGTACCCATGCAAAAAAACGATATCCTGCGTAAAGCGGAAGGAAAAAGGAAGCGACTCCGGCCACGGCTATCCCGGTTGTCCCTGGTGTGTATGGTGACGGCCATCCTGTATGGCTGCCTGGGGCCTGGCTGGATGGGGAGGGGCGGCTGTGCGCTGGCCGGTGAGACCGGGATAGCCGGAGAGTCTGCAGGCAATCAGGATGAAGGCAATGTTATCACCCCTGGGAATAAGGACCTCGACCGGCTGTACCTGGAATTGCTGAAAGGGAAAAAAAAGGAGGCAGAGCCGAAGTCGGTCCTGAAGGCGGAGGGCAAGACCGGATACTATAAGGTGGTCCTGGTAAACGGAGGGACCCTGAGGGCGAAGATCATCGAAATCGATAAAGGCACGGTGACCATCACAGATGACCGGGGGATGGTCTACAAGGTGCCGCGGCAGGAGATCTTCGGGTTTGAAGAAAAAGACGGAAAAGGGGAAGGCGGCTTTGGAAGATGACAGAGGCCTTCTTATTCACGGGTCAGTCCGAGAACGGTGGTCCAGGTGTCGCCGTTCCACTGCTTGATAATTATTACGGGCTGGGTTGACAGGAAGTCCAGCATTTCCCTGGCCTCACTCCGCATCAACCCGGAGAGGAGGAACCATTTCTGCCGCAGAAAACCGGGCGTGCGGACCAGGTCCTTCATGACCGCGTAGTGGATGTTCGCAACCAGCAGGTCTGAGGGGAAAACCGTATGTTCTTCCGCCCGGCCCTGGATTACCAGGATATTCTTTTCCATTCCGTTCAGGCGGACATTGGTCCGCGCTGTCCGTGCCGCCAGATAATTGAAATCAACGGCCAGCGCCTTCCCGCATCCCGACTTGATCGCCGCCAGGGCCAGGATGCCTGTGCCGGTTCCCAGGTCCAGCATGGTATGGACCTTCTTGCCGGTGCAGACAAGATCAATGGCCTCAAGGCAATCCCTGGTTGTCGGATGGGTGCCGTTGCCGAAGACCACTCCCGGATCAAGGATAATGCCCATCTGGCCGGGTTCAGGCAGGGGTGTGTACCATGGCGGCGTGAAATGAAACCGGCCAATGGTCATGGCTTCGAGCTTCCCGCCCTGCCATTGCTCGTAGGTCATCTCGTAGGTGTCAAGAAGACGGATGCCTGGATTGGCCATGATGACGGCGTTGACAAGTTCTGGTTCGGGCTGCCGGAAAAAGAGGAAAGAAAACCCGTCTTCTTCCCAGTTGCCGAGAAAATGGGCCGGAAACCGTTGTTGAGATGGTATTTTTCCCTGAATATAGTAGATAGAGAGAACGGATTCGGGAAGCAGCGGGCGGGTAGATTCGTGCATGCGCTGTGGCGTGGAAAATGGTTGATGGATGTGCCGGGGAAGAGGTCTGCACCTGCCTGGCGAAATCGCATAATCCCCGATCGTTGTCTGCGCTGCGTTTTCCCGGTTTGAAAAAAGGCAGTGCCGGAACTTCTTCTCTATTACACGGATAGCGGCGGTGAAACAAGAGAAATATGCCGGCGGGAGAAGGCTGCTGTCCCCGGCCTCCGGTGGATGGAGGCGCACTCTTCAGTATAAACCTGATAATTGAGAGCGGAGCGGAGTTTTCATGTTCGTTTGTGTAGATTTTGATGGAACCATCGTGGATCATTGTTTTCCGGAAATGGGCGCACCTGTTCCCGGAGCACTCATGTGGTTAAAAAGATTCAATACCTATGGTATACGGATCATTCTATTTACCATGCGCTCTGACAGCGAGATGTTCAAAACAGCCTTGTCGGATGCTGTGGCCTATCTGGAAGGCAAGGGTGTCACCCTCTTTGCGGTGAACACCAACCCGACCCAGGCGAGTTGGACAACAAGCCCCAAGGCCTATGCCCACGTCTATATCGATGATTCCGCCTTCGGCTGCCCGCTGATCCATCCCAGGGGGTTTAACCGGCCCTGTGTCGATTGGAGCAAGGTCGGGCCCCAGGTGGAGCAGCTCTGTCTCAGCAGGAACTGGGATTGAGCTAAAAATCTCCCGCTGCCCCGCGTCCCTTTTTCCCCCTGTTGCAAAGACCCGGATACGGCAAGGAGGGGCTGAAACAGGCGGGCGGAATTTTCCCGGTGCCTACTTTACGGGGGAGGCGCTTTGTGGTTTAATGCGCCCAGAGCAGACAGCGGTCATCTCCCTTTCTGCCGACAATATAAAGACGTTCACCAAAACAGCCAGCCTGGCACCAGCAGGACAAAGAGGAACCAAATATGGGATTGACAGTTGTGCAGCTCTTCAGAAAGATTGACTCCGGCATGGAATATTGTTTCAACATTGAGTCATTCCGTGATCTGACCTCCGGGGAAATGGACTGTTTACGGCTTATCCTCGCAGACGGGTTTTTGATCAAGACTGTCTCCTGCAGTTCCATGTTCGCCGGTCCCAGGGTTGTAGAGGTGGGTCCGCGGCTCAATTTCGCCACGGCGTGGTCCTCAAATATGGTCTCCATCTGCCGGGCGACGGGACTTGACTGCATCAGCCGGGTGGAACGCTCGCGCCGTTATCTGGTGCCGGCTGAAGAAAATCTGCAGGACTTTATAAAGGCCCATCACGACCGGATGACGGAATGCCCGTATCACACGCCTTTGACCACCTTTGAGACGGGAATCGTCCCCGAAGCGGTTTATCAAGTTGACCTGAAGGGGAAAGGACCGGACGCCCTGGCCGAAATTCCCGGAATATCCATGGACGAGTGGGACCGGAATTTCTATTACGACTATTTTGTCAAAAAGCACCGGCGCAATCCGACAATCGTCGAGATCATGGATCTGAACAACGCCAACTCCGAGCATTCCCGCCACGGTTATTTCAGAGGCAGACAGATCATCGACGGTGTTGAGAAGAAAAAGACTCTCTTCGAACTGGTGACCGGCACGCTGACAGCACACCCAAAGGGCTCTGTCGTCGCCTTCAAAGATAATTCCAGCGTCATAGAGGGATATGACATAACGACTCTCCTTCCGGAGAATCCCGGCCAGCCTTCGGCGCTTGCGATGGCGTCTGCCGCCTTTCATCTGCTGCTGACCGCCGAGACCCACAATTTCCCCACCGGCGTGGCGCCCTTTCCCGGCGCTGAGACCGGAACCGGCGGCAGGATACGGGATGTCCAGGGAACGGGAAGAGGGGCCTTCGTGATGGCCGGAACCGCCGGTTACTGCGTCGGCAACCTCCATATCCCCGATTATGAAATGAGCTGGGAGAAGCGCTATCCCTGCCCTGACAATCTCGCCTCGGCCTTGCAGATCGAGATCGAAGCCAGCAACGGCGCTTCGGATTACGGCAATAAATTCGGAGAGCCTTTGATTCAGGGCTTCACCCGCTCTTTTGATATGCAGCTGGACAATGGTGAACGCTGGGGCTATCTCAAACCCATCATGTTTACCGCAGGGATCGGCCAGATAGACGCCCGCCATACCGAAAAGGCCAATGCCGAAAAAGGGATGCTCATCGTTCAGGTGGGCGGTCCCGCCTACCGGGTCGGCTTCGGCGGCGGCGCCGCCTCCAGCATGATGCAGGGGGAAAACGCCTCCGATCTCGACTTCAACGCCGTCCAGCGCGGAGATGCGGAGATGGAGCAGAAGATGAACCGCGTCATCCGGGCCTGCAACGAGATGGGGGGACGGTCGCTCATCGATGTCATTCATGATCAGGGGGCGGGCGGCCCTGCCAACGTCTTGAAGGAACTGGTGGAAAAATCCGGCGGCCGGGTCGAGATCAGGAACATCCGGGTCGGAGATCCCACCATGTCGGTGCTGGAGATCTACGTTGCCGAATATCAGGAGCGGATCGGCCTGCTTATCCGGCCTGAGAATATTGATGGCTTCCAGGGCATCTGCAGGCGGGAAAAGGTGGCCTGCGAGGTCCTGGGCGAGGTGACCGGCGATCTGCGTTTCGTGGTCCACGACGCCCTGGACGGGACCACCCCCGTGGATATTGCGCTGAACGACCTGCTGGGCAATATCCCACGAAAGAGCTTTTCCGACCGGCATGTCGATCCGGCCCTGGCACCCGTCGTCCTGCCGGAAAATTTGACGGTCCGCGACGCCCTCCATGATGTCCTGCGTCTGGTCTCTGTAGGATCCAAGCGCTTTTTGACCAATAAGGTGGATCGGGCGGTGACGGGGCTTATCGCCCAGCAGCAGTGCTGCGGTCCCCTGCAGCTGACGGTGGCCGATGTCGCCATCGTCGCCCAGTCCCATTTTGGACTGACCGGCATAGCGACGGCCATCGGTGAGCAACCAATCAAAATGCTGGTGAATCCGGCGGCGGGCGCCAGAATGGCGGTGGGCGAGGCCCTGACTAATCTGGTCTGGGCCAGGATCGACGATCTTGAACAGGTGAAATGCTCCGCCAACTGGATGTGGGCCCCCAAGTTGCCTGGCGAGGGTTCGGCCCTGTACGATGCGGCCCTGGCCATGCGGGATGCGATGATCACACTGGGCGTGGCTGTGGATGGCGGCAAGGACAGCCTGTCCATGGCCACCATGGTGGACGGCCGGACTGTCAAATCGCCGCGCCAGCTGGTAATCTCCCTCTATGCGGCGATGTCCGACATCACCAGAGCGGTGACACCTGATATTAAAGAGCCCGGCTCTGTGCTGCTCCTCCTTGATTTCAGTGACGAGAAGACCCGTCTGGGCGGAACGGCTCTGGCCCAGGTCCTGGGCCAGCTCGGAGACAATTGCCCGGATTTGAGCGATCCCGAACTGCTGAAACGCGGTTTTAACGCGGTGCAGGAGATCATCGGCAAGGGCCTGATCCTGGCCGGCCATGACAGAAGCGACGGCGGCTTGATCGTCACCCTGCTGGAGATGGCCTTCAGCGGCGATTGCGGTCTGCACATATCGATGCAGGGCTGGGACTCCGTGCTGGCAGTGCTCTTTGCCGAGGAACTGGGCCTGGTGCTTGAGTGCCGGGAGGACATGTCCGAAGAGGTGAAGACCATTCTGGAACTGGCAAGCGTTCCCTATCTGGAGATCGGGAAGACTACCGAGGAGAAACAGATCCGCATCGTCTACGATGATGAGGTCGTTCTCGATGAAGAGATGGGCCTTTTGCGCCAGTGGTGGGAAGAGACCAGCTACCAGCTTGAACGTCTGCAGATGAACCCTGCCTGTGCAGACGAGGAGAAGAGCAACATTGCCGACCGCAAGGGACCGTCCTACACGGTTCCCTTCAATCCCGAGCCTGCGCCAGCTGAGGTGCTGGACAGAAAGGATAAGCCCAAGGTCGCCATCCTGCGCGACGAGGGTTCGAATTCGGACCGTGAGATGAGTTCGGCCTTTTACATGGCGGGCTTCGAGCCCTGGGATGTCTGCATGACGGATCTTCTCGAAGGCAGGATAGACCTGGCGGAATTCAGGGGCCTGGCCGCGGTGGGCGGATTCTCCTACGGCGATGTCCCCGAGTCGGCCAAGGGCTGGGCCGCAACCATCCTCTTCAACGAAAGGCTGAAGACGATGTTCGATGAATTTTACAACCGGCCGGATACCTTTACGCTGGGTGTCTGCAACGGCTGTCAGCTTTTCGGTCTGCTTGGCTGGGTGCCCTGGCAGGGGATCCCAGCTGAGAGCCAGCCGCGGTTTATCAGAAATATCTCAGGGCGGTTCGAGTCGCGCTGGTCCACGGTAAAGGTGTTGAAGACCAATTCCATCATGCTCAAGGGTATGGATGGCCTGGTCTTCGGTATCCATGTTGATCACGGCGAGGGCCAGCTGCATTTTCCCGACCCGGCTGTGCAGGTGAAGGTGCAGTCCGGAAATATGATCCCCGTGGTCTTTGTCGATGACGATTCCAATCCGACCGAGGCCTACCCTTTCAATCCCAACGGTTCTCCGGGAGGCCTGGCCGGCCTGTGCTCGCCCGATGGCCGGCATCTGGCCATGATGCCGCATCCGGAGAGGACCTTCCTGCCCTGGCAGGCGCATTATCTGCCGCAGGCCTTGAAAAAACTGCCGGTGACGCCCTGGCTGCAGATGTTCAGAAACGCCTACGGCTGGTGCATGGGCGCGTAAGATTTCGAGGCGCTTCTTTCTTATGCCCGGCCCATCTTGACGAGAGGAAGGAATCTGCCGATTTCATTCAGGTATCTTTTCTTCCCCCTCGCCATTGAGGGCGCGGCACCGGTTGGCTGCGGCCTCAATGGCGTTTATGCTCCGTCTTCCCCCGCAGGTATCGGGGGCATCTGCGCCAAAAATCAAGTGCGCTACCCTTTTTCCGTCATACTGCTCCCTGGGGGAGGTCGGCAGGAGTCGTTTGTCGGACGCGGAAGCGTGAAGCAGCCGGGTTGCTGTGAGCTTCGACAGAACCTCTGCTATGAGCTGAGGGGGATAGACCGGCAGGACTTCGGCGAGACGGGCCGCTGTAAGCGGCTGGCTGGCGGCAAAGGCCAGATAGAGCCTGTCCATGATATCGAGGGCCGCTGCCAATTGCAATGAAGGGGCAGGTATCTTCCGTACAAGACAGTAGGTTTTTATATTTTGCAGGGAATACGCGACCTGGGCTCCGGTGAGAAAAAAGACCCAGCCCAGATAGATCCAGACCAAAAAGAGGGGGAGGGTGGCGAAGGACCCGTAGATAGCGTTGTAGTTTGCCACCCCGACCTGGAGGCTGATATAGATATTCTGGACAGTAAACCAGAAGATGGCAGCGAAGACGGCTCCCCAAAAGGCCGGGATGGCTTTTACCTTGCCGTTTGGGAAAAACATGTACATGACAGTGAAGGTGAGCGAGATGATGAGGACGGGCAGGGCCTTGAGCAGAAGGACCTGTATCCAGGGAAAGGGGATCAGGATATTCATTTTCGAGGCTAGCGACGGGCTTTTCAAAAATGCGCTTGCCGCAAAGGCAACGTTAATGGAGATCGGCATCAGTATGAGCAGGGTGATATAATCGGCAATTTTCCGCAGAAGCGATCTGCCGGCATTGACCTTCCAGATAGCGTTCATGGCCTCTTCGATATTGCCGAGCACCATGATGACAGTCACAAGAATTCCAGCCACGCCAACAGTCCCCAGTGTGGCAAAGTTCGTCTTATCCACATAATTGAAAAGCGTGTCAACGGCTGAACGCAGATGTGCTGTCAGCGTTTCGTTCTCATCGGATAGCGGCGCCTGCGCAGGAGGCGTTTTGTCTGCAGAACCCTCAAAGGCAGCCCCTTTGCCGGTGTCCAGGCTTTCCACATAGGCGTAGGCGGCCTGGCGCAGCTGATCTCCTCCCCCCAGACCTTTGACAACGGCGGTGCTGATGGCCAGGATTGGAACCAAAGAGAGCAGAACGGTATAGGTTAAAGCGCTAGAGCGCAAGGAGATGCCATTGTCGATAAATTCCCGGAAGGTTATCAGGATGAGCCGGAGCGTACAATGCAACGCCGTCTTCAGGAGCGAAGGGCTTATGAGCGGTTCATCTGCCCAGGCTTTGAGAGAAAAGAGGCCTGCTCGATTCGGGGGATGTGTTTCCATGGCCTTCCATTGAACAGAGGGATTGGGGGATTCAATGCCGTATTATGCCATATTTTACCCGGAGCCGCAACGGCATCGCGGTATTGTCCCTCCCCGCGCGTGACACGGGAAAAGGGAAAAATAAGAGAGGGAATCCTGCATTCGGATGCAGAAAGAGTGCGGCGGACGCAAATTCTGAAAATCAGAGCGGCCCAGGCATTCATCCGCCAGGGTCTGAGCCATGAGCGTAACATGCATGGGGGCATCATTGCCCCCATGAGAAAAAAGAAAGAACCGGAATGGACGGTTGCTCTTCTGCGCTGCCGATTCCGTCCCGATTCGGGTGTCAAGAGGGATCCCGTTTTCAGGGGCAGTTCGGAATGAACGTACCCTGAGGGTACCGGGAAAATCAGTCGACCTTCCAGAAGTCTTCTTTTGCGGCGCCGCATTTGGGGCAGACCCAGTCCGCAGGGACATCTTCCCATGCCGTTCCAGGTTCAATTCCACCTTCGTAGTCTCCTTCTGCGGGGTCATAGATATAGCCGCAAGGACATTCCCATTTTTGCATTTCAGCCTCCTTAAAATAGATGGTTTGCGTTAAACTCAGTATCCTCTTCCTGGTAATAGGAATCATTCGTATTGTTGTGCGATGATACCATATTTTTTCAGGGAAGTAAAAGGCAATTTCTTATAATCGAAGGGTAAACAGAGCAACGCCTGCGGAGCAGGTTGAACTCTGCGTCAACCCTCTTTACCCGTGAAGAATTTTCGTGCAGGGTGTCGAGGGAGCTTCTCGCGGGGGCCGGTTAAATATGTTGCCGGGTGAGGCGAAATAGGTATACTGCCTTGGGTTCCCGTTCATTGTTCTCCCCAGATGTTTCTCCCCAGATGCGGCAAAGAGACCGAGAGGGAAGGCAATCTCACCATCATGGCTGGAGCAGAACAGCCAGTCCCGACAAAACATGAAAGCTCTCATCCGGCATGGCAGGCCTGTGCTTCGAAGGGCTTTCAAAGAAAGGCCTTGGAGGATATCGCGACTTTGAAAGACTCACGAATTGCCAGGCTTGTCCTCATGTATACCATGAGTTGCGGTTGCTCTCTGGCCCTGTTGGTTGCCGTAATCTGTGCTGTATGGGGCTATAAGGACGATATGCAGCGAATGGAGGCGACCCTCTCTTCCGTGGGCACTTTTCTATCCTCGGAACTCGCCGGCAGTCTTGTGCATGACTCGAAGGAATGTGCGGCCATATTGCAGAACATGGCCAACCTGAACCATCTTTCTTCTCTTGAAGTGCTTGGTATCGATGGGCGCTTTGCAGTCAGTGTCGGCTCTTTGCAGAGGACGGGGATGATAGTGCGGAGATTTCCTTTTCGCGCCTCCGCCGGGGGGAGTGTTTTTTCCGCAGTGCTGACAGTTGCAGGTGATCCGGAACTGCTGCTGAGAAGAGCCATAATAAAAGGACTGTATCTCTTCTGTGTCATGATTCTTTTTACCGGGCTGCTTTCGGGAGTTCTTTGGGCGCTTTTCCGGGACAGGTTCATCAAGCCGCTCCAGTCCCTGATCCGGCATACCGATGACAGCAGGCTTGACGGCTTCGATTCTCCCGCAGGGCTGCCTTTGAGGGAAAGGGAGACAACTGCCCCCGATGAAATTGATCAACTGGCTTCGGCCGTGAGTGCATTGCGGCAGCGGTTTATCCAAAACCTGAACGACAGAAAGGAAGCCGAGGGTCTGCGGAATCAGGAACGCGTGTTGTTGACCACATTGATCAATTCGATTCCGGACCTCATTTTTTATAAAGACACCGACAGCGTCTATCTGGGTTGCAACACCGCCTTCGAGGAGTTTTCCGGCTGGAAGATGCACAAGTTGGTGGGCTTGACGGATTTTGATCTCTTCCCTGCCGCACAGGCAGCGTTTTTCCGCGATCAGGATAAAAAAATGTTTGCTGTCGGAGGCCCACGGAGCAATGAGGAATGGATCCGGTATCCGGATGGCAGGACAGCCCTTCTCGATACCCTGAAGACCGTGTGCCGGGATGAAAACGGCAGATTACTCGGAATGATCGGGATCAGCAGGGATATCACCCAGCGTAAAGTGGTGGAAAATGAATTGAAGGCGGCGCAGCACCGATTTGAGGAGGCCTTCAATGCCAGCCCGGTGATGATCATGATTCTGGACTGCGAAGCCGGCAGGTTCATCGATGTTAATCTGCCCTGTCTGCAGAAGACCGGATACCTGAAGCAGGAGATTCTGTCCAAAACCCTGACGGATCTCAGATTCTGGGGGGGTGATGAAGACCACGGAAACATTATGGCGGAGGTCGCAAGGGATGGCCGGGTGGAGGGCTTACCCGTCAGGATACGGACCAAGTCCGGCCGGGAGGTAAGTTGTCTGCTCAGCGGCCGGAAGGTGACGTTTTCTATGATCGATTGTCTGCTGTTCTTTCTTGAGGATCTCAGCAGAAGAGAAATGGCCGAAAGAGCCCTGCAGATAAGCGAAAGCAGGTTCCGTGACTTCGCCAATTCGGCGGCGGACTGGTTTTGGGAGATGGATAAGGATCTCCGTTTCACCTATCTCACCGGCAAGGTCGAGGAGATCATGGGGAAAAAGAGTGAGGATATTGTCGGAAGCACCTGGGGGCAGGTGTTTTCCGGGAGCGGCAGGGATGAGAGTGCTGGCTGGAAGATCAATGCAAACCGGATCCTGAGACATGAGGCCTTTGCAGGCTTCGAGATCGACTGGCTGCGCTCTGAGGGGAAACCGCGCCGGATTGCGCTGGACGGACGGCCTGTTACCGATATGGATGGCCGGTTTTCAGGATACCGCGGAACCGGCCGCGACATAACCCACAGGAAAGAAGCTGAAGAGGCCCTCCAGCGAGCCATGAAGATGGATGCCGTTGGTCACGTGATGGGAGGCATTGCCCATGACTTTAATAACATACTGGGTATAATTATAGGAAATCTCGATTATATCAAGCGCTTCGGCGAGGTCGACGGGACGAGTCTGAAACGTCTTGAGGCGGTCTCGAAGGCCTCGGAGCGGGGAAATACGCTGACTCGGCAGCTGCTTGATTTTTCCAGACATCAGGCCCGGGAATGTCAGCCGGCCAATATCAACACAATCCTGCAGGGGATGGACAGCCTGATCGCCAGATCGGTCACCCCGGAGGTTGAGGTCCTGACCGATCTGGCTGCCGATCTATGGACAACCGATATCGACCGCGGAGATTTTGAGGACGTGGTACTCAATCTGGTCATCAATGCCAGGGACGCAATGGCAAAGGGAGGCCGGCTTCATATTTCCACCAGCAATGCCACCCTGGATGAATATTACACGATGATGAACCCTGGCATGGCGCCCGGAAACTATATCCTGCTGGCTGTAAATGATACAGGGGACGGCATGCCGCCGAAGGTGCTGGAGCATATCTTTGAGCCCTTTTATACGACCAAACCTCACGGGAAGGGAACAGGGCTCGGCCTGAGCATGGTCTATGCCTTTACCCAACGGTCCAAGGGCGGCATCAAGGTGTATTCAGAGCCGGGGACGGGTACGAGTATTCATATGTATCTGCCGAAAAGCAAACAGGAGCTTCCTCAATCGCCAGGCAGTCCGGCAGCGATGCCGGGACTTCCCGGCGGTAACGAAACTATCCTCATCGTCGATGACGAGGTCGATCTGCTGGCTCTGACAGCCGATATGCTGAAAGTGCTGGGATATACGACGCTCACTGCCAAAAACGGTAATGAGGCCATGGCGGTGCTTCTGGAGAAGGGGGCTGCCATCGATCTCTTATACACCGATGTGGTCATGCCTGGCGGTATGAACGGTTTTGAACTGGCGGAACAGGCCCTCCTGCTCAGGCCGGACCTGAAGGTCCTGTTCACCTCGGGCTACTTTGAAAAGGCCATACCCAAGGCCGGTCAGTTCGCCTTCTCTCCCCGGATACTCTTCAAGCCTTACTATGAACTCGATCTGGCGGTCCGGATTCACGAGGTGCTGCATGGGTGAGATTTTTTTTTTCGAGAAGTCCTTTTTTCTCTGAACCCTGACGCCTTATCCGGGACTGTGAGCGATGCCGGGCCGGGGTGTTGCAATTTTAAACACTCGCTAACGCGCCGAATATACAGCACTTGTGGGGAGAAATGGCGGGAGTCTCTGTTCCTGCGTTTGAAAATTAATCGTCCAGGGATGACGACATGGCGGCGTGTTGCTGGTAACATACTGATTTGTAATAGTTTGTTATGTTGGCCTCTATTTTGCTAGTGAAGCAATACAGTCAAGTCAAATCATTGCTGCAGTCTAAGTTCAACCATCACTTAACGGAGTAAATATGCCTTGGTACATCTATTTACCTATTGCACACCACAGTGTTGCCCTGCCTCTGATCGTAGGGCTTGGATTTGTGGTGGGGTTGCTCTCCGGCCTTTTCGGCGTCGGAGGCGGATTCCTGATGACCCCTCTGCTCATCATGTTCGGAATTCCGCCCACGGTGGCTGCGGCCTCGGATTCCAACCAGATTGTTGCGGCGTCGGCCACAGGTTCGTACGCCCATTACCGCTTGGGAAATGTTGACTTTAAAATGGGCCTCTACCTGCTGATCGGCGGTATCATCGGCGGCACAGTAGGGGTTCAGGCCATCAAGATCCTCCGGGCTCTGGGGAATGCCGACTTCCTGATCATGGTAACTTATGTCTTGATGCTTGGCTTTGTCGGCGGTTATATGCTGCTGGAGAGCCTGCAGGCAATGCGCAAGAACAAGGTCTCGGCGCCGGTTCAGATAATCACCAAGGAATCCGCCTATGCCCGGTTTCTCAAGAGTCTTCCGTATCAGACAAACTTTGAAAAATCGGGGGTCACGCTCTCTCCAGTGGTCCCGTTTGCATTGGGAGCGCTGGTCGGCATCCTGGCGGCCATCATGGGAGTCGGCGGCGGCTTCATCATGGTTCCGGTCATGGTCTATCTCCTCAGGATGCCTATGCATGTTGTTGTCGGTACCAGTCTTTTCCAAGTTCTTTTTACCTGTATAAACGTGACCATCATGCAGGCCTATTCCAACCGGACTGTAGATTTCGTGCTGGCGCTGCTTCTGCTTGTCGGGTCTGTGTTCGGGGCTCAGGTCGGAGTAAAGTTCAGCACCCGGCTCAAAGACGATCAATTGAAGATCTATCTTGCTATTCTGGTTTTGCTCGTCATGGTAAAGATGCTTTTCGGTTTGGTTGTTGAACCTCATAATCTTTTAGCCTATCACGGAGGTCATTGAGACCATGCAGCGTAACATTATAGTATTTCTGATATTGATTATTGCGAGCCTGGGAATGACGTCTCAGGTGCGTGCCGCGCAGGATGCGGCAGGGGTGACCGTGCAACCTGAGGTCATCAATGTGGACAGCTTTTTTTCCGGGAGCGAATTGACGGTTTCAGGCGATATCAAGGCTGCGGATGATGTCATAATCGAAATTTATGGCCGGGATGCGACCCACGACTTTGAAGAAAAGGGCCGCGTCGCGGTGTTCTGGATGACAACAGGGAAGGTGAAACTCGAGAATATCCCAAGTCTTTACGTGATGATGGCGCCTGAGGGGAAGGATTGGACAGAGAAGGCCGAATCGTACGGACTGGGGATGGCGCGGGTCAAAAGCCATCTTGTCATCAGTGAGACGCATCTTGAACCGGATACGGTCTTTAGCATGTTTGTAAAGCTGAAGAAATCCGAAGAACTGTATCAGGAGAATCCAGGCTCTGTAACCTATGCGCCTGTCAAAGACGGCATGAAGCACTTTGTCGGCGTTTGCAAATTGCCTTCTTCCGTCTCCCTGGGGGATTTCACGGTCAAGGCGACAGTTATAAGCAATGGCATTCCAGGTCAGGAGATGCAGAGCAAGTTCACAGTCCGGGAGGTTGGGTTCGTGAAACTGGTGAACGAACTCGCTTCTAATCAGAGAATAACCTACGGCGTATCGGCTGTGATCATCGCTCTTGCGGCTGGTCTGCTCATGGGCGTTCTCTTCCGTCAAGGTGGAGGCAGTCATTAATGCTCATGACACTGGCCGGACAGCTTGCATCCTTTTTCAGAAAGGTCCTCCCCTGGAAAGGTGCGCGTAGCGCCATATCCTTCAATGATCTTTTTGTCCGTTTTCATCAGATCCTTGAGGAAAACAACAAAGCCATGGAATTGATTGCGGAGATGGAGGATAAGCTGGGCGGCCAGTATGTTTTCGATCGAAAGTTTCTTGAAGACAATGTTTCGAACATTGAACGGGTTGTCTTACGAAGTGCCTATAATTTCAACTTCATAGCAAACAATAAAGAGCTTGAAATCTACAGCGTGATCGAATCGCTGGCCAGACAGTTGCGCCTGGAATTGGCCGGGAAGGTCGTGATTCCCAGCGGCCAGAATGTCCTGGCCCTGGAGGACATCCAGGAGGTCATGGACGAGGCGGTGGGCAACAAGGTGTATAACCTGTTCAGGATCAATACCCTTCCCCAGGTCAATGTTCCGCCGAGTTTTGTTGTCACCATCGGAGGATTTCGTAAGTATCTGGCCTTCAACAACCTGTTTGAAAAGATTGACGGCCTGATGGAGGACTGCAAAAAGAACGGGCAGTCGTTGGAGTCGGTATCCCATAACATCAGGCTTCTGATCCTTAATGGGGATATCCCGTCCGATCTGCGGCAGGAAATTTTGAAGGCTGCCGAAAAGATATGTCCGAAGAACCCCGAGTCCAGTTTTTATTCGGTGCGCAGCAGCGGTGCCGGCGAAGACGGGATAATGAGCTTCGCCGGTCTCCATGATTCATTTTTAAACGTTCCGTTCCGGGAACTCCTGTCAAGCTATAAGAAGGTCCTGGCCGGGATGTACAATCCGGAAAGCCTTGAGTACCGGATTCAGCGGCAGGTTCCCTTTTCCGATATGGCCATGGCCGTGCTGTACCAGCAGATGGTGCCCAGCCAGGTTGCAGGCGTTGCCTATACTCTGGATCCCAATTCACCGGACGAACAGGTCTGTATGCTGGGGGCCAACTGGGGGTTGGGAACAGTGGTTGTGGAAGGGGGAGCTGCGGATATGTTCCGGATATCGCGCAAGCCGCCCTATGCCGTTATCGAATCGAGGATAGGCGAAAAGAAGTGGATGGTGGTCCCCTTCGAGGCTGAAGAGACCACGATGGTTGAGTCGCAGAGGATAAATGAGCCCTGCCTGACGCCGTCTCAGGCGGCCTCTATTGTTGAAACCGCGCTGATGATCGAACGCTTCTTCAAGCGGCCCATGGATATAGAGTGGAGCCTGGATACGGAAGGGCAACTGCAGATACTGCAGGCAAGACCATTGGGTATAGCGCGGGGCGGTCAGGCGCGGAGCCAGGAGTTGAAGGCCCTCCTGCAGGAAAAGAAAGCCCTTATGCGGGATCAGGGAGTTATCGCCTACCGGGGGGTCGGCTCCGGGCCGGTCTGGATTGTTGGAGATGACAGGGCGAGTCTGGAGCAATTTCCCAGCGGAGCGGTTCTGGTGGCGCGATACGGCATTCCCGTGCTGGCGCGGGCAATTCCCCGGGCCAGCGCGGTGATCACCGATGTGGGCAGCCCCACGGGGCATATGGCCACCGTCGCCAGGGAGTTCCGGATTCCTACCATTGTCGACACCGGGTCGGCTACGGAGGTTCTGCATAACGGCCAGGAAGTGACTGTGGATGCGGAGCGTAATGTTGTCTACGAGGGACGGATTAATGAACTTCTGCATCATCAGCTTCTGGAGCGGCCGTTGTTTGAGACCCTCTATGAGTTTCAGATTCTCAGGCGGCTCCTGAGGCGGATTGCGCCGCTGACGCTGATAGATCCGGACGACCCGAATTTTACCGCCCGGGGATGCCAGACCTTTCATGATGTCATACGGTTTATCCATGAAAAGTCGGTGCAGGCCTTGCTGCAGATAGCTGAAAAACCTTCCGACCTGCTGGTCCACGGCGGGAAGCGGCTGAAAGCCAATCTGCCTCTCAATCTGATTCTGATCGATATAGGAGGCGGCCTGGAGGTGACCGGCGGCAAGGGCGGCTGGGTGGTTCCGGAGCAGATCACTTCGCTGCCGATGAAGGCGCTCTGGGCGGGGATGGGATCCCCCGATGTGTGGAAAACCGACCCGATAGTCGCGGACTTCAAAGGACTGATGTCCGGGGTGACCCGCACGCAGACCGCCGCTGTGGCCGGCCAGATTCTGGCCGGGCTGAATGTGGCGGTGCTGGGTGAAAATTATATGAATCTGACGTTGAGGGTGGGCTATCATTTTACTGTTGTGGATGCCCGCCTGGGATCGGAGCTGGAAAAGAATTCCATTTTTTTCAGGTTTGTGGGAGGGGCAACTGATATCAGCCGCCGGTCAAGAAGGGCCGCTTTACTGGTATCGATCATGGAAAAAATCGGTTTCAAGGTGGAGGGGAATGGCGACCTGGTGATCGCACGGGTTGCCAATTCCAGTGCCGATCAGATGAAGGAGTACCTTTACCTGATCGGGAGGCTGATCGGATTTGTTCGCCAACTGGACATCCTGATGACGGATGATACTACTATAGACATGTATTTTGAGCAGTTTATGAAGGCGAACAATATAAAAACAACAAGCGATCACAAAATTCAAAGGAGCGATAGCGATGACAAATAAATCTACGATCTGCATTCTCGACGATGAGCCGATTGTCGGCGATCGATTGAAACCGGAGCTTGAAGAGGACGGATACGAGGTGGAAATATTCACCAGCAGCGCCGCTGCCATTAAACGGGTTGAAGAGCAGTGCTTTGATATCTTTATCACAGACCTGATGATGGAAGGTGTGGATGGCATGGGCTTTCTGGAAAAGGTGAAGGAGTGTTGTCCCGGCTCTGCGGTGATTATGATAACCGGTTATGCGACTATCGAGTCGGCAAGAGAGTCGTTTATTCGTGGCGCCTATGATTTTATTGCCAAACCTTTCCGTTTGGATGAGATCCGGGCTGCGGTGAAAAAAGCCAGGAAGCGGGTGCGCAGATAGCCAGATTCAATGGTCCTCGACAGGAGAAAAAAATGTTGAAACTTCTTGTGGCTGTTGATCGCAGCCTGGAAGCAAGTATCGCCCTGAGAACGGCCTGCCTTCTTGGATTGCAGGTCCGTATTCAGCCGATTTACGTCCTCGACCCGCCAGGGCGGGATATGACGGTAGGTGCTGGTTGGGCCTGGAAGTCCTGGGAGAGGGAGACCAGCCAGCAGGCGGAAGAAAATATCGAGGATCTGGTCATATCTGAAAGAAGCCAGTGCCCAAATATAGAAGACCCCGTTGTTCTCACGGGAGAGCCTTTTCAGAAGATATCCAGCTACTTCTGGGAGAACGGCTTTGATTTAGTCGTAACAGGGGCGCCATTCCGGGGGCTTGATCCGAAGGCGCTGAGCAGCCGGTTTGCAGCTGTCGCCAGACGGTCCGAGAAAAGTATTCCTCTGCTGGTTATGCGGCATCTGAAAGAAATGCGGCGGATAGTCGCCTTCACCGATGGCAGCGCTTCGGCTGAAAAGGCGCTGGGGATTCTGATTCGGCTGGTCCCGCCCCTTTCGGAAGATATCGTTTTAATAGCCCTTGCCCAAGGCTCTCCTCCGTCTCCCAATACGGAGACGCTGAATCTAGAGCGCGGGCTTGCCATTTTCAGTGAGAAGGGAATCAAAGTGCGGGGGGAGACCCTGTCCGGTCTGGATCCCGCGAAACTGAAAACGGAACTTCAGGGGGCGGATCTGGTGGTCGGCCACTATGCAATGGAGGAATCCCGGAATCAGGTCCAGGACATGGTGATGCATGACATCAGGGCGGCCCTTTTCTGTATCGGGCGGGACTCGGAACTCCCTGAGACGGAGAGGACAACGATCCGATCGATCCTCTAACCAGCACGGCTGGACCGGAATGACCAGCCTTGACGAAACATGAAAGCTCGTCATTTCAGTACGGCCTGGCCAGCACTGAAACGAGACTTATAGAGACCAGCACGGCTGGACCGGAATGACCAGCCTTGACGAAACATGAAAGCCCGTCATTTCAGTACGGCCTGGCCAGCATTGAAACGAGACTTTTAGATAAATTCTATAGGCC